>ENA-OZAC01000671-OZAC01000671.1-human-gut-metagenome-genome-assembly--contig:-NODE-671-length-14165-cov-15.153296_pt1 | contig 14165 bp, 15 predicted proteins | sample MGYA00243298_ERZ653493 | MGnify/ENA primary metagenome ERZ653493 (study PRJEB26926, sample SAMN06165177) | human gut metagenome | biome: ENVO:00009003; feature: ENVO:2100002; material: ENVO:00002003...
TGTCTGGGCCGTCCCGTGGATCAAAGCTGATGATGTAATGGTGGCTCTTGACATCCTCGCGCTTCTGGTTTTTTCCATAGCGGAGGTTGGAGCGCATACAGGCAACGGCAAAATCGTTCTCGCCGCAGTTCAGGGTGGAAATGCGGTAATCCCCTCGCGGCACAAGCCGCCCGTCCGCGTCCAGCGTTGGCTTCATGGTAAACTCGTCGTGTGCAAAGGTCAGGTATTTTTCAGCGTCTCCGTAGTTGGCGTTTTTAGAGCTGATATGTTTGAACGTTGCCAACAGCTTCACCTACCTTTTCCAGAACCTCAAACTTCAAAGCAGCGAGATCGGAAGCCGCCGCCCGCACCTCTGCCGCAAGCTGGGGATAGGGATTGTGCCAGCCGCCCACGGCGCGGGCGATCTGATTGAGGTTATTCCCAATTCTGCCGTATTCGGCGGTCAGCTTCCCAAGTGCGGCAAGCAGCTCATCGTTGACCGGGGAAACCGTGACAACGGGGCGGATGCTTGCGCCCTGAACGGCTCTGCGGATAAACTCGGATTGACTGATGCCGTAGGGCGCAAGGCGGGCTGCAAAGTCCGCGTATTCTTCCTCGGTCATGCGTGTTTTGACTACTCGGCTGCGGTGGGGCGTGTCGTACCTTTTGCGGGGCATTGGCTTCATCTCCTTTCACTTATCGCCGTTTTCGGGGCAATTCTGCACCCTGTTACCGGCTCAAACTCGCAAGGGTTTTCCAGATCGGAAAGCCCTTTGCTTTATAACTTCTGCCTTTTCAGACTGCCTGACGTTCTCGACACTCGCTTCACGCCCGCAATTTACTGATGCGGCCTTTCATCGGATGGTCTGCGACGGTTGTTATCACGCTCGGACGATCCCGGATGGGGAGTAGCTGCCCTCTGCTGTCATCGCCCACCGGGAACGACCCGGTTTTCCCGAAGCTGGCGTTACTCGCTCATTCCCATGCGGGAGGTCTTGGCGCGTCCTTCGGCTCGGCTATCACAGAGAGCTTGTTGCCTGAAAAAGCTATTCACTTGTCAAGGAACACCGTGCCGCCGGGGTCAAACTGTTACCGGCTCCGACACGGGAAGGGCTTTCCGGCTTGGAAGCCCCTCTCAACATACAACGGACATTTTTTCTCTAAAACTTGGTACTGCCGGAGAAAAAATTTTTGAAAACCTCTCCACCTAACTAAGTGAATCAGCCCCCCGGTTTTGTCCCATGTTTTGCCCTTTCACTTTTCAACGGACAAAATTTTTGCGAATTAGGGGGTGCAGTTCAGGAAATTTTTCCTCTCTACTTTTCAACGGACAGAAATCTGCCGTTTGTTGAGTATGCCGGTGAGAAAAAATTTCTGTGCTGGCTGCGGGAGATGATTTTAGCTCAGGTGATTTTCAAAACCTTGCGCGGCGATAGAGCTTGAAAAAGCTCTGTCGCTGGGCGAGGTTGCCGCAGCCGTCAGGCTGCGTATAGCAGGGTTTGGGGAAGGCACTCCCCAACAAGATTCCGATGGGACAGAATGAGCGAACTGCGAAATCTGGCACCTCGGTAGAATCTTGCTCTCTGCTGCTCTGAACCTCCCTTCACTTTACAACGGACATTTTTTCAGCAAAAAGCAGGGTGTGTATTTGTAAACATTTTGTGAACAAGCTGCCGCCGCCCGCCGTTCGTCGCTGCAACTCTTTCTACTTTTACGGTATCGCAGCAGCAATAGGATTGCGACATACCAACGGTAACATTGGCGTTACCATTAGTAACATTTGACCAGAGTGTTTTCCTTTCTCCCTACCCTTACTACAATTTCAAAATCGCGTTTTGGTCAGTTCAGCAAATAAGGCATTTGAGATAATCTGTCCTGCCCGCCGCTCACCACTACTACGGTCTGACTTGTGCGATTTGGCAAAGCCGGACACAAAAAAATGGACAAGACTTTCGCCTTGCCCAATCTGCACAAGCAATCTCCTCATCTTTATTCAATCTTAATACGTCTTAAATGTCCCTTATCCGCTCTTAAAATCTCCGGCTGTATAATATAACCATCAAAGAAATAAGGAGCTGCCTTTATGCCGGAAGAGATTATTCGTCGAAAGCGCCGCCTTTCGTCTTTTCAAATTATCATATTAGGTTTTGCCGGGGTCATTCTATTCGGAGCGCTGCTGCTGATGCTGCCGATCTCCACGACTGGAGGGAATGTAACTCCATTCAATGAAACGCTGTTTACCGCGACCTCTGCCGTCTGCGTGACGGGGCTTGTGGTGCAGGATACCGGCAGCTATTGGTCAAGCTTTGGTCAAGCAGTGATCCTGACGCTGATTCAGATCGGCGGGCTTGGTGTCGTAACCGTAGCAGCATCGTTTGCACTGTTGTCCGGGCGAAAAATCTCTCTGATGCAGCGCAGCACCATGCAGGATGCAATTTCAGCACCAAAGGTCGGCGGAATCGTCCGCCTGACACGCTTCATCCTGCGAGGGACGTTTCTGATTGAACTGCTGGGGGCGCTTGCCATGCTGCCGGCGTTCTGCCGGGACTATGGATGGCGCGGCGTCTGGATGGCGGTGTTTCATTCCATATCTGCTTTTTGCAACGCCGGATTTGACATTCTTGGGACAGAAAACAATCTCTATCCGTCCCTTACCGGTTACGCCGGCAGTCCGGGAATCAATATCACGATTATGCTGCTGATCGTGATCGGCGGCATCGGATTTCTGACATGGGACGATGTCTGCGAAAACAAGTGGCGGTTTCACCGCTACCGGATGCAGAGCAAGGTGATCCTTGTCACGACATTCGCACTGATCGTCCTTCCGGCGTTGTTGTTCTTCTTCGTAGACTTTGATGCTCTTCCCCTTGGAGAGCGGATTCAGGCAGCTCTGTTCCAGTCGATCACACCGAGGACTGCGGGCTTCAACACAGTAACGCTGTCCGCGATGTCCGGTGCGTCGCAGGGCGTGATGATCCTTTTGATGCTCATCGGCGGTTCTCCGGGTTCTACAGCAGGCGGCATGAAAACCACAACACTGGCAGTCCTGCTTGCCAATGCTGCCGCGACCTTCCGTCAGCGGGACAGCGCCCAATTCTTTGGGCGCAGAGTCGATTGCGGTGCCGTCAAAACCGCTGCGACCATTCTGACGATGTACCTTGCGCTGTTCTTTGGCGGAGGCGTTTTTATCAGCGTATATGAGAATCTTCCGCTATCCTCCTGCCTGTATGAAGCAGCGTCGGCGGTAGGCACGGTTGGTCTGACATTGGGTATTACGCCGCAGCTGCATATTCCCTCGCAAATGGTATTGATCGCGCTGATGTATCTGGGCAGAGTCGGCGGTCTTACCCTCATTTATGCGGCACTTTCTAGCAAAAAAGTAGGGAATGCAAGGCTGCCTCAGGAAAAAATTATGATTGGATAAGGAGCCTTTTCACATGAAAAACATTCTATTGATTGGCACAGGCCGCTTCGGACGGCATATCGCAGTACAGCTTTCTCAGCTGGGGCATCAGGTCATGGCGGTCGATACAAACGAGGAACGAATCAGTGATGTGTTGCCATATGTCACCAACGCGCAAATTGGCGACAGTACAAACGCAGAGTTTCTTCGCTCTCTTGGCATCGGAAATTTTGACGTCTGCATCGTGACCGTCAGCGGTAACTTTCAGAACTCGCTGGAAACCACCTCGCTGCTGAAGGATCTGGGTGCGAAGTGTGTGGTGTCGCGTGCCGAAAGGGATGTACAGGCGAAGTTTCTGCTTCGCAACGGTGCAGACCATGTGGTCTACCCGGAAAAACAGGTGGCAAAATGGGCAGCAATTCGATATACTTCCGATCATATTTTCGACTACATAGAGATCGATGATCAGCACGCCATTTTTGAGGTGGAAGTGCCGGAATGCTGGGTCGGGAAAAGTATTGGCGAACTGGATATCCGCAGAAAGTTTGGAATCAACATTCTTGGCATCAAGCATTCGGGAAAAACTGACGTATCCATTACGCCGGATACGGTGCTGTCCGGGGAAATGACGATTTTAGCGTTGGGCGAATACAAAGCGCTGCAAAAGTGCTTCCGAATCTGAACGGACGGTGAGGGTATGTGGAAGATGTCGTTTTGATCGCTGGGACAGCGTTAATGTTCCTGTTCGGCTGGTTTTTGATGAAGCGGCTGGATCGCTTTCTGGATGAAAATCAGAAGCGAATCGAGGAAGCGCCCGAACAACAGCAGCCTGAGCCGTGCGTGCATCTGGTCGGAAATATTTCTCCTGACGAACTTGAGGAAACGCTTTCCCGGTTTCGCAGCAGTCATGCCCATGTAGAAATCGTGATCTATGATTCAGAGCAAATTTCATTTCCAAACAACGAATCCGATTGGGCGCAGTAGAAACCTTCACATCTTGGTGCTATAATATCGTTTAAGAGGGGTGGTGAAAATGTGCAGAACAAAGGAAGCGAACTGCCAAAAGAGCATATTCTTGTGTGCCTGTCCTCGTCTCCATCCAATGAACGCATTGTACGAATGGCAGGGAAAATGGCACAGGCATTTAGTGGCAGCCTTACCGCGCTCTACGTGCAGACACCCGGAGATGCTGATATGAATGCGGAAGATACCGTTCGCTTGCAGGCAAATATGCGTCTGGCTCAGCAGCTTGGCGCAGAGATCGTCACAACGCATGGTGAAGATGTGGCAACACAGATCGCGGAATATGTGCGGCTCTCTGATGTGACCAAAATTGTGATTGGGCGAAGCGGCGTACAGCGGCGGTATTTTTGGAGTGAACCGACGTTGACAGAACGGCTCATTACGCTTGCACCAGAGGTGGACATTCATATCATTCCGGATGTGGAAGCCTATGAGAGCTACCGCAGGAAACGGCTGCTTACCATCCGTCCGGCGTTTCCGACCGCATGGGAACTGCTTCTGACCATCGGGATTCTGGCAGCTGCGACGGTCATCGGATGGGTCTTTCTGCGGCTCGGCTTTGCAAATGCCAATATCATCATGGTTTACCTGCTGGGGGTGCTTCTGACTTCCGCTTTTACCAGCGGATATACCTGCGGTGTGCTGTCCGCTTTTTTGAGTGTCATCCTGTTCAATTATTTTCTGACGGAACCCCGGCTGTCTTTGGCAGCCTATGGCAGCAAATACCCAATAACCTTTGCCGTCATGTTTGCAGCGGCGCTTTTGACCGGTACGCTTGCCGCAAAGCTCAAAGCCCATGCGCAGCTATCCGCGCGGGATGCCTATCGGACAAAACTCCTTTTTGATATGAACAGGCAGCTTCAAAAGGCGGAAACACCGGATGAGGTCTATCAGATGACCGCGACGCAGATACAGAAGCTTATGCAGCGGGACATCCTGATTTATCCAGTGCAGAGCGGTGTACTGTCCCAAGGGACCATTTACCCGGCTGACGGAAGCAGACCATACAGCGTCCCAGACACAGACCGGGAGCAGGATGTGATTCGCTGGGTCTGGCAGAACCGGAAACGTGCCGGAGCAACGACGCAAAACTTTCCAAAAGCAAAACGGCTGTATCTTGCCATTCGTACCGGGCAGCAGATTTACGGCGTTGTCGGGATTCCGATGGAGAAGCAAACGCAGCCTGACGCATTTACATCCAGCGTGCTGTTTTCCATTCTCGGCGAGTGCGCTCTGGCGCTGGAAAGCCTACGCAACGCCGAAGAAAAGGGAAAAGCCGCCGTCCTTGCAAAGAACGAGCAGCTTCGTGCAAACCTTCTGCGTTCAATTTCCCATGACCTTAGGACCCCGCTGACCTCCATTTCCGGCAACGCGGATACGCTGCTGCACAGCTATAACGTGCTGGATGAACAAACGCGGAAACAGATTTTTACGGACATTTATGACGATGCGCAATGGCTGACGGGACTGGTTGAGAATTTACTTTCCATTACGAAAATCGCGGACGGCAGCGTCAAGCTGCGCCTTTCCGATCAGGTCGTGGACGACATCGTATCGGAATCGCTCCGACATATTGACCGAAGATCCGCAGAACATCACATCACAGTGGATTGCGGAGATGTACCGTTGCTGGCGCGGGTAGATGCGGGACTCATCATGCAGGTGCTTATCAACTTGGTGAACAATGCTGTCAAATATACTCCGGCAGGCTCGAACATCCGAATCACGGCGATCCGGCGGGGAAATGCGGCTGAGATCTGCGTCAGCGACAACGGCCCCGGTATCCCGGATGAATTGAAGGAACGTGTTTTTGAAATGTTCTTTACCGGAGGCAATCCAATTGGTGACAGCCGCCGAAGTCTCGGGCTTGGACTTACGCTCTGTCAAGCCATTCTCCATGCACATAACGGCGAAATGATGTTGAAAGACAATTCGCCGCAGGGCTGCATCTTTTCCTTTACAGTACCGCTCAGTGAGGTGAACTTAAATGAATAAGCCGCTCGTCCTCGTTGTAGAAGATGATACATCGGTGCGCAATCTGATCACAACGACGCTGAAAACTTACGAATACAGGTATCTCTCAGCTCAAAACGGCGCAAGCGCCGTGATGGAGGCGTTGTCTCATAATCCGGATATTGTGCTGCTTGATCTGGGACTCCCGGATATGGACGGCGTGGAGATCATACGGAAAATCCGTTCGTGGTCGAATATGCCGATCATTGTGATCAGTGCCCGAACGGAGGATTCCGATAAAATCGGGGCGCTGGATGCCGGGGCGGACGATTACCTGACGAAGCCCTTTTCCGTGGACGAACTGTTGGCACGGCTGCGGGTGACGCAGCGAAGACTGTCGCTGATGAAAACAAATGCGGCGCAGGATTCTCCGATTTTTACAAACGGTGCGCTGAAAATCGACTATGCGGCAGGCTGCGCATATCTTGACGGTGCAGAACTGCACCTGACACCCATTGAATACAAGCTGCTGTGCCTGCTCTCAAAAAATGTGGGCAAGGTTCTGACGCATACCTACATCACGCAGCAGATCTGGGGCAGCAGTTGGGAAAACGATATTGCTTCTCTGCGGGTGTTCATGGCGACCCTGCGCAAAAAGCTGGAACGCGGAAAAGACGGGCAGCAATACATACAAACGCACATCGGAATCGGCTATCGGATGCTCCGCGTCGAATAGCAGGGAGGCTTTCAAAAAATCTATGAATCATTATGCTGTTGAAAACCTGTTTGGCATAGAAGGGCTGAACATCGCATGGTACGGTATCATCATCACATTCGGCATGATCCTCGGATTTATGCTAGCACTTCGCCGGTGCAAAAAAAACCGGAGTTGAACCGGATCACTTATATAATCTCGTGCTTTGGCTGATTCCCGTATGTATTCTCTGTGCCAGAGCATACTATGTGCTTTTTGAGTGGGAGCAGTACAAGGATAACCTTCTCTCCGTTTTTCAGATCAATAAGGGCGGGCTTGCCATTTATGGAGGCATCCTCGGCGGTGTTGCTGTTGTACTGATTTACTGCAAGGTCAAAAAGCTTTCCTTCTGGTCGCTTGCAGATACGCTGATTCCCAGCCTTGTTCTTGGACAAGCCATCGGGCGTTGGGGGAATTTTGTGAATCAGGAGGCTTACGGAAATCTGATCACAAATCCAGATCTCCAATTCTTTCCGTATGGTGTTTACATAGAGGAACTCGGGCAGTGGCACCAGGCGACGTTCTTCTACGAATCTGCACTGAATACACTGCTGCTGATTGCCATGCTGATCGCCTATCCGCATTTCAGAAAAAAGGGATATCTGCTTCCGTTTTACATGATCGGCTATGGTGTGATACGCTGCTTTGTAGAGGGACTTCGTACTGACAGTCTCTATCTGATGCCAGGTGTCCGCGTGTCGCAGGTGTTGTCTGGCTGCCTGATTCTATTGGGTGTTTTACTTGTAGGTATTATTCGCAGAAGGCAGGATATACAGGCATGAAACTAATTTGCTCTTTATTTATCACATTCTTAAAAATCGGTGCGTTCACCTTTGGCGGCGGATACGCTATGATTGCGCTGCTTGAAAATGAGTTCGTTGAAAAGAAAAAATGGCTTGAAAAAAGCGAGTTTCTGGACATGGTTGCGGTAGCCGAATCCACGCCAGGACCAGTCGCCGTCAACAGTGCGACTTACATTGGTTACAAAATTGCAGGATTTGCGGGTGCAACCATGTCCACACTTGCTGTCTGCATTCCATCTTTCTTTGTAATTTATGGTATCTCGCTGTTCTTTGATCAGTTTCTCAGTTTGCGCTGGGTTTCCTGCGCATTCCGCGGGATTCAGGTATGTGTGATCTATCTGATCCTTACCGCAGGGCTGAAAATGCTTAAAAGTATTGACAAAAACACACTAAACTTGACGCTTCTCACGTTGGTCATGGCTTCCATGCTCTGCTGCTCGATCACAGCAGTTTCGTTTTCCTCTGTGTTTTACATCCTGATCTGCGGCGCGGTCGGGCTTGTTGTTTTCTTTCTGGGAAAAATCCGGAAAGGAGATGGGAAAAAGTCATGATATATCTGCGTCTCTTTCTGAACTTTTTGATGATCGGTGCCTTGTCTTTCGGCGGCGGCTATGGAATGGTTTCGCTGGTACGCGAAAGGGTGCTTTCCAACGGCTGGCTGACAGAGAACGAGTTTCTGAATTTTATTGCCGTATCTGAATCCACACCGGGACCCCTTGCCGTGAATATGGCAACCTTTATCGGCTCAACACAGGGCGGAATCCTCGGTTCATTTGTTGCAACGCTGGGCGTGGTGTTGCCGTCATTTTTGATTATTCTCTTAATTGCATCCGCACTAAAGAATCTGATGAAATATGCACCCGTCAACGCCTTTTTATCGGGAGTTCGTCCGTGCGTTGTAGCGATGATCCTTGCGACCGCGCTCAGCATGGCGCTGTCTACGCTGTTTGGCCTCACAGATTTACAGGCCGGATTTGCGCCAGATTTGCGCTCTATCGCAGTATTTGCCATGCTCGGAGCAACACATCTGATTTGTAAAATAATCAGAAAAACAGCTCCATCGCCAATTCTGATGATCCTGTTTTCAGCAGGCCTCGGAATCTTGTTTTGGTGAATATTCTAGCATGGCGATTGATTTTATTTCAAACTTCAATAGCAATTCCTGCTGAACCGCGCTTATTTCATTGCATATAATTTCGAGCGACATCTCCCTTCATTCATGATGCCGCTCCGCGCTTCGACCATACCATTCTGCCACAAATGAGCTGACCATCCCCTTATTTAATACTATAGTTTACGTCTCCGATATATCGGTACAGTTGTAGTTATTTGTTTTTTCAAAAAAACAGTTCGTAAAATTATACTTTTACGAACTGTTTGTATTTTTGGTCAGTTTTGCAAACTGATATTTATTTTTTCCTTGTGGTTATACGAAGTAACAAGCATCCTATCAAAAATCCAACAAGAGTCCCACAAGTATTCATAATCACATCATCTAACTGTGCAAACCTTCCAATAAATGTTTGCAAAAATTCTATACCAATCGAAAATACTGCTCCAAGTATAACGCCATTCCACCAATGCTTGTGGATATTCTTAAAAATAAATACTGGCAAAAATCCATATGGAACGAATAGACATATATTCAAAATAATTGCCGCATTAAATCCATCCTCAAATAATTTAAAACTAATATAACTATCAAGTGGTGAGGATATTCCAAAACTACCACCAATAATTCCTGTAATTTTTAATATTGATACAACTATTAGAATCCATAAGAATTGACATAACCAATTTAAAATCTTAACTTCAATTTTCTTCTTCTGGATAAATTCAATACCCACTTCGATAATCATAACACCTGAAAAAATAATAAGTGCCATTGGAAGTAATCTCACTAATATCCATATTCCAGTCCATATTTCCATTGTAATATAACTCACTATCATTCCTCCATAAATTCTGATTGCTACTTTACCGCACATGAGCATTTGCACTGGGAATGTCTTACACAGATATTTTCTATACAAATAATTTGACTGTTTTCTTCACGTTTCAACCTTTATCACTTCCAGCTCTTCAAAGCAACTATTTATTCTGTGCATCCAAATACCTGTGCCGGTATTTTAGCCCTGCATACTCCGTGATCCGTTTCATGTAAATCGCATCATATGCCCCGCCGACTGCTCCGACCACAGGAATTCCCTGTAAGAACTTCATATAAAGCAGCTCTTTTGACAAAGCTCCTGCTGTTTCCTCGATCTGCTTCTTTTCCTGATACTCTTCCGGCAGCGTTCCACAACTGATAAATTCATTCAGTTTGCCATCAATCTCACAAAGCGTTTCCCCATAGGATATCGCTCCCTGTATCAATAGCAGAATAAAATACTTTTCTTCCCTGCTTTCGTAGCTATATCCATAATGCAGGGCAGTCTCGTAGATATTCTTCAGTATCATCCCTGTAAATACCGGAATATCCGGCAGACCAATTCCCAGTACTCCCATCCCAATCCCGGATGCGCCGGATAGCAGTAAATTCTTTGTTCCTGTATCTCTCGCTTTTTTAGAAAAGGCTCGCAGGGATTTGGAATCCTGCTTTACATCCGCCGTATACTGTCGTACCTGATAGTCCTGCTCCAACTTCTCCCGTTGATACGTCTTTTCAATAACTCCGGTTCCTTTCTCAAAAATCAGAGCAAACGCTTTGGCAAAAGCGGCATCAAGTGTTCCCTGAAGTTTAGGCGGTATCTTCTCCTCCAGCTTTTGATTCAAGATACTTTCCTTTTTTTCCAACCGTTTCTGAAGGAATTTCTGCTCCTGTACTTCCAGCTTTTCCCACTCCTTCTGAAGCGGCGTCCTTTTATCAAATAGTCGCATTTTAATACACCTCCCCGTTCATCTGACGTTTTACATGATCCAGCAAACATTGGTCCCTGACACCATTAAATTTTTATAACTAATAACCATAGCTAATGCACTTCCAAAAGTTATTCCTGATTTTACCATTTTCTTGACAGTCGTTGATTTATTATCTTCCATTTTTGTTTTCTCCGTATATTCCTATTTTCTTAATTCTGCAAGCTGGAATTTTCGCATTATTTCTGTTGTGTCTTAACAAAAATGCTTTCTGTTACAAGGGCTATCGTTATAAGGGCTCCTACAAGGGAGTAATTGTTTAATCCATACATCAACGGCATAAGAGAAATAATTGCTGTAATAATCGAAAGAACAAACAAGGCGTTAAAAACGCTATCCTTCTTCAAAGAAATCAACGAAAGCAACAAGATAACAACAGTAAGTATGGCTGTAATAAGTGGAGTAAAATTTGCATATCCAAACGGTATAAGGCTAAAGTATGAAAATGTTTCTCTTACTCTTTCTGTTGGAGATGGAGCAAAAGTACAAACTGCTCCCAGTGGTAATGCTTCTAACACTATTGTTAAAGCCGGAAAAACCACTAAGCTGATTTTTTTCATGTTGTGTACCTCCGTCTACAAATCAGAATTTTCCGAAACTTACTTTATGCTGTTAAATACTATAAATTCATCCCACAATTCATCATAATTATCAAATTCATAATATGTGTCCTCAACTTCAAAATATTTTCCTGGACTAATTGTCAGCGTTTCATCTGTTGCAAAATAGATTGTGTAATAAGAAACAGCTCCACTTGATAATGCTTTGTTTTCATCTACTATGTCACCAAGTTTCACTTGATTCAATAAATCTATAAACTCAACAACTTCTTTATCTGAAAAAAAATACGAATAATTACCGTCTTTCCCACCTGTAGTTCCTGTAAGTTCGATTTGTTTGATTTCCGACGCATCAATGCTCTCCAAGTCCTTATTCACATCTTGTTTTCCACATCCTAACAATGTACCTATAAGTGAAATAAGTATGAGTAAAACTATTCCAATTTTTTTCATTTACATAACCCTCCATTTACATTTCAGTTTGACAACTTCTAGCTCGACAAGCTGGAAGTTCTCGCTTTACTTTTGTTGTATCTTAGCCAAAATACTTTCTATTACAAGTGTTACTGTTATAAAGGCTCCTACAAGGGTATAGTAGTTTAAGCCATACATCAATGGCAAAAGAGAAATAACTACCGTAATAATGGAAAGGACAAACAATGCTTTGAGAACACCTTTCTTCTTCAATGAAAACAATGAAAGTAAGAAGATGGCAACAGTAAGTGTGGCTGTAATAAGTGGAGCAAAATTTGCATAGCCAAACGGTGTAAGGCTAAAGTATGAGAATGTTTCTTTTACTCTTTCTGTTGGAGATGTTGCAAAAATACAAACTGCTCCAAAGGGTAATAATTCTAACACTATTGTTAAAGCTGGCAAAACCGCTAAGCAGACTTTCTTCATGTTGTATATCTCCTTTACAAATTCAAGTTTGCCGAAATATCTTTTTAACTTTCCCTATTTTACAGGCTTTTCAGCCCATTCATTAGTGAAATGATATGTATTTTCCCTTATTTTTGCCCTTATGAGATAATCGTAAGGGAAATAAGGGAAAGTTTTATTTAGTCGTTGCCTGCCACTTTATCAAGTAACCTTGCAGATTCCCGCTTGGCTTTTCTTGTGGAATGGGCGTAGACATTCATTGTGGTACTGACATCTGAGTGTCCTAACAGTTCCTGTACATCTTTCGGAGCTGCTCCATTTGCCAGAAGGTTGCTTGTGTAGGTGTGTCGCAACTGGTGAAAATGAAATCCTTCAAATCCATCCAGTTTCTGAGCAATCTTCCTGCAAACAATTCCTAACGTGCTTGGCAGTTCCAAACTTCCATCCGGTCTTAAGCAGACAAAGGATATTTCCTTATAATCTTCTGGAACATTCTCTGTTCCGTCCAGATGATAGAACTCATAGTAAACTCTGTTTTTGTCTTTTACTTCTCTGTAGTAGTTTTTGTGGTAAAGTTCTCCGTACTGCATTCGGTTTTTAAGTTGTTCCTTTCGGGCATTGCGAAGAATCTCTGCCAGTGTATCTCCAAAATCAACAATCCTTACCTTTTTTCGTTTGGTTGGTCCGATGATATTCTTGTGCCTTGAACCATCATATCGGATACTGCGTCTGATCGTAAGGCACTGTTCTTCAAGATTTACATCCTGCCATGCCAGACCACAGGCTTCACCGATACGAAGTCCTGCATAATAAGCTATCTGGATTGGAAGTATTGCCGGTGGATTGTAATCCTGTAGAAATTCAATCAGTCTTTCATAATCCTCTCGTGGAATTGGCTGTATATCGCCATCCATGTCATCATCAGAAAACAGGTCAACCTCATCCGTCTGGTATTTCAGCTTAATATACTGCATCGGATTGAAAGTGATATATTGCTTTGGTGATACTGCAAACCGGAATGACTGCTGTAATACTGCCGAGAAAGAACGAATGTAATCTTTGCTGTAACCTTTTCTTTCTGAACCATCTGGATAAGTGCCACCAAAGGAAAGCAGATCGAAGAAGGCTTGTAAATGCTCAGATGTTACATTTTTCAACTTTCTCTCTGAAATTGGATGCTTCTTGATGTTGGTAATAGCACCAAGGTAATTCTGGACTGTCCCATTACTGAGAGTACCGGTCTTTAATTCTTCCTCTGCCCATATATCAAGTAATTCTCCAACTGTAATATTTTCCGACTTTGCAATGAATTTCTTGCTTTCGTAATCGTCCATTGCCTGACGGAGCAGTTTTTCCGTTTCACTTTTGCTTTCTGTTCCAGCGTATTCTTTCTGAACCAGATTGCCGCTTGCATCTTCTACATAGAAGCGGTAGTACCATTTCTTTCCTTTTTTTCTTACAGATCCTTTTGCCATAATCGTGTGTCTCCTTTCGATATCAGACAATCGGAACTGATGAAATGCTTCTTGCGTGTAGGCATCTTATGGACAAGTCCATAAGCCAATTCGCCGCTCGTCAAATCTGTAAACAGCCTGACTTGCTCGTGCTCATTGTATCATAACTCCGGTTGTCGTTCTATACCGAATCGGAATCCTCATACAAAACTTCTGATAAAAGATTTTCAAGCCTTTGTTCTGCCATTTCCGGTTTCTTGGAATAAAGCCTTACGATATCTGCCATGTCGTTAAAGGCATTAACAGTGTGGGTGATCTCCCGGAGAAACATAATCTCGTTATATTCATCATTCGATTCAAACCCCATTACTTTTGCAATATCAGCTTCATTCGTGTTGCCCTTGTAATTCTTGCAGGCAAACTGGAATGATTCCAGAA
>ENA-OZAC01000696-OZAC01000696.1-human-gut-metagenome-genome-assembly--contig:-NODE-696-length-13752-cov-5.116303_pt1 | contig 13752 bp, 7 predicted proteins | sample MGYA00243298_ERZ653493 | MGnify/ENA primary metagenome ERZ653493 (study PRJEB26926, sample SAMN06165177) | human gut metagenome | biome: ENVO:00009003; feature: ENVO:2100002; material: ENVO:00002003...
GACTTCATTTACCGTGAGTGCGGTGAAGATGGTACGGAGTTCATCTCCATTATGTTTGAAATGAAGAACGAGGCTGATGAAACCGCCACCAAGCACAAGAATGAGGACTTTTTCAAAGAGTTGGATAAGGATCGAAACGAAAAGGGCTGCGAGTATGCAATTCTTGTCTCTCTTCTTGAGATCGACAATGAGCTATATAACAATGGCATTGTGGATGTGTCCTATAAGTACCCGAAGATGTATGTCATCCGCCCGCAGTTTTTCATTCCGATGATTACGCTGCTGCGGAATGCGGCAAAAAACTCCTTGCAATATAGGCAGGAGCTTCAAATTGTTCGCAACCAGCAGGTTGACATCCGCAACTTCGAGGAAAACATGAACGCCTTCAAGGAAGGCTTTGCCCGAAACTATCGGCTGGCAAGCGAGAAGTTTTCAACGGCGATTGATGAGATTGACAAAACAATCGACCACTTACAGAAGACAAAGGCAGCACTTCTTTCTTCTGAAAACAATCTTCGCCTTGCGAACAATAAAGCGGAGGACCTTAGCATCAAGAAGCTAACAAAGAACGCTCCCTCTGTTAAGGCAATGTTTGATGAACTGGGGCAGGAGAAAGCGTAATACACGCATAGTTAGGAGATAACGAGCATGAATAAAGGTGCAATACAGCGATTTGCAATCTGGGCGCGGAACGAGCTGATCGCTCAGGTGTCGCAGAGAGCTTATCAGTATGGAATCACGAAGGAAGGCTGCGGCGAGGCAAACGCCGTAACGGTGGGCGGACGTGCATTGACCGCCGATGAGCAGAAACAACGCAAGGAGCTTGTCGATCAGATCCGCTCAAAAGGCTATGCACAGGTTATGGAAGAGGTTGCCTACACTTGGTTCAACCGCTTTATTGCCCTGCGCTTCATGGAGGTCAACAACTATCTACCCTCCCACATTCGCGTCTTTTCGGATAGTACCGGCGCGTTCAAGCCGGAGATTCTGAGTGATGTCCTGCACCTTGACCTTCCGGGACTGAACCGGGAGAAAGTTGCGGAGTATATCGAGAGCAACGACACCGAAGGCCTCTATCGCTATCTGCTTTTGACGCAGTGCAACGCCCTGAATGAGGCTCTTCCCCGTATGTTTGAGGAAATGGGCGGCTACACCGAGCTTCTGTTGCCGAACAACATTCTGAAACAGGACAGCGTTCTTGGTCACATGGTCGCGGATATTCCCGAAGAGGACTGGCAGGATGCCGTTCAGATCATCGGCTGGTTGTATCAGTATTACAATACAGAGCTGAATGCAGTTGTTTATGATGGAAATATGTCTAAGAGCAGAATCCCAAAGGAACTTCTCCCTGCTGCAACGACAATTTACACACCAGACTGGGCAATTCGCTATATGGTTGAAAACAGCCTCGGCAGAATCTATGTGGACAAGCGCAAGAATGAGGGCATCTATGCGGACGGTCGCGGCTTGGATGAAATGACTTGGCACGAAGCGGAAACCGAACGCATTGCAACGGAAAAGCTGATTGCCGACAAAATGGGCTGGAAGTATTATCTGCCCGAAGCGGAACAGACGCAGGAAGTACGCAAGCAGCTTGATGAGATTCAGGCAGAGTTCGCCAATCTCGACGTCAAAGACATCAAGGTCATCGACCCCTGCATGGGCAGCGGGCATATTCTTGATTCGGTGAGGTAAAAAATGAAAGAACATCGACCCCTGCATGGGCAGCGGGCATATCCTCGTTTATGCCTTTGATGTACTGATGCAGATTTATGAGGCAAGCGGATATAGCCAGCGGGACGCGGCACAGAGCATTCTTGAAAACAACCTCTTTGGGTTAGATATTGATGACCGTGCGGCGCAGCTTGCCTATTTTGCTGTCATGATGAAGGCACGGCAGTACGACCGCCGCATCTTTTCCCGTGGCATTCAGCCTCATGTGTATGCTATCGTTGAAAGCAACGGACTGGACAGCAGCTCCGTCGAATACTTCACCAACAATGACCTGCAACTCAAAAAGGACTTCGGGACGCTGATGGACGAGCTGCGGGATGCAAAGGATTATGGTTCTATCCTGAATATCTCTCAGGTGGACTTTGCTTCTCTCTATGCCAGAGTGGAGGAAGTGCGGGCTGACATCAGTATGTTCCGAGAGAGCGTGCTGAACAGCTTCCTGCCGCTGATCCAGGTGGCGGAGGTTATGGCGCAGAAGTATGATGTGGTGGTGACAAATCCGCCGTATCTCGGTAGTTCCAGATTTAGCGCAAAACTCAATGATTTCGTGATTGCAAATTACCCGGATGTAAAGGCGGATCTCTCAATGGTGATGTACAAACACGCGCTGCGAGATATGTGTCATAAAAATGGTTTTGTGTCCTTTATAACAACGACATCTTGGATGTTCCTGTCCAGCTTTGAGAAATTGCGCAGTTTCGTTTTTGCGGGCTACGATTTTGTATCACTTATCGATTTTGGCACCGAACTCTTTGACGGTAAAGTCGGTCACAATCCGATTGTTGCATGGGTTAATCGAAAATCGCACACTGACTACGCCATGACTGGCATTCGCCTTGTAGACTATTGCTATTCGCGGAGAGATGAAAAGGAATCGGAGCTCTTCAATAAGAGAAATTATCATTATCCGAAGCAGTCCAACTTCTCCAAGATTCCCGGCTCGCCTATGGTTTATTGGATTGGCAACAATGCACGTCGGGCTTTTCAAACGGGAATCAGTATTGATTCTATAAGTGACTTTACTGGTTCACAGCACAAAACAGCCGATAATGAGAAATACTTGAGATATTGGTGGGGCATCGACCGCCGAAAAATAGAAGACAAGGAATGGATTTTCTATATTAAGGGCGGCGAATATCGGAAATGGTACGGGAATATTGATCTGGTAGTTGATTGGAGCGATTCCGCCAGAGAATTTTATACTTCAAATCCGACATCGAATATGATCAAGGAACGGTATTGGTTCGCTGAGGGTATCACATACACTTCACTTACCAGTTCCGTCAACGGATTTAGATATTTACCGCCTATTGGGGTTTTTGACATTAAGGGTCCAAGTATCGTCCATGTAAAACACTTGGAATATTGCCTCGGTTTCTTTAACAGCAAAGTGGCCATGCTGTATTTGAAGTTGCTTAATCCGACAATAACTTTACAGGTTAAAGACGTGAAAAACACTCCCGTTTTAATTGACGAAACAACGATTCCGAGAGTGACCAGTTTAGTAAAAGCAAATATAGCAGAATCGAAAAATGATTGGGACAGCTTTGAAACCTCATGGGATTTTATACGTCACCCGTTGGTTGTGAATCAGCAATATGCTGCCACCTATCATTTTGATGAGCAAGACTCTCCTGCACGTCATCTTTTTTCAGCCTATCAAATGTGGGTAGTAACAACCGAACGAAGATTCCAACAAATACAATCCAATGAAGAAGAACTTAATCGTATTTTCATTGACATCTACGATTTGCAGGACGAGCTTACGCCAGAAGTAGAGGACAAAGATGTTACAGTGCGAAGGGCTGATCTTGGGCGGGATATTCGCTCCTTCATTTCCTATGCTGTGGGCTGTATGTTCGGGCGGTACTCTCTGGATGTGGACGGACTTGCCTACGCGGGAGGCGAATGGGACGAAAGCCGGTACAAGACCATCGTTCCGGACAGCGACAATATCATCCCCATTTGCGATGATGACTACTTCGACGATGACATTACCGGACGTTTTGTGAAGTGGGTCGAGACCGTCTACGGCAGTGAGACACTTGAAGAAAACCTCAAGTTTGTTGCCGATGCGCTCGGCGGCAAGGGTACGCCCCGCGAGGTGATCCGCAGCTACTTCCTGAACGACTTCTATGCCGACCACCTAAAAACCTATCAGAAGCGCCCGATCTATTGGCTCTTCGACAGCGGAAAAAAGAACGGTTTCAAGGCTCTCTGCTATATGCACCGCTATCAGAGCGACCTTCTTGCCCGAATGCGCACCGACTACGTTCATGAACAGCAGGAGCGTTATCGCACCCAGCTTACCCACCTCACGGATGCCATTGAACACGCTGGGGCTGCGGAGCGCGTGAAGCTGACCAAGCAGCAGAAGAAGCTCCAAGAACAGGCTCTTGAGATTCAGAAGTACGAAGAAAAAATCCATCATCTTGCCGATCAGAACATTCAGATCGACCTCGATGACGGCGTGAAGTACAACTACGAGCTGTTTGCCGATGTGCTGGCGAAGATAAAATAATAACAGAAATAGAGAGGTGTGTTATATGAGTGGCGTTCAGTCTGCAACAACAAGTGAAGCTTATGCTCAATTTGGCAAGTGGCTGATAGAGCAACCCTATTGGCTTCAAGATGCAGCTTGGAGAATATACAGCGGCAAGGAAATTGATGATGCTCAAATCAAGCTCTACGCTGAAATGTGTGTTGCTCAGGCAAAAGGCGAAACGCCTTCATATAACCATCTCAATTCAAACGAGATATTCCAACAGAAAGGCAGCCGAAAAGTATCTGTTTTGTCTATATCAGATGTCTGCGGCGTAAATGCCTTGGCAGACAATGTTGGACTGGATTTCGCAGAGAACGGAGTAACCGTAGTCTATGGATTAAATGGTGCGGGAAAATCCGGATTCATGAGAGTTTTCAAGGAGCTAAGTGGATGTCCATATAGAGAACCCATACAACCAAACGTTTTCAAGAAAAGCGGGACGAGGTCGCCATCCTGTAAGGTTGTAGTTGCCCAAGACGGCACACAGGTGGAGAAAACATACGATTTGTCAGTTAAACAGGAAAACTCTGTCCTTGCGGTTTGCGATGTATTTGACACAAGGATATCGAATCAGTATATTTCTTCAACGAATAATGTGTCCTACCAGCCTTTTGTTTTTACGGTACTATCAGAGTTGGCGAAGATTGCTGACAGAATTGGGGGACACATATCTTCATTGGTAAGTACGCTTCCCAATGTATCAGTTACAATTCCAGCCGAACTGGAAACATCTCCATCTTTACAATGGCTTAAAAAGATTGATAAAGATACAGTTATCCCAAGTGAACTCCTTGTTTGGGGCGAAGGTAAAGAAACCGAGTATCTCGAAATTCCAAAGCTTTTGAATAGCGAGAGCGTTAAACAGCAGCAGAAAATAGTTGCGGCAAGCATCAGAAGTATTTCCCCTGTTTTGGATGACATCAAAGCGGCTCTTCATTCTTATGATAAGGATAGATTCGTTCTATGTTATCAAGAAATGATGGATGCGAAGAGACGATTCGATGCGGCGCAAGCTCTCTTTAGTTCTGAGGCACATAAGCAGGATCAAATAAGCATCAACTCAAGTGATTGGAAAACACTATGGTCGATGGCAAGAAAATACTACGAGGAGTTCATCTACCCTGAAAACGGAGTGCATTTCGCGGATAATGGTTCTCTTTGCCCAATATGTCACCAAGAGATCCGTGGTAACGTTTATCAAAGGGTCAACAGTGTTGATCAGTATATTAACGGATCATGCAGTAATGACTATCAAGCATCCCAAAAGGCATTTGCGCAGTTATATAGTTCAGTGACGGATAGGCGAATCACGGCTGCATTTGCAAAAAACACGTTATCCGACATTATCAACAAAGATGAACTAAACGCCGTTGTGACTGCCTACGAGGTAATAGAGGCAGCAAAAGCCCAGCAAAGCGATGAAGCGCGATATAAAATGTTGGTCGAGCTAAATCTGGGATATATTGAGAAAATATTAAGTGAACAACTTAATGCGTTGACAAATAGTGCAAGACAGTTGGAGGAGGCCTTGCAAGACGATGCAAAGCTCAAACTGAAAGAGCGTCTTGAGCAGTTGCGGTCACATAAATGGGTGTTCGATAACCAAGCGACAATTCGTGAAGCGGTAAGTAATATACGTCACCGTGAAGAGCTTGCCGCAGCAAAGCCTTTTCTCACGACGAACAAAATAACAATGGAAACAAATAAACTTGCCAACGCCTTAATTACGCAAGCGTACATAGATCGTTTCACAGAAGAATTGTCAAAAATGGCTCGCAACATAAAGGTTAAGCTTGAAAAAGCTGCCTCACAAAAGGGAAATTCTCCATATAAGGTTACGATGGATGCTTGCGATTCGAAGAAATACAAACCGGAAGACATTTTGAGTGAAGGTGAGCAACGAATTGTTGCATTGGCGGCGTTTTTTGCCGATGCTACGGGTCGAGAAGATTGTACACCCATCATTATAGACGATCCAATATCCTCGCTTGATTTGAATTACGAGGAAAGTGCAACAAAGCGAATTGTCGAAATTGCAAATAGTAGACAGGTAATTGTTTTCACACACAGAATATCTTTGATGGTGGGAATGAGTGAAGCTTGCGCTGCGGGAAATGTTCCAATTAAGGAATTGCATATAAGAAGCACGCTGAGTGGAAAAGGACTACCGGACTTTGAGGATGTTTATCACGGAAATGTTAAAGGTCAGCTTGGTGGGTTGAAAGATAAATTGAGCCGTGCTAAAAAAATGGATGCAGACTCAGCAGAATACAACGATTGCATCGGACGGGTATGTCAACAGTTCAGAATATGTGTTGAACGCTCCGTAGAAGACGTTCTCCTTTTGGGGATTGTGCGACGATTCCATCGGAACATACGCACGAACGACATGGTTACTAAACTTCCCGCCATCACAGAGCAAGACTGCAAAATGGTAGATGATATGATGACGAAATATTCGTTTGTCGAGCATTCTCAGCCATCTGACATACTTCCATTGCAATACACCATCGAGGAAATCGAAAATGACATTCAAGCGTTCATGACTTGGATTACGGAATACAACAAAAAAACAAAACGCTAAATAAGGAGGTGGAGTGTTGTGTCCACAGAATCCATCCAATTTACACTCAGAGAACTTTTTGCCGCCCCTCTGCCGGAGTTCTATCAAAGACGGATCATCTTCTGGCAGGACGAGGACCGAGAGTTCGAGTCTATGCTTGATGAGCTTTCCATCCCTGATGTAACAATCATCAAGCTCACCGGGACGAACAACTTTGCCGTGAAAAAGCTGCTTCTGCACGATGACCTCTCAGGGAACTACCTGATTTATAATCCCTTCTCTTATGCTGATCCAAAGGATAATTGGCTGCTGGATATTGAGAAGTTCAGTGAAGAATATCGCTCCGACCTTATCTCTACGCGCATGAATGAGCTGAATATTGAGGCAAGTCCGGCGATGCGCAAGACAGTAAAACTGTACGCAAAATTCTTTGACAGCAAAGAGCGGATTGAAAGGCTGAAAAGAATTGGGCGAGAATACCATACACCGTTGCAGCTTCATATTGACATTATGGCTGTGCTGGCAGGACTAAACGGCGGCTCTGCGCAGGATGTATTTATTGCTGTCCTTTCTGCAGGACAGGATGAGGAAAACAATGCCGTTCTCAGCAATATCAATAAGTTCGGTAACATTGACGCCTTCTGGCAGCTTGTCCGCAAGTACACGGGCTATATCCATGAGGACGGAAAAACGCTTAACCTATTCTCCGCTCATGTGCTGCTGACTGCCCTTGCGCAGACGATGAATCCCAGCGTTCTCAAAGGCTTGGAGCGTTTCATCTCTGATTCCAACAAGGCGTATTGTTACAGTATTGTCCACGAATGGCGCAACCGCGAGGACAACGGTGCGCTTTGGGAGCTGTGTCGCAGCGTGGAGCAGGAGTTGCATCTTGCTTCCCGCTTTGAAAAGCAGGATATTGAAACGTTGCTGACAGCAGACATTTTCCCGTCCATTCACGAGGTCATTCTGAGCCGTTTCTTCGCTGAAATCGCAGATCATGTGGTAAAGACCGAGCTGATGCTGAAAACGGCTGAAAACCGCCGTACCTCCGGATGGATTGAGCGCTTCAACAACTATTATGACTGCCTCTACTACATTGCAAAGATGCAGAGCTTTTATCAGGAGAATGCAGCGGGCTTCCATATCGTAGAACCGAAAGCAATCTGGAAGCTCTATACGGAGAAGGCGTATGAGATGGATAGCTTCTATCGGCACTTCCACTATGCCTTCGGCTGCACTCTCAAGAACAGCAATGTGCTTCTGGAAGATAAGCTGAAACACGCGGCAGATTACGTTGAGGGGCTGTATCAGAACTGGTTCCTCAAGGATCTGACCGGCTGCTGGACAAAAGCAATTTCTGACAACCTTGCCGCATTGGGTTATGTGTCCGAGATCGGCAAGCAAAGAGACTTCTACTCTCACTATGTTAAGCCACTTGCGGGGAAAAACTCCCGCGCCTTCGTGATCATATCCGACGCTCTGAGATATGAAGTTGCTGCGGAGCTATGCGATACCATCACCCGGACAACCAAGGGAACAGCGAAGCTCGATGCTGTTCAAGCAGTTTTTCCCTCAATCACAAAGTTCGGTATGGCGGCTCTCCTTCCGGGGCGAAAGCTGTCTGTCAATGACGGCATGGATGTTCTCGTGGACGAAATGTCCACCCGCTCTACTGATGAGCGTGGCAAGATTCTCTGTGCTGCTAACATGAACAGCGTGGCAGTTCAATACACGGACGTTCTGAACATGAAACGCGCCGAGCGGCGTGAGCTTGTGAGCGGCAAAGAAGTCGTATATATCTATCACAACACGATTGACGCTATTGGTGACAAAGCTCCAACCGAGAAAAAGGTGTTTGAGGCTTGCGAAGACGCTATGCAGGAGCTTTCCAATATTCTTCGTATTGTCATCAACGATATGCAGGGTACAGACATTTTCATCACCGCAGATCACGGTTTCCTCTACACATACAGTCCTTTGACCGAAAGCGATAAGCTGGGTAAGGACGCGATAAGCGGCAAGGTATATGAAATCGGACGTCGATATTCACTGACAGAACCTTCCGCAGTAGCGGAGTACCTTATGCCGGTTCAACTTGACGGTGAGATCGGCGGCACGCTGGTCAAGGGCTACACGCCTTTTGATTCCACACGCATACGGGTTTCTGGTGGCGGTGAGAACTATGTCCACGGCGGTATCAGCTTGCAGGAGCTTGTTGTGCCTGTTATTAGTTTCAAGAATCTCCGCTCCACAAGCAAGAAGTATGTGGAGGTTTCCAACGCAGAATTGAAGCTGTTGAGCGAAAGCCGCAAGGTGTCCAACCTGCTATTCTCTCTGGATTTCTACCAGCGTCAGCCTGTCGGAGAGAAGATTCAGCCCTGCACCTACTACATCTATATGACGGATGATGAGGGCGTGGTCATCAGCGACCGTCAGACTGTCATTGCAGACCGTACAAGCACAAATGCTTCCGAGCGCGTCTTCCGTGTGCGCCTCAATTTGAAAGCCGGTGCCTATGACAAAAACAAGATTTACCGCCTTGTTATCGCCAATGATACAGATGTCCCGGAAGAGGCTGAGTTCCATATTGACATTGCCTTTGCGGATGACTTCGGATTTGACCTGTGAGGGAGAAACAGAAAATGAGCGAGTATATTGATACGGTATCAACAGAGGATGCAAACGCTGTAATCGACAGCAAACTGCGCAAGGTATTCGACGGCAGGATTGTCCGCAAAGACCTTACAAAGAAAATCAAGGAAGGGGCAAATGTCCCCGTTTATGTCCTTGAGTTTCTTCTTGGACAGTATTGCAGTTCCGATGACGAGGATGTCATTGAAACCGGGGTTGCAAACGTCAAGCGGATTCTGGCTGAAAACTACGTCCGCCCCGACGAGGCGCAGAAGATCCTTTCTGTCCTCCGTCAGCGAGGCAGCTATACCGTGATTGACAAGATCACGGTTAATCTCAACATTAAGACGGACAGCTATGAAGCAGAGTTTTCCAATCACGGAATCAAAGCAATTCCTATCTCTGAGGATTACCCAACTAAGTATGATCGGCTTCTCTGCGGCGGTATCTGGTGCATTGTCCAGCTTGAATACGAATATGTGGAAGAGGATAAACGCAGATCCCCAATACTCATTCATAAGCTCACGCCTATTCAGATGCCTCATGTGGACATTGAGGAATTGAAGCAGGGGCGAAAAGCGTTTACGCAGGAAGAATGGATCAAGATTCTCCTTCGCTCTATCGGTATGGAACCGGACAAGTTGAACGACCGCGAACGCTGGCTTCTGCTTGCCCGTATGCTGCCTCTTGTCGAGAATAACTTCAACCTCTGTGAGTTGGGTCCGCGAAGCACCGGTAAATCCCATATCTACAAGGAAATCTCCCCGAACAGCATCCTTGTTTCCGGCGGTCAGACTACGGTTGCGAACCTGTTCTACAACATGGGCAGAAAAACCGTGGGCTTGGTCGGCTTGTGGGACTGCGTGGCGTTCGACGAGGTTGCCGGTATCAATTTCAAGGACAAAGACGGCATCCAGATCATGAAGGACTATATGGCATCCGGCTCCTTTGCCCGTGGAAAGGAAGAAAAAGCCGCGACCGCTTCTATGGTCTTCGTCGGCAACATCAATCAGAGCGTGGATGTGCTGCTGAAAACGTCCAGCCTCTTTGACCCATTCCCTCCCGAAATGGGAACGGACACAGCGTTCCTCGACCGTATGCACTGCTATATCCCCGGCTGGGAGATACCGAAGTTCCGCCCGGAGCATTTCACCAATGACTACGGTTTCATCACCGACTATCTGGCAGAGTTCATCCGTGAGCTTCGCAAGGAGCAGTACGGCGATGCACTGGACAAGTATTTCCGCCTTGGCAAGAACCTCAATCAGCGCGACACCATTGCCGTCCGCAAGATGGTCGGCGGTATGATCAAACTGCTCTATCCGGACGGGGAGTTCACGAAGGAACAGCTTGAAGAAATCCTCAAGTTTGCGCTTGAAATGCGCCGCCGCGTCAAGGAACAGCTCAAGAAGCTGGGCGGTATGGAGTTCTATGACGTCAATTTTTCGTACATTGACAACGATACCTTTGAGGAACATTTCGTGTCTGTCCCGGAACAGGGCGGCGGAAAACTCATCCCCGAAGGAATGTGCAATCCCGGTCAGGTCTATACGGTTTCTCAGGGAAAGAGCGGTATGATCGGCGTCTTCCGTCTGGAATCGCAGATGCTTCCCGGCAACGGCAAGTTTGAGCGGACAGGACTGAACTCTGACGGAAAGTGCAAGGAAGCGGCAAATACCGCATTCAACTATCTGAAAGCGAACGGCAACCGCATCAGCGGCACGATTAGCACAACAACAAAGGACTATATCATCAACTATCAGGATTTGCAGGGCATCGGCATGACCGAGAAACTTGCGCTTCCCACGCTGATTGCACTCTGCTCGATTGCGCTTGGGAAACCGACCCTCAGCAGTCTGGCGGTGCTGGGCGAGATCAGCATTGCCGGAACCATGCTCAAGGTGGACGAGCTTGCAAATGCCCTTCAGGTCTGCCTCGATAGCGGTGCAAAGAAGGTGCTTCTTCCCATTACCTCTGCGGCTGACCTCGGAACAGCTCCCGCCGATCTAATCGGCTGCTTCAACCTGATTTTCTATCAGAGTGCGGAAGACGCTGTTTATAAAGCATTGGGCGTTGAGTGACGCCAAAGCCCTGATTGGAAGGAGGCGTACCCGTGTCCAAGAAAAAACGGTCAAAAAAACGTGAGCGCATTCCCGTAATAGATACCTTGATTGATCTTGCCGGAGCAATGACCTTAGATTATCTTGCAGCAAAACGTAGGCAGGAAAATGGGACAAAACGCAGCAAGAAAATTGATCCATACGCTGCAACCGGTGCTGCAATGGGCATGGGGCTAATTAAGGACACCGATGACATCATCAAGTTTGGCGGTGTCCTTGGCGCAATGGGAGCTTATGATTCTGATGATGATTTACCAATTAGCACAGCCGCATACATGGCTCCCCGTGATAATCGCTATGCTTGGCGTTTGAATTGTGAAGATGGCAGCACATACGGTATTGATCCAAACAATTATGAGACAAGAGACGAATATAATGAGGCTCTAAGCAGGGAAAAACACGGATGGCGTGATTACTGTGAAGATGGCTCAGACTACGGGATTTCACCAGAAGACTACGAGACTGAGGAAGAATATAATGCAGCAATAGATACAGCGGAGTTCAATAGCTTTAATGAAAACGAGGATGATGAATTGATCATCCCAGATGATTCCTCCGAGAATATTGTGGGTGAGACATCTCCCGAATGCACGTCAAAAAGTGGCAGTGACCCGATTGGAAAACATGATCCGTATGCAGCAGATGATTTCCATGTATATGTTTACTGCCTTGTAAAGCTGGATGGAACAAACACGATAAAGTTCTACCGAACGGAGGATCGTACCTTGAAGCGAGGTGAGGCGGTTTTCGTCCCAGACGAAAGCTCAGGCAGCAAATTGAGAGGAACAATATGTTCTATTGAGCATCACATGAGTTTTTCTGTTCCAAAGCCCGTGGAGGAAACTCCTGAAATTATTGGAAGGGCGTGATTGATGAATGGATTGGGACTCCTATTATGAGAAATTCTACGACTGGGCAACCAGCACGCAGATCAGCCGGATGTCATCATTGACTTCCTTCGGGACGTCCTCTGAGGTCGCTGAGGTTGCGCAGGAATACATGGATGAGAAGGCAGCCTCACGGCTTGTTAAGAAAGCAGTTGCCTATGGTGTCCAGTTCACGCCAGATGAAATCTATGACCTTTCCGGCTGCTGCGATACATCTGCCATGAATGAACTACTGAAATCAGCAAAATGCTCTTTCACGCAAGAGCAACTGGAAGACCTTTGGGGCGCAGCAGACGATGAAGTCCTTGAGCTTGTAGCAAAGCGAAATCATGTGACTCTGTTCGAGGATGACGCGATTGAAGATTTGGACGCAGAAGATGATCTTTATCTTGAAGAGCCTATGCAGAATGAACCAAAGCTTGGCTTCTTTTCAAAGCTTGGTTTGGCACTTGGGATAGCGGGTGTTCTGAACAAGAACAGTCAACCACACCCCGGACACTGCACCGGAAACTGCGCAAATTGCCCGCCGCATTATGGGTACCGCTATGGCAGATGGTATTATGGTCATGACCACACGCACGGCTGCGAGTTTGGCGGCAACAAAGGCGGAGGTGGACTGTGATTTTCTTATGAAGCACAGGTTGAAACCAAGCGTACCATTCTTCCCTTGGATATGACAGGAGGCACACATGGATAACCCCTTTTCTAATCTGAATGGCGTCGAATACAACGAAGAACAGATTGCCTACAAGGACAGTACCTATGAACTTGTGTCAAAGGTAGCATATCTGATCGGCGTCCCACTACGGATATTTGAAAATGAACACGAACCTCCAAAACTCGAAATATACCAACAGCTTGATAAAGACAAGAATGCCCGTATCATTCGCAATTTGTGTATCATACGGACGTCCATAGAAAGAAACTACCGCAAAATCAATGACATCATGCGGACGGAGTACCGAGGACTGCTTTCTATTCCGGAGATCATCCCTCCGATTTGTATGCAGCAGCTCTCGCAGGACGGAATTAACTTCATCAAAAAGTCCAGCACAAGGCTCTGCCACCATATAATCGAAATCAACCGTCTGATCTCTGACCGCATCAATAACTGTAAAAGCCTTTTCCCAATCTGGATAAACTGGGCGTACATAAAAGAGCTTTTTATCATGCCAAACGGCTTGACAGAGGACGGGACGAAAGATGCTGCGGACACCTATTACGCAAGTCTCTCCTACTACCCCTATCAAATGTATATCAACTGGGTACCGA
>ENA-OZAC01000702-OZAC01000702.1-human-gut-metagenome-genome-assembly--contig:-NODE-702-length-13646-cov-6.861747_pt1 | contig 13646 bp, 5 predicted proteins | sample MGYA00243298_ERZ653493 | MGnify/ENA primary metagenome ERZ653493 (study PRJEB26926, sample SAMN06165177) | human gut metagenome | biome: ENVO:00009003; feature: ENVO:2100002; material: ENVO:00002003...
ACTGTTGTATACTATGTTACTACACTGCACACATTGGACGCCCGCCTTGATGAAACATTTTGTTTAGTCACATATGTTTTGATGTGATAAATGTTGTGTATCGAATTTGCACGCATTGCGTGCAAACCTTGTGCAATGCACACGGTTCGCCCCTACAATATAACAATTGTTTTGCGGCATTTATAAAATTTAATCTGTTATGAAAATTCTGCCGTTACCTGCGGGCGTCCGATGAACGCCCCTACAGTTTGGTTTGTACAAACAATTAAAATGCTACGCTCGGGCATTTTTAGTTTTCTATTATACAAACTATCTTCACGAATTGACTGCCGAGGCACTCGGCTGAAAAAACTATCTTAATATAGAAAGTCACGCTCGGGTATCATAAGTTTTTTATTGTACAAACTATCTTCACGAATGGGGTGCCGAGGCACTCGGCTATTGACTTTTGGAGGAAATTGGATTATTATTTAAACTGTATAACTTTAAGTATGCTTATTTTTAGGACAGATGATTTGTGAAGGAGTTGAAAAAAGTGCCGGATCTTTCGATAATTTTCGATATGGGTGTTGTTGCACTGCGTTTTCTTATGCCTGTTTATGCAATAATAATTGTGTACCAGTGCTTTGCCGCAATGCGCCGCCGCCGCCGTCCCGAAACTCCTTTGATTTCACTTTTGAACCCTGCAACGGGCGAGATGCTCCCCGTGCTTTTTTGGGAAAATTCAATCGGCAGAAGTAAAAGCAGTGATGTAACCGTTGATGACCCGACGGTTTCAAGAAATCATTGTGTACTCCTTCGCCGTAAAGACGGTTGGTATGTAAGCGATACCGACTCAAAGAGCGGCACAATGCTCAACGGCAAAAGAACAAGAGGCAGAGCAAAGGTGCTTATTGACGATACAATAACAATAGGCGGTACAAGCCTTATAGTAAAAAGAGGCGAGGAGTTCCAACAGCCGTTGCAGTCGAGCTGGTTTTTCTCAAAGGTCAGCGATAAGCCTGCAATGAAATCGTGGAAGCTTATGCTTCTTATTACATTTTTTCACTTCTTTATGTGCGTTCAGGCAATGTTCTGGAATGATGGCACAAATACAATGGCTCCGCTCGTGCTGTTCGGCGCTCTTGCGGCTGTTGAATGGGGATTCTTCTTTATCTCCTATTTTGTAATCCGCAGAGTAAATTTCGAGCTTGAATCGCTTGCCCTGTTTTTGACGGGCATAGGCGTAATGATGCTTATCAGACAGTCGGAACGCTCGGCTTATGTTCAGCTTGTTGCCGCCGCAATAGGTATGATTTTCTTCTGCGTAATCATCAAGCTGATTGAAGATCCCGATAAGGTAAATAAGCTCAGACTTCCGGCAATGATTTGTGCGGTCGGTCTTTTGGGTGTAACAATTGTATTCGGTAAGATTACAAACGGTGCCGCCAACTGGATTTATATCGGCTCGTTTTCATTTCAGCCGTCAGAGCTTGCAAAGATTATTTTCATCTTTATCGGCGCAAGTTCGCTTGATGTGTTGATGACAAAGAAGAACCTGCTTGAGTACATTATCTTCTCGGCAGTCTGCGTCGGTCTTTTGGCTCTTATGGGTGACTTTGGTACTGCGCTCATCTTCTTTGTAACATTTTTGCTCACAGCGTTTATGCGCTCGGGCGATTTCAAGACGATTATTCTTGCTGTTGCCGCCGCAATTTTCGGCGTAACCTTTGTTCTCAAGTTTAAACCGTATGTTGCCGACCGTTTTTCGGGCTGGCGTCATGTGTGGGAACATACTCAGGACAACCTCGGTTATCAGCAGGCAAGAGTTCTCACATATATGGCAAGCGGCGGACTTTTCGGCGTAGGTATCGGCAACGGCTTTTTAAAGCAGGTTGCCGCATCCGAAAGTGACCTTGTTTTCGGACTTGTTTCGGAAGAAATGGGAGTTATCGTTGCGTTCACACTTGCCGTGGCAGTAGGTGCAATGTTTATTTATGCAAGGGCAATTACAACCCGAAGCAGAAGTACCTTTTATTCAATTTCAGCGTGCTGTGCGGCAGGACTTTTTGTCGTTCAGCTTTCTCTCAATGTTTTCGGTGCAACCGATGTCCTTCCGCTTACAGGCGTAACATTTCCGTTTGTGTCTGCCGGCGGTTCAAGTATTATGTCTTGTTGGGGACTTGTTGCATTCATCAAAGCCGCAGACGAGAGAACTTATTCGGTAAAAAGATAAGTTTAGTAAATTGAAAATGAAAAATTGTTGTCGAGAGGAAAAACAGCAAAATAAAATGCTCTATCTCCCGACCGTATTCATAGTGCTTTGCAAGCAAAGCCGCATTTTCTTTAATTTTTCGATTGTTCACTTGATACACAGGGTGGTGTAAGGTTTGAAAAAAATACTTCGCAGAAGTACACTTATATATATAGTTGCGCTTGCGTTTATCGGCGGACTCGGCTATCTTGCCTTTGAGCTTGTAACAGGGGCAGACGACTGGGTCGATCAGGCATATAATGCGCATATAGCAGGTGACGGCGGCCTTGCACAGGCAGGAGCGATATATGACCGCAACGGCACGGCTCTTGCACAGACGGTTGACGGTAAAAGAGTTTATAACGAAAGCGAGAGCGTAAGAAAATCTCTGCTTCATGTTGTCGGTGATGACAGCCTTAACATTTCAACGGCTGTTCAAAGTATGTATCGTTCTCAGCTGATAGGCTATAACCTTGTTTTTGGACTTAATATGCCGGAATCATTGCGTGCCTCTCACGATATAAAGCTGACAGTTGATTCCGCAACCTGTGCGGCTGCTTATGATGTTCTTGCAGCTTATAACAAAAAAGGTGCCTGTGTAATATATAACTACAAAACAGGCGAGGTTATCTGTTCCATAAGCACCATGGCTTACGATCCGCAGGCTCCTCCCGAAATTACCGAGGACAACGAAAGCGAATACGAGGGCGTTTACCTTGATAATGTGCTTTCGTCAACCTTTACTCCGGGTTCAATCTTCAAAATCGTTACATCTGCGGCGGCAATCGAGAATATTCCCGACCTTTATGACCGCACTTGGGTTTGTAACGGAAGTGAGAACATAGGCGGAAGTGAGGTTACCTGTACGGAAACTCACGGAACGCTGACATATAAAGAGGCAATGGCACATTCCTGCAATATTGTTTTTGCAAAGCTTGCCGTTGAACTCGGAAGTGACACAATGACAAAAACTGCCGAGAAAATCGGCATTAACAGCTCCTTTGATGTTGACGGAATTAAAACCGCAAAAGGTTCATATGATGTCAGCGATGCCAATGAAAACCAGCTTGGCTGGTCGGGCGTAGGTCAGTATAATGACAAGGTAAACCCGATGCAGATGGCAATTATCTGCGGTGCAATCGCAAACGGCGGTAAGGCTACAAACCCTACCCTTATCAAAGATGAGTCCATACTCTCCGCACTCGGCATAAACTACAAGAGCAGCGGACAGGAGCTTTTTTCATCCGATACGGCGACAAAGCTTGATGATGTTATGAGATACACCGTTTCGGATTACTACGGCGACAACCTTTTCGGCGGACTTACAGTATGTGCCAAAACAGGTACGGGTGAAGTCGGCGATGATAAGAACCCTAACGGCTGGATGGTCGGCTACTCAAAAGATGAGGACTGCCCTCTCGCCTTTGCCTGTGTTGTACAGGATTCGGGTTTCGGTTTCCAATATGCCGGTCCCGTGGTTGAGGCCGCAATGATTCAGGCTGCAAAAAGCCTTGGAGCGTCTGCGGTGCAGTAAATTAAAATTATATTATTGAAATTATTGAAAATACAGTTTGACCGATTTTTTCGGTACATTGAAAGGAAGAACCCTGATGAATTTTTTAAAGGCTATGTTCGGCAACTACAGCAAGCGTGAAGTTAAGCGTGTGCAACCAATCTGTGACAAGGTGCTTGCACTCGAAGATAAATATGCGGCTATGAGCGAAAGTGAACTCAAGAACCAGACAACAATTCTTAAAGAAAGACTTGCCAACGGCGAAACAACAGACGATATTCTCCCCGAAGCATTTGCAACCTGTCGTGAGGCAGGCTGGAGAGTGCTTGGTATGAAGCACTTCCCCGTTCAGATTATCGGCGGTATCGTTCTTCACCAGGGCAGAATCGCCGAGATGAAAACCGGTGAAGGTAAAACCTTGGTTGCTACCCTCCCTGCATACCTCAACGCTCTTACAGGCGAAGGTGTTCACATTGTAACAGTCAACGATTACCTTGCCCGCCGTGACTCAGAGTGGATGGGCAAGCTTTACAGATACCTCGGTCTTTCGGTTGGTCTTATCTGCCACGATCTCGATAACGATGGCAGAAAAAAGGCTTATGCCGCAGACATTACATACGGAACAAACAACGAACTCGGTTTTGACTACCTCCGTGACAACATGGTAGTTTACAAGGAAAACAAGGTTCAGCGTCCGCACGCATTTGCAATTGTCGATGAGGTTGACTCAATCCTTATTGATGAGGCGAGAACTCCTCTTATTATTTCGGGTAAGGGCGACAAGTCAACAGACCTTTATGCAAAGGCTGACGCTTTTGCAAAAACTCTTAAAGTTCAGCGTTTTGCAGAACTTGACGCAAAAGAGGATATGGAGGAATATTACAAGGAAAACGACATTGATTATGTTGTTGATGAAAAGCAGAAAACAGCAACCCTCACACAGAGCGGTGTTAAGAAAGCCGAAGAATTTTTCGGTATTGAAAACCTTACCGATCCTGATAACCTTACAATTCAGCACCATGTAAATCAGGCTATCAAGGCTAACGGCGTTATGAAGCTTGATGTTGATTATGTTGTCAAGGACGGCGAAGTTATCATCGTTGACGAGTTTACAGGTCGTCTTATGTACGGCCGTCGTTTTAACGAAGGTCTTCACCAGGCTATTGAGGCTAAAGAGGGCGTAAAGGTTCAGAGCGAAAGCAAGACTCTTGCTACAATCACATTCCAGAACTACTTCCGTCTTTACAAAAAGCTTTCTGGTATGACAGGTACTGCTCAGACAGAGTCGGAAGAATTTCAGGAAATCTACAAGCTTGATGTTGTTGAAATTCCTACAAACAAGCCTGTTTTAAGAAAAGACCTCCCCGATTCGGTTTATAAGACAGAAAACGGCAAGTTCCACGCTGTTATTGACGCAATTGTTGAGGCTCACGAAAAGGGACAGCCTGTCCTTGTCGGTACAATTTCAATTGAGAAGTCGGAGCTTCTTTCAAAAATGCTCAAAAAGAGAGGCATTAAGCACAATGTCCTCAATGCAAAACAGCATGAAAAAGAGGCTGAAATTGTTGCTCAGGCAGGTAAACTCGGTGCGGTAACAATCGCAACCAACATGGCAGGTCGTGGTACCGATATCATCCTCGGCGGTAACGCAGAGTATATGGCAAAAGCCGCAATGCGTAAGCAGGGCTTTACAGAGGAGCTTATTGAAGAAGCTACAGGTTATGCGGAAACCGATGATGAAGAAATCATCAATGCAAGAAATACATTCAGAGAACTGAATGACAAGTATAAGGAAGAAATTAAGGGCGAGGCTGAAAAGGTAAGAGAGGCCGGAGGTCTTTACATTATGGGTACGGAAAGACACGAGTCACGCCGTATTGATAACCAGCTCCGTGGTCGTGCAGGCCGTCAGGGCGATCCGGGTGTCAGCCGTTTCTTCCTCTCAACCGAAGATGACCTTATGCGTCTGTTCGGCGGTGACAGAATGAAAATGATGATGGAGCGTATGAATGTTGCCGAAGATATGCCTATTGAGAACAAAATGCTCACAAGTATTATCGAGGGATCACAGGAAAAGGTTGAGCTTCGTAACTTCGGCATTCGTAAGGATGTCCTCCAGTACGACGATGTTATGAACAAACAGCGTGAAATCATCTACGGTCAGCGTGATCAGGTTCTTAACGGTGAGGATCTCCACGAAACAATCCTCAAAATGGTTGAGGATACAATCGCAACTTCAATCAAGCAGTATCTCCCCGAAGGTCCTGCAGAACATTGGAACTTCCAAAGCCTCAAGGATTACTATGCAGGTTGGCTTATCAGAGATGATTCTAAGTACGATTTCAGCCTTGAAGATCTTGAAAATATGGAACCCGAAGAGATTCAGAAGATGCTCGTTGACGATGCTCTTGAAATCTACAAGGAAAACGAAGAGCTTCTTCCCGAGGAAACAATCCGTGAGATGGAGCGTGTTTACCTCCTCAAGAATGTTGATACACATTGGATGGATCACATCGACAATATGGATCAGCTCAAGAGCGGTATCAGACTTCGTTCATACGGTCAGCACGATCCTGTTGTTGAGTACAGAGTTGAAGGCTTCGATATGTTTGATGAGATGATTGAAAGCATTCGTGAAGATACTGTCAAGATGATGCTCATTATGCCAAAGCGTGTTTATGAGATTCAGAAAAGACAGGATGCAATTGCAGCGGCAAAGAGAGCAGCTCAGAGGGCTGCCGCAGCGGCAAAGTCTGCATCCGATGATGAAGAAGCTGTTGAACAGTCGGACGCCGTAAAGCAGGCGCTTCACCGTGAGCAGGTTGCTCAGCCTACAGAAACTTCTGCAGACGGTACGGATTCTGTAAACAAGACTATCCGTAAGGGCAAGAAAATCGGCAGAAATGATCCCTGTCCGTGCGGCAGCGGTAAAAAGTACAAGAAGTGCTGCGGCAGAGATCTTTAATATGTTTGCATAAAGCGGTTTGTATAATTACAGTTTAAGTGAATTACATTTTGAGGGGCAGAGAGCAATACTCTGCCCTTTATTTGTGCCGAATTTTCAAGGTATTCGGTGATTAATTTGATGAGATATAGATATTGATTATAAAAATATATCTGAAAAATTCTGCAAAATGCTGGTTTTGGGGCATTTTAAAAGCAGCAATCGCAAAATAATACATATTTCCGCACGCACAGCTTGGAGTAAACCTGCATAAAATTTTTGATATTTTCGAAAAAAGAATTAAAAATCAACAAATTTAGTGCCGAAATTGACTTTTTAACTGCCTGTTAAGGTTGTATAATGGGTATAATTTATCTTAAACACAAAAAATGGCGATAAATAAGTAATAAAATCACATTATGGTCAAAAATATTAAATCGTGCTTGCAGATATGCAAAATAACCAAAAATATTACCCAAAGTTTGGCTGTATTGCCTCTACAAATATGCAATAAAATATTGTATACTCGTATACAAGTAGAAAAGAAGAACAAATTCAAAAAATTGCGTTTCATAATTAGTTGGCAGATATGTTGGACTGTCCTATGCAGTTCTGTTTAATTGTACTTTGACTGCCAAAACAAAGTAATCGGCAATGAAGGAGAAGAAAAAATTATGAAATTAAGTAAAAAGCTTTGCATAACCGCAAAGAAAAGCTTTTCTCTTGTGCTTGCACTTACCCTCATGCTTTCGATATGTGCCGTGTCGGGTATGTCGCTTAATGTATTTGCGGCAACATCTTTGGATCAGAAGATTTACATTAACCTGAACAAGAATAAGGAATGGAATGGTTTTTCTTCTGTTACATGTCGTTTTGCTCAGGATGACGGCACGGTTCTTAAAACAGAAAAAGTAAGCAAAGATCCTTCGTCGGAAGTTTTTAAAACCATTGCACCATCCGGTGCAACAAAAATTGAGCTTTCTTCCGGGGTTAATTTTACTCTTCCCGAAAAGACTGTTGCAAAAGGTTCCCGCCGTATCTATCTTAATAACAGCAATAATACCTATAAGGAAGCTTATGCATATTCTTGGGTAAACGATACTGACTTCAACGCAGAGTGGCCGGGTGCTGCAATGACTAAGACATCTTCAGACAGCGATTACTACTATGTAGATGTTAAGTCATCCCATAAAAATGTAATCTTCAGCAACAAGGGCGAAACACAAACAAGCGACCTCGGTATTAACGACTCATACAGTGCCGATAATGCTCTTTATGATGCTTCAAAAAGTCAGTGGACTAACCCGTTCATCAAGACCATCGACATTTCTGGTGCTACGGGCGACACAGAATTTTATCTTACAACTGACGGCTCGTTCAAAGAAAGTAAATACCTTTCTGTTCAAGCTCCCGACAAACAGTCGAAAGCAACATATAAAACAGTTTATGTTTCAAACGATGACTGGAAGTCGCTTACAAAGGTTTATGCAACTTTTGACTACAACGATGCCTATGAAGGAACAGTTGAGCTTACAAAAGACACCATAGACACCAAGGTAAGCGGTTCTGTGGTGTTCAAAGGTGAAATTCCGGCGGGTGCGCTTTTAAGATTCCATCCGAACGAACATAACCTCAACGGTGCATCTTCTGCAACATCATATCCGACAGATTCGGGATATGATGGTTCGGGCTACAACGATAACACGGCTACATATGTTAAGACAGCCAGAGGCGAAGGCTGGACAAAATTCTCGGAAATAGACAATGTAAACTATGGTGCTGTCGTTGAAAATTCATTCAAAGATAATCCTAACATCGTAGGCGTTGACGCAACATACTTTGACTACTGGTCGGATATGGAGCAGGCGAACGGGTATCTTCAGTGTCAGGGTAACGACAATATGTATGACTATTGGTATCAGTTTGATAACTTCAACAACTACATAAGCAAGATTGCTTTACCACATAAATCGGACTGGAAGTATCCTCTCTACTTCGGTAATATGTATAAGGGTGGAGAACACTACGAAACATTTAAGACCCACGCAGGAGGACTTACAAACATCAACGATTATAATGATAACTATTACTATGCAGTAAACAACGCCAACGGTATGGCATGGGGCGACGGTAATTATAACCAGTCCTTACAGGGTCTTATGTACAACAGGCTTGACAGTAAGGGCAATCTTCAGGTTGCAAATGGTGTCAAGGCTCCTTACTTTGATGCTGAGGCACTTTCAACCGCTACATATAATGATAAAAGAGTTGCCAATGTTTATAAGTCATCTTTCCCGTTCCGTGCAACTACTGACGGTGATGGTGTTACTACTTATGAATTCACTTCAAAAAATGCAACCGATAACATCTACTTTACATGGGACGGCCTTACACCTAAAAAAATTAACTACGGTGCGGGCGAAACATATGGTGTACACGATGATTTGGGAAAATTCGGCGGTACAGAAAACGGTTATGGTGTTTTCCCATTCAACAATACTCAGAATACATCAACGGGCAAGGGTGCTAACTGTAACCTTAACTATGGCTTTGGTGTCAGACTTGATATAGACTTCAGAGTTCCGAAAGATGGTATGCTTGCAGACAACAAACCTGCAACCTTTAACTTCAGCGGTGACGATGACCTTTGGGTTTATATCGGTGAAGATCCAACAGGTGCTAACGCAGAGCTTGCTCTCGACCTCGGCGGTGACCATAAAGAGGCAAGCGGTTCAATTAACTTTAATACAATGAAAGCAACAGCTGACGATGTATTTGCCGACTACTCACCTTCATCATCGTCGACAAAAGCTACAGTTCCGGATGGTGAGTTTTGGGTTAAGACAAATAATAAATACTTCTGTCTGAATGTTTGGGAGGATACAAGTGTTGGTGTAGATAATAATGGTAAACGTTATGTAGAACCTTATGACAAATCAGACGGTTTTTACAAATTCAAAAAGGCAGACCTTGGCAAAAATACAAAAGCTAACTTCTGTAAGTGGCAGAATATAACTGACGGCAATCTTACACCAGATGCCCCCCTTACGCTTTCAGACCTTTACGGTGGAATGTGGAACGATAACGGCACTCCGTATACCGGAGACGCTGTGTTACATCATACAAACCTTGGCACCGTTACAAAGGACATCAACAATGGTGTTCAGCTTGATCCTAACAAGACATACCATATGGTAGTATTCTATATGGAGCGTGGTGAGGCTGAGTCTAACTTCTCAGTAAACTTCACAATGACACCTGCCAACAATGACCTCAAGGTTACAAAGGCACTTGATACAGGCGATGTTGTTTCTGAAATTTCAGATGACCTCAAAGCTAATGAAACTTTTGATTATACAATCAAAGAGAACGGCAACGATACCTCCGGTAAAGGCTACAAGCTTACAAAATCAGACGAAAGCACAAGCAATGAAACTCTTTCAAACAGCGGTTTCACACTTAAAGATAATTATATAGCTGACTTTGACAACTCATTCAAGACCGGCAACGATATGACGGTTGACGAGTCAACAGACAGCAGTAAGCTTAAATACACAACGAACTGGGAGCTCGTTAACAACAGAGTCGGTTCAATAATCAAGAGCGGTTCAGCTACGGAGTCGGAATTCAATCTTGCGGATCCCGCTGATAAAAAGGCTTGTGCACAGCTCCAGCTCGACTATACTAACAAGATAGTGACAGCACCTCTTGAAATTTCAAAGAATGTTGTTGATGAAGACGGTAAAACCGACTACGACACAAGTCAGCAGTTTACATTTGCAATTGCTCTCGACTTTGACGGCAGCGATTCAACCTATGACTACAAGACCTATCCTCTTGAGTATCAGCTCAAAGAGAAGGTCGCAAGTGATTATTCAAGCACAGCTTACCGTACACCCTTGGACGGTTCGTTCACAATCAAAAAGGGCGAAAGCATTAAGCTTCTCAATATTCCTGTAGGTGCAACCTATAAGATTACAGAGAAAAATGTTATAGGTTATGTTCCCTACAAAGTAGGCGATCAGAACTTCAACGGTACATTTGTCGGTACTCTCGCCAAAGCAGGAAATGCGCTTAACTTTATCAATAAGGTTAATCCTACAAACATTGCCATTTCGGTAAATAAAACTCTTGACGGTCAGGCTTACAGCGGCAGCAAGTTCGTTTATACATTGACAGGTCTTGAATCAATGGATACAGCAAAACAGGATGCCGACGGCAAACCTATCAAGACAAACAGCGCAAAAACAATTTCCACGAATTTGAAAACACCTGACGCAAGCGGTAAGGTTGAATTCAAAAACCTCAAATTAGTCACTGCGGGTGTTTACAGATTTAAGATTACCGAGGCTCTTGCCGAGGGTGAAAATGCATCCGATTATAAAATGGATACAAACACCTGGCTTGCCGAGATTGAACTTTCTGAAAACGGTAAAGTAACAGCGCCTAAGTATATTAAGGTTAGTAGCTCAGATATTAAAGACAAAACCGATGCTGAGCTTGCAGAATACTTCAACGATTCTACTTCTGTTAAAGAAAATGAAGCCCTGTTTGCAAATGAAACCACACACGGAAGCGCAACAGTAAACAAGAAGAATCAGACAGGCGGTAATGTAAGTGATACGGAATTTGCGGTGATGAAGGTGTCCGGTGAGGGTATCTTTACTGCAGATGATATCAATACAATCATTAATGATGCCTCAATGAAAACTCATATGGCTTCTAAAACGACAGGCAGCAACGGTCAGGCTGTGTTTGGCAATCTGACAATCTTCAAGGACGGTCAGGGCGAGTTTACAAAAACAAACGGTAAAGTTGTATGGAACAAAAGTTCCGACAATTATATATCAGGTACTTCAACATATCAAACATACTGTCTGTTTGAGTACAAACCGTCAGAGGGTTACACCCCGAACTACACACTCACCTACTTCACACTACCTGTTGAGGGTGAGTACAATGTTACATATAATTATGTTGACGGCGCAATTACAATGCCACAGGCGAGCGGTGACGGTATGAACGGCTATGTTGTTCTCGGTTTGTCGGTTGCAGGTCTTGCGGTGACAATGTTCACGGGCTACGCAATCTATTACGGAAAAGTTCGTAAAAAACGCAGAGCAGGACGCAGAAAGTAAACCGATATGATTTAAATTGTTAGAACAGATGATTTTTTAATCATATGTTTCTTTCATAAAAAACCTCTTTGACTGCTACGGGCACCGTTGTTAGCCGGTGTCCGACATGCAGCCACCCAAATTCAGTTTAACCATTCGGTTAGAATAGAATTACATATATTAAATTAAACACAAAGGAGAAAGTAAAAATGAAAACTACAAAGAAAATCTTTGCAGCTGTTCTTGCAGTAATGATGATTGCTCTCATGATCCCATTCTCAGCAAGCGCAGTAGAGAGCTATTCAGCTACGTACAAACTTGCAGTTGATGCAAATGACACTGACAAAGTCGGTAATTACACATTCAGCTTCTTCAAGATTGCAAACCTCAACCTTACAACAGGTGAGTACTCATGTACTATCACCGACAAAGCACTTGAGGATGCTGTAAAGGGCACATACTCAGATGCAAAGTCACAGCAAATCATCACGGCTTGTGATAACCTCTACAAGACAGACAAAGCTGCATTCGGTACAGCTGCTACAACAATCAGCTTTTCTTCAACAGTTACAGAGGCTACTGCAACAGTAACAGACCCAGGTCTTTACTATGTATATTGTACTTCTAAGCCCGCTAAGGTAACAGGTGTTCAGAGCTCACTTGCTTCACTTCCTTACTTTGATGGTAAAAATTATGTTTCTGTTGACCAGACAGAGTACAACCTTGCTGAAAAGGTTTCAACAAGCTCAGTATCAGTTGACAAGACAGCTGACAAGACATATGTAGGTGACAACAATAAGACTGTAACCTACACACTTACAGCTTCAACAGCAGGTTCAATCGACAACCAGCTCAAAAAGTATGCAATCGTTGATACAATGGATGAAGGTCTTACATTCAACGAGAATTCAGTTGTAGTTAAGTACGACGGCGCAGTTGATGCTCTTACTTTGGGTACAGATTACTCTATTGAAAAGAACTATACTTACACAGGCAAGAACGGTGAGGCAACTGCTACATTCGCAGTTGTATTCGAATCTGCTACACTTGAATCAGAGGAATTCTATAATGCTAAAACAGTTGTTGTTACATACACAGCTGATTTAAACGAAAAGGCTAAGCTCAACACAGCTATTCACAACACAGACGGTCTTGTTTACGGCAACGATTCTGATACAAACTTTGAACCCGGTAAAAATTCACCTGATGTATTTACATACGGCATGAAGGTTGTTAAGGTTAACGGCAATGACAAAACTCAGAAGCTTGCTGACGCTGAATTCCAGATATTCACAGACCCAGAAGCTAAAACACCTCTTACAGTTGACGGCAAGAAAGTAGTTGCTAAGACAGACGCTACCGGTGAGGCTACATTTGTTCTCGAAGGCACAACAACAACAACATTCAAGTTTGATGCTACACAGACATACTATGCAAAAGAGATAGCAGCTCCTACAGGCTACAACCTCAACAGCTCAGTATTTACAGTAAGCATTGACAAGAGCAAGGAGTATACATTTGTAGGTAACATTGCAGACGGTGACAATGTTGCTGTTGCTAACTACCCTGTAACTGTTCCTAAGACAGGTGGTATGGGTACAATGATGTTCTATGTTGGCGGTGCAGCACTTATCGCTTGTGCAGGCGTTCTTCTCTTTGTTCTTAAGAGAAAGAAAGCAGCTAAATAATTAATCGAGTATCTTTATCTTAAAATCTGTGATATGATATATGTAATTTTCAGGGGATGCGGCAACGCATCCCCGTTCTATTTACAGAAGAGCTGTAGAAGCGGATGAATATTTATGTTTATATAATATCTGTCTCTTATACACATCTCCG
>ENA-OZAC01000732-OZAC01000732.1-human-gut-metagenome-genome-assembly--contig:-NODE-732-length-13217-cov-45.971053_pt1 | contig 13217 bp, 10 predicted proteins | sample MGYA00243298_ERZ653493 | MGnify/ENA primary metagenome ERZ653493 (study PRJEB26926, sample SAMN06165177) | human gut metagenome | biome: ENVO:00009003; feature: ENVO:2100002; material: ENVO:00002003...
TCTCTACCGTTCTCTTTGACAACGTGAGCGAGGTTATCCATGACCGTGTGCCGGTCCAGAAGGTGGAGCCGATGACCGACAGGGACTATTCCGTTCGCGGATGTACTGCCCTTCTGGATGCTATCGGCGGAGCAATTCATCACATTGGGAATGTCCACAAGTACGCAAGAAATGAAGATGTCCCTGAACATACGCTGTTCGTCATCACAACGGACGGCATGGAGAATGCAAGCCGCCGTTATGACAGCGAGACAGTTAAGAAAATGATCGAGCGGCAGAAGGAAAAGTACGGCTGGGAGTTTCTATTCCTCGGCGCAAATATTGACGCAGTTGAAACGGCAAAGCACTTCGGTATTGGAGCAGACCGAGCGGTCAATTATCACTCTGACCATAAGGGAACGCAGCTCAACTATGAGGTTCTGAGCGAAGCGGTTTCTGCTGTCCGATGCAGCGTACCACTGGGTACGAATTGGAAAAAACGTATTGATGAGGACTTCAATTCCAGAAGGACGGGAGAAAGTAATGAGAACAATCACCGTAAAAGGGACAGGCAATGTCTCCGCAAGACCGGATTACATCATCCTATCCCTGAACATTGAAACCTTATCTAAAACCTATGACCGTGCAATGTCGGAAGCTGCCGAGAGAATCGAAAGACTGCAAGGTGCCGCAGTCTGCGTTGGGTATCGCAAAGAAGACTTGAAAACCACGAGCTTTGATGTCCAGACAAGGTACGAGAACGTCAAGGATCGGCAAGGAAATTACAAGCGAGAGTTTGTCGGATATGCTTGCAGCTATCGCTTGAAACTTGCATTTGACTTTGACAGCAAGCAGCTTGCAAAGGTCATTTCTGCGATTGCGGATTGTGGGGCGCAACCAGAACTCAGCATTGCGTTCACCGTGAAAAACCCGGCAAGAGTCAGCGAAGAGCTGCTGATCAATGCGACGGAGAACGCCAGGGCAAAGGCGGAGATTCTTTGCAAAGCATCAGGCAGTACGCTTGGGCAGTTGCTCAACATCGACTACAACTGGGGCGAACTCAGTGTTTTTTCCAGAACAAGCTACGATGTTGAAGACTGCATTCAGCCTCTCATGGCGATGAGCAAGTGCGCCGCACCTGAGATTGAGCCGGTTGATATTGATGTGACAGACACAGTGGCTTTCACATGGGAAATCCAATGATTTTTTGACTTTTTTGAAATCCGGTACTCAACAAACGCCCTTTTTGTGTCCGTTGTAAAGTGAAGGGACATTTCACGGAGGAATCTTCGGGGAATACGATTTGGGGAGATTAGCAAGCACAGCCGGTGTATATACACACGGCGATTTTGGATTAAGGAAACCCTCCCCTTAATCCCGAAAATGCTTGTTGGGATGTCTCCCAAACCCTCTATCTTTACGAAAGGACAAACCGCTTATGGCAAACAGAACACGACCAAATCAGATACTCTTCTTTGTTTCAGATGACGAGAAGCGGATTATCAAAGGAAAGATGAAACAGCTTGGTACAAAGAACATGGGAGCGTATCTTCGTAAGATGGCGATTGACGGTTACATCATCAAAGTGGACTACACGCAGCAGAAGAAACTTGCCGCCGCAGTATCTCGTGCAGCGGCAAATATCAATCACATTTGCCGCCGAATTAACTCCACAGGACACTTCTATGAGGACGATGTTGCAGAGCTGAAAGAAAGGCAGGCTGAGATATGGCGATTACTAAAATCAAGCCAATCCGAGGAACTGTGAACAAGGCTCTCGCATACATTCTTGATCCGCAGAAAACAGATGACCAGCTCTATGTCGCTTCCTATGGTTGCGCTGCCAGCGATGCCGCAGCGAAGGAATTTGAGTGGACAAGAAATCTTGCTGCTCAACAAGGAATGCAGATGCCGAAGGTGATTGCCCGACATCTAATCCAATCCTTTGCGATTGATGAAGTCACGCCGGAACAAGCGCATGAAATCGGTAAGCAGTTTGCCGACGAATGGCTCAAGGGAAAGTATGAGTACGTGATTGCAACGCACATCGACAAGGGGCATTGCCACAATCATATTATCTTCAACGCAGTCAACTATGTAGACTTTCATGCGTACCGAAGCAATAAGAAAACCTATCGTGAGATGCGGCATCTAAGTGATGAGATATGTGCTGAACACGGGCTGTCAGTTATTCCTCCCTCTCAGGGAAAAGGCATGGACTACAAGGAATACACCGAAGCCAAACGCGGTACAAGTTGGAAGCAAAAACTCAAGCAGACCATTGATCGCTGTGTAATCACAGCAAAGGACTACGATGAGTTTTTGAAGCTGATGCAGGACGCCGGATATGAAATCAAAACCGGCAAATACATCTCCTTCCGTGCCGAAGGGCAAGAGCGTTTCACCCGTGCAAAAACCATCGGAGATAACTACACCGAGGACCGGATCAAGGAACGCATTCAAGGACGCAATGCCCGCAGACGGCAGATGCAGAACGGTAGGAAGAACATCTCTCTCATCAGTGATATTCAAAACAGAATTAAGCAGATCGACAGCAAGGGCTTTGAGCTTTCTATGAAGATTAAGATCCTCAAAGAAGCCGCCAGAACGCTCAATTACCTCACTGAGAACGAGCTACTTCAATATGCCGATCTTGAAAAGAAAGTCGAAGACATCCATAGTTCTTATGAGCGTACCGGCGCTGACTTGAAAGTCGTTGAAGCGCAGCTCCGAAAGGTGCAGCCGCTTATCAAGAATATCTCAACCTATCAAAAGCTCAAGCCGGTCTATGATGCCTACTCAAAGACGAAGAACAAGCAGAGTTTTCGAGCTGCGCACGAGGCAGAGCTTGTCGTTTTTGAAGCAGCAAAGAGTACATTGCTTGCTATGCAAGATGGTGAAAAACTTCCAAGTATGAAGTCTCTGCAAGCCGAGCAGCAACGCCTTTTGGAAGAGCAGCAGCGTCTCTACGACGAACGAGCAAGGCTCAAAAAAGAGGCTAAAGTGATTGATACCATGAAGGCAAATGTCGATGATTTCCTCAGTCCAACGCTTTCACAGGAGCATGAAAAAGCCAAAAGTAGCGAGTTGGAATAACCACCAAAGCCTGAGCCGTATGAATAAATCGGCTCAGGCTTTCTTCTTCGTAATGCGCTCCATGAACTTGAAATATATTTTGAATTTTTGGAGCATCGTATTGAAAATTTGAAGCGTTTGGTGTATAATATAATGAGTCTCACTATAAGCGTTTGAGAGAGGTGCTTTTATGAAGATAAGCTATAAGAAATTATGGGTCATGCTCATCGAAAGAGAGATCCCAAAATCAACTTTACGCAAGGATATAGAGCTGTCTCCTGGCACGATGAGTAAGCTCAATAAGAACGAGGATGTAGCTCTCTCTGTTCTGCTGCGCATTTGCGACTATTTGAATTGTGACATTGGAGATATATGTGAAGCTGTGCGAACGGGCAAGAAGTAGGTCCGAGTTTTCGTGCGGCTATTTTGTTATAGGTAGAGAAAAATACCTCAGCGAAAGGAGCATATATGGATGTCCTTGAGAATGCTGTGACTGAGAAAAATGCCCTCGTTGAAGCGGAGGCGTTTCCCACAGATGATCGAGTCACCTACAAAGACAGCACCTATGAAATTGTTTCTAAGGTTGCATATTTGATTGGTGTTCCGAAACGAATTTTTGATAATGAGCATGAAGCACCCAAAATAGAGATATACGAAAAACTTGATGCAGACAAAACGGCACGGATAATCCGTCATTTGTGTATCATAAGGACAGCGATTGAAAGAAACTTCAAGCATATCAACGAGCGCATGAAGTTTAGTTATCTCTCAATCAGCAGTATGCCGGAATACGTGCCGCAGGATAGCCTTCAACAACTAAATGCGGATGGCATTAGTTTTATAAAGAAGTCCAGCACGAAGCTAAGTCAGCATATCGTTGAGATAAACAAGCTGATTTCTGATCGGATCAATAATTGCAAGAAGCTATTTCCTCTTTGGCTGAATTGGCTGTATGTAAAAAACCTCTTTCTCATGCCAGATGGCTTGAAAGAGGAAGGGACAAAAGCAGCAGCAGATATTTATTACGCTCACTTGCTCTTTTATCCTTACCAGATGTATATAAACTGGGAACCGGAGGATGTCGGTAATCTGCTCTATAACGATAAAAAATTCGTGACGCTGCTTTATCAAATGAACGGTGACTACTTTACAGAGTACAGTAAAGTTTCTGATGCTGGAAGTTACATTAAAGGAAGCATCTACGAGTTTATTGGTAGCAGCGAAAAGGTTGTCGTAGTGGTAGATTGTGAAAACTCTGATCCGTACAAGCTCTGCGCTACGCTCAAGAATCTTGACTATCAGTACACACAGAAGATAGCATCCATCATCCTGTTTGATGATGTGCATAGTGCATCTGCTTGGCGTATTCTGGATAGTTTTACCCACATCCCGGTCGAACACATGATGACCGAACGGGTAAAGCAGAACAAGTCTCTGGTCGATGTGATGCTGATTGCCCGAACTTGTCAGGAGCATTACAAAAACAATGTGGATTCCTTTATTTTGGTGTCCAGCGACTCCGACTATTGGGGACTGATTTCTTCTTTACCGGAGGCTCGGTTCCTTGTCATGATAGAGCGCGAAAACTGCGGACCGGATTTGAAGAACGCACTTGTCAATGCCGGTATATTCTATTGCTACATTGATGACTTCTACTCCGGCAATGCAGAGGATATTAAGATCGGCGCCCTGTTCAAAGAGATGTATCATTACATAGATCAGGCGGTGCGGCTGAATATCTACGAGATGTTCACAGAGGCGTTAAGAGCGACTCGAATTGAAATGAGTTCTTCGGAACAGAAACAGTTTGTGGACAAGTATTTGAAAACGATGCAAATGTCCATTGCGGATAATGGCGATGTGACATTGGAAATAAGACGAAAATGAGTCCGTTATATCGGACAGTAGCCGTGATAGAATAAAATGAGGATCGGTTGGCAACCAAAAATGATCCTCAAGTATTGGAGATGAAGATATGGCATACCAGAGCGAAGCGGCTCTTGAGCAACAATTCATAGAGCAGCTAAACAAGCAGGAATACAGCACAGTCGATATTCCTGATTATGACGCATTGGTGGAGAACTTCAAAGTTCAGTTTGAAGCCTTCAATGCGCCCAAACTTGATACGCCTATCACCGATAAAGAGTGGGAGCGTATCTTTAACCTCATGCTTGGAAAGTCCGTGTTCCAGAGCGCAAAAATTCTGAGAGACAAGTTTGTCCTTGAGCGTGAGGACGGGACGAAGGTTTACCTTTCCTTCTTCGATCAGGATCACACCAAGAATATCTTCCAAGTTACACATCAGACAACGGTTGTAGGCAAGTATGTCAACCGCTATGATGTAACGATTCTTGTGAATGGCTTGCCGTTGATTCAGGTCGAGTTAAAGCGCAGGGGGATTGACATTCGAGAAGCAGTCAATCAGGTCATGCGCTATAAGAAGCACTCCTATAACGGACTGTATCACTTCATTCAGCTTTTCATTGTCTCCAACGGCGTTGATACCAAATACTTTGCCAACTCCGACAGGGACTTGATGTATAGCCTCGCCTTCTTCTGGACGGATTTCAACAACATCCGTATTACCAACCTGAAGGACTTCTCAATCTCTTTTCTGGCAAGGGATCACATCATCAAGATGCTGACACGCTATACCATCCTGAACGATACGGATAAGATTCTGATGGTTATGCGCCCCTATCAGGTGTATGCCGTAGAAGCCCTTATAAGGCAGGCTACGCTCACAAATCGCAACGCCTATATCTGGCATACCACCGGTGCAGGAAAGACGCTGACATCCTTTAAGACAGCTCAAATCCTCGCAGCCAATCCGAACATCAAGAAGGTTATCTTCCTTGTTGACCGTAAGGACTTGGACTCTCAGACCACCGAAGAGTTTAACAAGTTTGAGGCTGGCTCTGTGGATGTCACAGATCGCACAGACATTCTTGTGCGGCAAATGAAGGATAAGAACCGGCAGCTCATTGTCACGACGATGCAGAAGATGGCAAATGCCGTTAAGCGTCCTCAATACGAAAAGGTAATGGACGCATACCGTGACGAAAAGGTTGTCTTCATCATTGATGAATGCCACCGCAGCCAGTTCGGAGATATGCACAAGGATATTGTTCGGCATTTCAAGAAAGCGCAGTTCTTTGGCTTTACCGGTACGCCCCGTTTTGAAGTGAACGGAAAGACGGAGGGCAAGATCACACAGACCACCGAAATGCTGTTTGGGGAATGTTTGCATAACTATCTGATCAAGGATGCTATCTTCGATAACAATGTCCTCGGTTTCCATATTGAGTACATAAAGACGATGGAAGGCGATTTTGACTGGGACGATCCGACATTGGCTGACGCGATTGATGTTGGCGAACTCTATATGTCTGATGAGAGAATGTCCCTCATTGCAAACCACATCGTCCAGAACCACAAAGCCAAAACGAGAAATGGTCAGTACACGGCTATCTTTGCCGTTTCCTCCATTGAAGCTCTTGTCAAATATTACGACATCTTCAAGAAAATCAAACACGATCTGAATATTAGCGGTATCTTTTCCTATGGGCAGAACGAAGATGCTGAGGGCAAGGACGAGCATAGCCGGGATGCCTTGGAGCGTATCATCAAGGACTATAACGAGATGTACGGCACGAATTTCTCTACCGACACCTTCTCTGCATATCACAAGGATATTTCAGATCGAGTCAAAGGAAAGAAAACAAAGTCGCTGGACATTCTTATCGTCGTGAATATGTTCCTGACCGGCTTTGACAGCAAGCAGCTCTCTGTGCTGTATGTGGACAAGGATTTGAAGTATCATGATTTGCTGCAAGCCTATTCTCGCACGAACCGTGTCGAGAAAGAAACCAAACCGTTTGGTATCATCATTTGCTACCGCAACCTCAAGAAACGGACAGATGATGCGCTGACGCTCTTCTCCAAGAGTCAGGACACCTCCGGCATTGTCGTTCCGGGCTATCAGTATTTTGTTGAGAAGTTCAATGAAATGGTTATGAAGCTCAAGGAAGTGGCACTCTACCCTGAGTCCGTCGATACCATGCAGAGCGAGGATGACCAGAAGAAGTTTGTCATCACTTTCCGTGAGCTGACAAAATACCTCCAATCCTTGCAGACATTCATTGAGTTCAGCTTTGATCAAGATGCGCTCATCATGTCCGAGCAGGAGTATCAGGACTACAAGAGCAAGTATCTGATGCTTTACTCCCGGCAAAAAACTGATCGAGAAGTCGTATCTGTCCTGAATGATGTGGACTTCTGCATTGAGATCATGGAGAGTGACCGCATCAATGTTGCCTATATCATGAACTTGATCCGCAACATCCACTTTGATGACAAGAAGCAGAAGGACTACGACATCAAGCACATCAAGGAAGAATTGAGCAGGACGGATAATCCGCAGTTGCTTCGCAAGGTTGAAATTCTTCAAGCGTTCTTGGATCGTGTCGTTGTTGGACTTGAAAGTGCGGATGAGATTGACGCTGCATACAACGACTTTGAAAATGAAGCAAAACGAGAAGAGATCGTTGCTTTCGCAAAGACTGAGGATATTGATTCCTCCATGCTGACGGACATCATTTCTGAGTATGAGTTCTCCGGCACAATGGATGCAGGAAACATCCGTGATCGTATTGAGAAGCCCATGCCGCTGCTCAAGAAGAGGTCTTTGGTCAACCGGATCGTCGAATTTATCCGGCAGCACACTGAGAAATACCAATAAGGAGAGAGAACAATGGATAATTCTATTCAGGCTCACCAGAAAGAGCTTTGCAACAAACTATGGGCGATGGCAAATGCCCTGAGAGGTAACATGGAGGCATACGAGTTCAAGAACTATATCTTGGGCATGATCTTCTATTACTACCTCTCCGACAAGACCGAGAAGTACATGGTTAATCTTCTCAAAGACGATAATATCAGCTACGAGGATGCTTGGAATGACGAAGAATACAAGGCTGCCATCGTAGAAGAAGCTCTGCGTGACCTCGGCTACATCATCGAACCGGAGTATTTGTTCCGCAAGATGGTCAAGATGGTTGAGAACCGTTCCTTCGACATTGAGTTCTTGCAGAAAGCAATCAACGCTCTGATGGAATCCACTATCGGCAACGATTCGCAGGAAGACTTTGACGGATTGTTCTCCGATATGCAGCTTGATTCTACGAAGCTGGGGCATACCGTTAAAGATAGAAGTGCTGTCATGGCGAAAATTATTGCTTCGCTGGACGAGATCAATTTCAGCGTGGATGCCACGAAGATTGATGTGTTGGGTAATGCCTACGAGTATCTGATCGGTCAGTTCGCTGCCACAGCCGGTAAGAAAGCCGGTGAGTTCTATACGCCTTCGGGGCCTGCCGAGCTGCTGTGCCGCCTTGCTTGTCTTGGCTTGACCGATGTTAAGGACGCAGCCGATCCGACTTGCGGTTCCGGCTCTCTGCTGCTTCGCCTCAAGAACTATGCAAATGTGCGTAACTACTACGGTCAGGAATTGACCTCGACCACTTATAACCTTGCCCGAATGAACATGATCCTTCGCGGCATCCCTTATCGTAACTTCAATATCTACAATGGCGATACGCTTGAACATGACTACTTCGGAGACATGAAGTTCCGTGTTCAGGTTGCAAATCCTCCGTATTCTGCAAATTGGTCTGCTGATATGCACTTCATGGAGGACGAGCGTTTCAATGAATACGGCAAACTTGCGCCTAAGAGCAAGGCGGACTTTGCTTTTGTGCAGCACATGGTTTACCACATGGACGAAGACGGACGAGCCGTTGTCCTGCTGCCTCACGGCGTTCTGTTCCGGGGCGCAGCCGAAGAAGTGATCCGTAAGCACCTGATCCAAAAGCTGAATGTGCTGGACGCTGTTATCGGTCTTCCTGCAAACCTCTTCTTTGGCACGGGCATTCCGGTATGTGTTCTTGTCCTCAAGAGAGAGCGCAATGGCAACTCTGATAACATCCTCTTCATTGATGCGTCCAACGACTTTGAAGCCGGAAAGAATCAGAATATCCTCCGCGAGTGCGACATTGATAAGATCGTCGAAACCTACGAGCATCGTGTGGATGTCGATAAGTACGCCCATGTTGCCACTATGCAGGAGATTGAAGAGAACGGATTCAATCTGAACATTCCTCGCTATGTTGATACCTTTGAGCCGGAAGAGGAAATCGACCTCAATGCTGTTGCAGCAGAAATCCGCAATATTCAGGCTGAAATCAAAGGCATCGACGCGCAACTGAAACCGTTTTTCGATGAGCTGGGACTTGATTTTCCCTTTGATGTGGAGGGCAAATAATTATGGCAAATGTATCCTCAAGTAACGGTCTTGAGAAGCGTCCGAAACTCCGGTTTCCGGGCTTCGATGAGCCGTGGAAGGCAACGGCATTTGGAGACATTGTTCACGAGTTTAGCAATCGTACCAAAGTAGAAGATGAAGATGTTCTTTTATCCGCTGCCATTGAAGGTATGTTCCTAAACACAGAGCTTTTTGGGCATCAGCGTGGTGCAAGCAATAAGGGCTACAAAAAGATAAAATATGGAACAATGGTGCTGTCAACGCAAAATCTTCATTTAGGAAATGCCAATGTAAATCAGCGCTTTGAGCACGGCATGGTTTCTCCTGCGTATAAAACTTATGACATTTCTGGATGTTCTATTGATTTAATAGCCCAATGGATAAAGTCCGATGCTGCGAAACGATTCTTCTATAATGCGACAACCGTAGGGGCAAGCGTATGTCGAAGAAATGTTGAGTGGGACACTCTCTATGGGCAATCACTCTTTCTTCCTTCACTACCTGAACAGGAGAAGATCGCAAACCTATTGACACTCCTATCCAATCGGATCGAGGAACAGCGACAGTTAATAATTGCCCTCAAGAAGTATAAAAGAGGTGTCGTTCGTACACTCTTATCCCCAAAACATTGCAGCATCAAGAATGTTAAGTGGACAACATCAAGAATCGGTGACATCGGTATATTCATAAAGGGCGCACCTTTATCTAAGGCAGATATTTCTTTAGAGGGTACTCCATTTATCTTGTATGGAGAGCTTTATACAACATATAGCGAGGTCATATCGAATGTTGTTCGTAAAACACAGGCATCGGTGGATAAACAGTATTACAGTCAAATTGGCGATGTTATAATTCCTACCTCTGGCGAAACACCGGAGGAAATATCCACAGCCTCTTGCGTAATGCTCCCAGACATTATTCTTGCCGGTGATCTCAACATCTATCGTTGCACTCAAGTTGATGGACGAATTATGAGTTACATCTTAAATCATGTGGTTAATGATAGAATTGCTCGTATAGCTCAAGGAAAGTCCATTGTTCATGTTCAAGCGGCTGAAATATCCAAGATTGAAATAACTTATCCAGATCCGTTCTCCCAAAAGACAATCATAGCAATTTTAGCTGCAATTTCAGACCGGATAGATCAAAGCAACGCAGAACTTAGGCTGCTGAACGAGCTGCGCAAAGCACTATTGCAGAAATTATTTATATAAATAAGCGTTGGAGCAATCCTTTTTTGTACTCAATAAGGCGATCATAAGACGCCACATGAGATACTATAATACGATCTGTGGTTTCAAGAATGTCAACCGTCGCTTGCTGGTCATCCTTTGACGGGATCGGATAACCGCTTTTTGCGATTGTTGACCACTCAGCACGAGGCATTTTCGTTCCAGAACTTACATTAGCTGCTTTCATGAACGCCTCTGATTGAATCAGATAGAAAAGATATTTCGGAATCACGATGTCGGTTGGAATCAAAGACCATATTTCTGATGAACAAACGCACTCCTTCTGGACGAATGCGTACTTTCTCAAATATGGGCGGAGTTTGCCAAACATTACATCTCCGGGCTTGCTAACTGTTTTTATGCTGTTTTGATAGTCGGCACAGGTTGATCCGATGATGCGTCCTGTTTCCTGCTCAATATGCTCAAGTTCGATACAGACGGCATGAGCATTGCATTTTGGATCGTATTTCTCGCTTCTACGCACTGCCAATTCAGAAAAAGCATAAAAGGCAGCAGTTGAAAACAGGGACACATTTTGCGAGAACACGGAAGAAAGCAGACCTCTTTTATACTTCTTGAGGGATTCAACATATTTTCCCTGTGCAGCTATACGCTTGTCCAATAAGGTTATGAACTCAGCGAGGCGTGTTTGTTCAGCCTTTTGAGGGAAACAGCACTTTATCGAAACAAAATCTTCTGGAGAAACAGCCATTCTTTCATAAACTGTTCCTTGCTGATACTTCAAAGCCCTGTTGATAAAGTCCCATCGTGTGAGATACGCACCGATAAAATCAGGATCAAAGGAAGCCTCAATTTCAAATGTAACATAGATTGGAGAAAAAATAGCATCTCCATATGTATTTAAGCAAATTACCCCAAACTTCAAATTGGCTGGGTTGTAACACAAATCTCCCAAATGTGTAACCTTGTATTTCTTATTTTCAGTTGAAACAAGGAAGTCTCGATCATAACGGGCAGTCTTTCCGTAAATGCCTTCTTTCGACAATGTAGCGTGTTCGTATGTTCCGTCCTTTTCAGCGTATTCGTTTCTTTCCGTAAGGACACTTGAAAGAGCCGTTTCTTTCCACGGCTCATCGAAGCCCGGAAACCGGAGTTTCGGACGCTTCTCAAGACCGTTACTTGAGGGCTATTTTAGCAACCGAATACTGGCTTGTAGCAAAGGTAAATCCCTTGCGGTAGCAGAGATATTCCGCTACTGCAAGGGATTTTGTCGGTCATATAGCTCCATTCTGCTTGCTTGATCAGAAGTATAAAAGAGGATTATCCAACTCCCTTTTTGACCGTCTATCAGCAGAAAGCGAAAGTCAGCTCTGCATCTTTGGCGATATGATGACTATTTTGCAAAACAACACTTTTTCCAGAGACAATCTGTCTGTTGGTGGCAATGGAGTTAGAAATATTCACTACGGTGATGTCCTGATTAAATATGGTGCAGTTCTTGATCTTCATAGTGAAAATGTTCCTGTTATAAACGCCGAACAGGATATTTCCAAGTTTTCTGCTTTAAGCTACTTGCGGAATGGCGATGTGGTTTTCGCTGACACAGCAGAGGATTACACCGTAGGAAAATCCACCGAAATTATAGGAGCAGAGAATATTGCTGCTCTGTCTGGACTGCACACTATTCCATGCCGTCCTCAAGGTTCTTTCGCTCCGATGTATCTTGGCTACTACTTCAACTCTGATTACTTCAAGAAGCAGCTTTACCCGATGATTCAAGGAACAAAAGTTTCTTCTATCAGTAAGAGCGAAATTATAAAAACAAAAATAATCGTTCCATGTCTGCAAGAGCAGGCTCGTATTTCCTCTATCATGTCGGCGTTGGATGATCGTATTGATGCAGCAAAGCATACAACAAAAGACCTTATAGATCTTAGAAGCGGCTTGTTGCAACAACTCTTTATATGAAGAGCTGTTGCAGTAGTCCAGAACGCAGATTCTCGATAGCTTGTAAGCACCTTTGAGCAGCCTCATATTTCTTTTGAATGTTTGAGAGATAATCAACAACAGCAAGTTGTTCGTTAGGATCGCTTGGTAGAGTATGAACTGTGTTGAAAAATCCGTCCGTCGGGACATTTAGCAAGCCGTGATTTCTTGCTCCTTCTGCGCAAATATTGTTTATGCCTTTATACCATTGCGCTGACTCAAAATACCACTTTGCAAGATCACTATTAACCACCTCTTCTTTGATAGCAAAGCAGAGATAAAGCGTAGATACTGCGCCCATCGGGTATAATTCGAGCCTCTTAATTGAGCCGAAGGGATATTCATTGGATGTGCTGCGATTATAGGCATATTCGCCTTTCTGCAAAAGATAGTAACCACTCATATCTGTACTTGCTACCATTTTTGAAAAAAAGTCCCTTTGGTCTATAAGTCCATATTGGGCTGAAATGGTTAGAGGAATATCCGTTTGATTGCCATTTTTTCGGGTAACTCTTGTAGCAAAGTCGGATAGCTTGTATTGCTTCCAAGGCTTTTGCAATTCCATTGGGACAAGGCGAAGTTTTTGAGAGAAAACAGCCTCAAATACACCTCTTTTATACTTCTTGAGGGATTCAACATATTTTCCCTGTGCAGCTATACGC
>ENA-OZAC01000738-OZAC01000738.1-human-gut-metagenome-genome-assembly--contig:-NODE-738-length-13165-cov-3.969260_pt1 | contig 13165 bp, 10 predicted proteins | sample MGYA00243298_ERZ653493 | MGnify/ENA primary metagenome ERZ653493 (study PRJEB26926, sample SAMN06165177) | human gut metagenome | biome: ENVO:00009003; feature: ENVO:2100002; material: ENVO:00002003...
CACATCGGCAGCATTGAACAGCAGCTGCAAAAAGCTGGATGCCGCCAGCGGTAGGGAAAACAGGATGATCTTTTTCAGCATCGGGCCGCTGGTCAGATCACCGGCTTTGGACATTTGTGCCATGAAAGCTCCGCCTCCTTTGAAACTTCTCTCATACTCTTGCACCAAAATTGAAGCGTAAAAAATGCGCCGTGCCGTTTTGCGGCACAACGCAATTTGTAAAGAACACCTATATTATAATACAGTTTTCTGTAAAATACAAGATGCTGCGCAGGGGAGATCCTGCCTTTCCGGGACACTTCGATCAGGAATGATGGATCTGCAGCGTTTTCCAGTGCTCTTTCTTCTCATATTCTGTTGTCACGCCGTCATCCCGGTACATCCGGTACTCAGCAGATTCGCCGTCGGGCAGGAAGCTCCACAGGGTCAGGCTGGCATCATCCAGCTCAGAGGTGTTGTTGGCGGGCTGTGCCACGGGAACGATGTGACCCGGACGGAGGAACAACAGCACTTCGTCCAGCGCACAGCGGATATAGTGGTGTCCGGCGGGCAGGATCTCTTCATCGTAGTCGTCCACAGCCCGCAGGCGCAGGAGCTTCATGGATTCGGGCAGGTAGACATGCCGCCCGTGGGCGTTCTGGACATAGACAGGCGCTGCCATCAGGCCCTCGCCCAGCAGAAGCTGATCTTCCACCTCCCGGGCATCGGGGTCATCCGGGTAGTCGAAGGCCAACGGCCGGAAGTAGCTGGTGTTTTCCAGCGCGGCTTTCATAAATTCGCTGTACAGGTAGGGCAGCAGGGCGTAGCGCAGACGGATCATATTACGCACAGCGGGCAGCACCTCGGGGAAGCGGTAGTATTCCTGCATCCGGGTGCCAACTGCGGAGTGGTTGCGCATCAGCGGGGTGAGCAGACCGAACTCAAGCCAGCGCAGGGCAAGATCCGGCGTGGTATCGGAGGAGAAGCCGCAGAGGTCGGCACCGCTGTACAGGAAACCGCACATCTGGACACTGGGCATCATCTGGATGTTGGCCAGCAGCTGGGCCCAGCTGGAATTGTTGTCGCCCAGCCAGATGCCGCCGTAGCGGTGGCTGCCAATGAAGCTGGAACGGCTGTAAAGCAGGGTGCGCTGGCCCGGACGCAGGTCGGCAAAGGCTTCCCCTGCGGCGCGGGTCATGCTGCCGCCATAAAGGTTGTGGACCTGATCGTGGCGCACTTTCTGGCCGTCCACCTCGTGGTAGAAACTGGCGTAGTCTGCCGGGCTGTTCATCAGGCCCATGGCACCGCCCACCACGCGCAGGAAAAACTCCTCCTGCTCAATGTTGTCCTTCTCCCGCAGGGCGGCCATATCGTTCAGAAAAGCGCGCAGCCGCTCAGGTGAGTAGAAGAGGGAGGGCTCGTTCATATCGTTCCAGAAGCCCTCGATGCCGCAGTCGGTCAGGGCCTTGTATTTGTGGCCGAACCACTCCCGCACTTCAGGGCGCAGGAAGTCGGCAAAGTAGGCCTTGCCGGGCCAGACTGCCGCCACAAAGGGGGTCCCATCGGCCTTTTTGCAGAAGTATCCCTTTTCCACCCCCTCGGTGCAGGTGGGGTCGTTGGGGTCGATGCGCACGCCGGCATCGATGATGGGCACCAGCCGGATGCCCTGCGCTTTCAGGTCGGCGGAGAGCTTCGCAAGGTCAGGAAACCGTTCCTTATTTACGGTAAAATCGGCATAGTCCTGCATATACTCGATGTCCATACAGATCATGTCCAGCGGCAGGTTGTGCTCCTTGTACTGGCGTGCAACCTCCCGCACGTCCTCCTCGGTCTTGTAGCCCCAGCGGCTCTGTGCCAGACCGAATGCCCACTTGGGTGGGATATAGCTGCGGCCGATGAGGGTGCGGAACTCCTTGCAGATCGCATTCTCGTTCCCGCCGGAGAGGAGATACAGATCATAGTCGGGGGTCTCGGTGTGGAAAGAGAAAAGATCGTGGCGGGTATAGCCGATGTCGTAATACACCTTGCCCGGGAAATCCACGAACAGGCCAAAGCAGGTGCTGCCGTCCCGCACCAGCAGGAAATTGTGCGCACCATAGAAGGAAAGCTTGTCCTCGCTGTGGCGGGATTCATCGGTGTTGTTGGTGATGTAGTGCCAGCCGCGCTTGTTGATGCCGCGGGGCATTTCGCCCAGACCGTAGACCGCAGCCTGCTCACTGAGGGTGAGCCGCCAGCCGCTGTCGTCGGGAGTCAGAAAGGGGACGGGGCCGCTTTCCGCCGGAAGAGACAGCACAACGCTCTGGGTGGGGAAGGGATGCCCGAAAGAAAAACGCTGGATCACAGAATAGACCTCCTGTTTCAGATAGAGTTGTTACTGTAATGATACGGCAGAAATCGTTCCGGAACAAGAGAGAAAACAGGATAAATAATGCAACAAAACAGGCGTTTTGTGGTCTGCGCAACAGCCAATACTTCTGTTGCGCCTGCCTGAGCCCCTCGGGCGTGAAACTGCACGGAATGGATTGCAAACTGTCGAAGGGCTTGCTATAATAAAAGGTACTCTGAAAAGGGAGGATCTTCCATGTATCGAAACGGCATCAAGCGGCTGCTGGCGGTCATTCTGTCCCTCTGCGGCATGATCGTGCTCTCGCCGCTGCTGCTCATCCTCTGCCTTGCCATCAAGATCGATTCCCCGGGACCGATCTTTTTCAGGCAGAAGCGGGTGGGCATCCACAAACAGCATTTCAATATCCTCAAGTTCCGCACCATGTGCATCGACACCCCCCACGATATGCCCACCCACATGCTCAAGGACCCGGATCAGTATATCACCCGGGTGGGGCACTTCCTGCGCAAGACCAGTCTGGACGAGCTGCCCCAGCTCTGGAACATCTTTGTGGGCGATATGGCAGTCATCGGCCCGCGCCCGGCGCTGTGGAACCAGTATGACCTGCTGGCCGAGCGGGACAAGTACGGTGCCAACGATGTCCGCCCCGGCCTGACCGGCTGGGCCCAGATCCATGGGCGGGATGAGCTGGAGATCGTGGACAAGGCCCGGCTGGACGGCTACTATGTGGAGCACCTGAGCTTTGGCATGGACGTAAAGTGCTTCTTTGGCACCATCAGGGCGGTGCTCGACCACGACGGTGTGGTCGAGGGCGGCACCGGCACTTTGCACGAAGAGGAAAACCACAAGAAGTAAGACTGGCCCGGGCAGAATACTTGATTTATCCCCTGAAAAGCGTATAATAAAACGGTATAAGACATCAAAGGAGGATTTCCATGAATCGCACCTACATCAACGAGGTACAAAAGGAAATTGGCAATACGGTCAAGGTACAGGGCTTTATTGAAAACCTGCGCAACAGCAAGTATATGGCCTTTATCGTACTGAAGGATATCACCGGCAAGCTGCAGATCACGGTTGAAAAAGAGGATCATCCTGATCTGGTGGACACCATTGATCAGCTGACCCCTGATTCTGTCATCACTGTCACCGGTAAGGTGGTCGAGAACGACTACGTCAAGATGGGCGGCATCGAGATGATCCCCGAGGCCATCGAGGTGGAGAGCATTGCGGATGCACTGCCCATTGCCCGTAAGGCCATTGCCGCCACCAAGAAGAAAAAGGCGGTGGAGCGTTCCAGCATCGACCAGCGCATTGATTACCGCTGGGTCGATCTGCGCACCGACGAGAACCAGCTGATGTTCAAGGCCCAGAGCTGCATGGTCAACGCCATGCGCAAGTTCCTGCTGGACCAGAACTTCATCGAGATCCACACCCCCAAGCTGATCGCTGCTGCCAGCGAGAGCGGCTCTGAGGTGTTCAAGGTGGATTACTTCGACCGCAATGCCTATCTGGCACAGAGCCCCCAGTTCTACAAGCAGATGGCAATGGCTGCAGGCTTTGAGCGCATCTTCGAGACCGGCCCTGTGTTCCGCGCCGAGAAGAGCTATACCAACAAGCATGCCACGGAGTTCTCCGGCTTCGATCTGGAGTTCAGCTACATCACCTCTTACAAGGATGTCATGGCCATGGAGGAGCAGCTGCTCAAGGCTGGCCTGCAGGCTGTGAAGGACGCATACGGCGATCAGATCCAGGAACTGTTCGGCAAGGAAGTCATCGTGCCCGAGACCCCGTTCCCCGTGGTCAAGCTGGCTGACCTGTACAAGGGTCTGGAAGAGGACTTCGGCTATGTGGTGGACGATTCCGAGAAGGGCGACCTGACCACTGAGGCCGAGCGCCTGAGCTACGACTGGGTGAAGAAGCACTATAACCACGAGTTCCTCTTCGTCACGGATTACGATGCTGAGAAGCGTGCCTTCTACCACATGCGCGACGAGAACGGCGTGCCTCAGGGCTACGACCTGATCTGGCGCGGTGTGGAGATTACCACCGGTGCCCAGCGTGAGCACCGCTATGAGGTGCTGAAGAAGCAGGCTGAGGAAAAGGGTCTGGCTGAGGATGTCAAGTTCTATCTGGAGTTCTTCCGGTATGGCTGCCCCCCGCACGGCGGCTTCGGTCTGGGCATCGACCGCCTGACCATGCTGCTGGTGGGCGAGAGCATCAAGGACGCGGAGTTCCTGTTCCGCGGCCCCAACCGTCTGACCCCGTAAGGACGGGGGTGTTCGTATGAACGCCGCAGACCATTATCTGACCCGTTATCTGGAAGCGAAGGATCTGGATCAGTACAACGCACTGCTCCGCTACACCTTTCAGGTCACGGAAGAAGAGCTGACTGCCACAGGCTGGAAGGACGATGAAATCAAGCAGTCCAAGTTCCCGGTGCTGGAACGTGCCGATGTTCTGGGCTGCTTTGATGGAGACACGCTGGTGTCCCAGTTTGCCGTCTATCCGCTGAAAATGAACATCTACGATACGGTCTACCATGTGGGCTTTGTCACCAGTGTCTGCACCTACCCGGAGTACACCGGGCAGGGCATTATGAAGCACCTGATGATCAAGGGTCTGACCCAGATGCACGAGGAGGGCAAATCCTTCGCCCTGCTCTACCCGTACAGCATTCCGCTGTACCATCATCTGGGCTGGGAAATCGTTTCCAACAAGATCTCGTTCAACATCAAGGACCGGCAGATCCCCACCAAGGTCAAGGCACCTGGCTATGTCCGGCGTGTCAGCTGGGATAACACCGAGTTCCATGAGCTGCACTCCCACTTTGCGTCCATCACCCATGGCTGTCTGTTCCGCAACAGTCTGGCCTGGGAAGAATACTGGCGCTGGGATGAGGACGATACCAATGTTGCGGTCTACTACAACGTCAAGGATAAGCCCTGCGGCTACATGGTCTACCTCATCAAAAACGATATCATGCACATCAAGGAGATGGTCTACCTCAACCGCGAGGCCCAGAAAGGCCTGTGGGAGTATATCCATGCCCATGATTCCATGATCGATGAGGTGCACGGCAGTACCTATTTCAGCGAACCCATCGCCTTTGAGATGGACGATGGCGACATCAAGGAGAGCATCCGCCCCTATGCCATGGGACGCATCATCGACGTGGAGGATTTCCTCGCCGATTACCCCTGTGACCCGGACGGCGGCACCCTGTGTATCGAGCTGGAGATCGAGGACTCGCTTCTGCCATGGAACGACCGGACGTTCAACGTTCGCTTTGCGGATGGGCACTGCACCATGACCCGTGAACCCGCTGAGTATCACCTGAAAATGGGCATCGGCACCTTTACCACCTTGTTGCTGGGCTACAAGACCGCAGAGCGTCTGTATGAGCTGGAGCGCATCGAGGGCAGGGAAGAGGCTGTGGAACGGCTGGATGACGTGCTCTTCCATAAGATTCCGTATATTTCGGATTACATCTGACAAAAGAAAACAACCCTCTCCGTCATTGCCTCGCAATGCCGCTTCACCCTTTCGGGGGAAGCAGGCAAAGCAAAAGGCTTTGACGGAGAGGGTTGTTCTTTTTGACTCAGAGCAGCGTCGGCACCAGCTCGGCCAGCTTCTCAGCCAGTTGTGCGTGGCCCTTACGGGTCAGGTGCATGAAGTCGATCTGGTTGAACTCGCAGCCTTCAGCATCCAGGAAATGGACGTTGTTGCGCTCTGCAATGATCTTGTACCAGCCGGCAACGCCCTTGGACTTCTCCACACAGCCGTCGCCCATGACCTCATCGTGGAAGCCCTCCTTGATGCGCGGAGGAGCGACCACAAGAATGTTGGGTTCCTTGCCGCCCCAGCAGTCCACGGTCTTGCACTTCTGGATCAGGCGCTCCATGCCAGCGCCAATGCAGGCGGCGTTTGCGTTGAAGCGCTCTTTCACATCGTTGGTGCCCAGCATGATGATGAGCAGGTCGATGACTTCATGGCTCTTGAGCAGGGGATAGGCCACGCTCAGAGCATCCATGGACTCGTGGATGGGGTCTGCAAAAACGGTGGTGCGGCCGGAAAGGCCCTCTTCGGTTACCAGATACTTGTCGCCCAGAGCAGTCTGCAGGCGGCAGGTCCAGCGCTCGTCCTCGTTGAAGCGGATGCCGCCGTCGGCGTTATCCTTGGGGTCGGCACAATAACCGTGGGTGTTGGAATCGCCCAGGCAGAGAATATGTGTTTTCATCTCAATACACTCCTTTGATCGTTCAGATGATCAGGCTTCGCCGTGCTGCTGGCGGAAGTAATAGACTGCGCCTACCATACCGGCATCATTGTGCAGCTGGGCGGCGCGGATCTCCAGCCCCTCGGCAAAGGCGGGCATAACGGAGGCCCTGACTTTGGCGGCAATGGGCTCGATGAGCAGCTTCTGCTGGGCGCTCACGCCGCCGCCGATGAGAATGAGCTGCGGGTTGAAGATGTGCACCATGCCTGCAAGGCCCTGTGCGATCTCATCCGTCCAGGCATCCAGCAGGGCCAGAACGGTCTCGTTGCCAGCCTCCGCGGCAGCAAAAATGACGCGGCCGTCTTTCCAGGCCGGGTCCTTTTCCTGTGCGGCCCGTACCAGGGCCGTGGTGGCGGCGTAGCGCTCCCAGCAGCCGGTGGCACCGCAGGTGCAGGGGACACCGTCCAGTGCATGGGTGCGGTAGTGGCCCAGCTCACCGCCCAGTCCGCGGGCACCCTCCAAAAGGCGGCCGCCGGTCAGGATGCCGCCGCCCACGCCAGTGCCCAGGGTCACGCCGATGACATCGGTATAACCCTTTGCGCCGCCGACCCAGACCTCGCCCAGCGTCATGCAGTTGGCATCGTTGGCAACGGTGACGGGCAGGCCGAAGAGCCGTTCCAGTTCGGCCTGGATGGGGCTGTTGATGTAGTTGGGAAAGTTGCCGCAGGTACCGGCCACGATGCCTTTGCGGCTGTCGATCTGGCCGGTGGCCGAAACGCCCACGCCTTCCAGCGTGTTCACGTCGATGTTCTGGGTCGCCACAAAGGCTTTGGCGGCTTTGAGCACGGTGGTCAGCACCGGGGTCTGGTAGCCGTCGAAGTTGACGCTCTCCTCGGCCTTGGGACCCACCGCGCCGGTCTCATCCACGATGCCCAGCTTGACGGCAGTGCCGCCGATATCGATCGCAAGATACTGTTTCATCTCAGTGTCTCCGTTTTACTTGTTCATGGCGTTGATGGCACCGGTGAAGCGGGCTGTGATCTCGGCAGGGCGGGTGATGGCACCGCCCACCACCAGTGCAAAAGCACCGGCTTCCAGTGCCTTGACGGCCTGCTCGGGGTAGTGGATGTGGCCCTCGGCAATGACTTTGGCGGGGCACTCGGTGGCCAGCTTGTGGACGAAATCAAAATCGATGTCGTCAATGCCCTGGGTCTCAGGGGTGTAGCCGCGCATGGTGGTGCCCACAAAGTCGGCACCGGCCTTGGCACAGGCCATGGCGTTCTCAAAGTTGTCGCAGTCGGCCATCACCAGCTGATCCGGGTACTTTGCCTTGATGGCGCGGATGAATTCAGCGGAGGTGGAACCGTCCGGGCGGAGAGCTCCCGTGCCCTGCACCGCCAGAATATCCACACCGCAGGCCACCAGCTCGTCCACTTCCTTCATGGTCACAGTGATGTACATGGGGGTGCCGGGGTAGTCCTTTTTGATGATGCCGATCACGGGCAGGTCCACGACCTCCTTGATCTGGGTGATGTCCCGCACGGTGTTGGCACGGATGCCCACCGCGCCGCTCATGGCGGCAGCCTTGGCCATCAGGGGCATCACGCCGCCCTCCTTGGTGTACAGGGGCTCGTGCTCCAATGCCTGGCAGGAGACGATCAGCCCGCCCTTGATCTGTGCAAACAGTTTTTCCTTATCCATGATACTTATCCTCCATCTTGATCTTGACAACAGCTTTGCGGACACGATCGCAGCCGGGCATTTCCACGCCGGGGCGGTGCAGCTCACCGGGGAAGAAGAGGACGAACCGCCCCTCGCCCAGAGCGCCGAAAACGGCATCCTCGCTGTCCTTTTTGCCGATATCCGGCTGGTAGGGCTCCACCTCGGTGCCGGGGGCGGTCTCGTAGCCCCAGCCCTCGCCGCCGGTCAGGTCGATCTGCAGATCGGCGTAGAGCCGGTGATATTCGGCGTGGGAACCGGTGTGGGGTTTGAGATCGGCATCCATCACATTGATGAACACCTCGTCGCCGTCCACTTCGGTACGTCCCAGCGGCAGGGTGTCCAGCGGGTGTGCGGCCAGAAACTCAATGGCCGTGTCGAAGTTTTTGTGGAACCCCTTGTACAGATGCAGTTGATCCAGGGTATCGCAGATCATACGCTTTCCCTCCAAAAAAGAAGCGCCCGCCTCCCCTCTGAAAAGAGACGGAGAGGGGGCGCTTGTTCAGCTTACAGTTTTGCGATGGCGGCTTCGATCATGGCCTGTGCTTCGGCCACGATGGCCTCATCCTCGGGGACCAGGCTGGGCATGGGCTCACGCACGCCGCCCAGCTCCAGACCGTACATCCGGCGCAGGATCTCTTTCTGCACGGCGTACAGGTTGCCGTGGGCCTCACACATCTTGTAGATGATGCGGTCGGTCTCGTACTGGAGGGCCTGAGCCTCCTTGACCTCGCCCTTGTTGATATGCTCGTTCATGGCCAGATACAGCTCAGGCATCACGGCGTAGGTGCCGCCGATGCCGCCGTCCGCGCCGATGACGCGGCCAGATACGAACTGCTCATCGGGGCCGTTAAAGACCACAAAGTTGCCTTCGCCGCGGGCAGCGATACCGGCATCCTTGAACATCTGGATGTCCTGGGTGGGCATGGAGCTGTTCTTGACAGCCACCACGTTGGGGTTCTTGAGCATCTCCTTCAGCAGGCTCATGGTCAGGCCGGTGCCAGCCAGCTGGGGAATGTTGTAGATAACGAATTCGGTATTGGGAGCAGCAGCGGACATGTCGTTCCAGTATTTTGCAATGGCATACTCGGGCAGGTGGAAGTAGATGGGGGGGATGGAGGCGATGGCATCCACACCCACGCTCTCGGCATGGCGGGCCAGCTCCACACTGTCGGCGGTGTTGTTGCAGCCAACGTGTGTAATGACGGTCAGCTTGCCTTTGGCTTCGCTCATCACTGCCTCCAGCACGGCCTTGCGCTCGTCCACATGCTGGTAGATGCACTCACCGGAGGAGCCGCCGACATACACGCCCTTAACGCCCTTGGCGATCAGGTGGCGGGTGAGGGCCTTGACACCCTCAGTGGAAATATTGCCCTCTGCGTCGTAGCAGGCGTAGAAAGCGGGGATAACGCCCTGGTACTTAGTGATATCTTTCATAGTTTTTCTCCTTAAGCTCCTATATGCTTATTTGTTCTGTTCACTGCATCAGCGCCCTCTTGCGGTGCCCTGCATCCGCTTCGGCCCTTGGTGCGGGCCTTGCGTCTTGCAGACCGCTGCGCCAAAAATTGCTTCCTGAACATCAAGCTCCAACGCTTTTCGTTCGGTCAACGGGATCAGCGCCCTCTTGCGGTGCCCAGCGTCTGCTTCGGCCCTTGGGCGGGCCTCGCATCCTGCTGACCGCTGCGCCAAAAATCCCTCCCTGTTCCCGCCGCAGGCGGCGGTCGGGATTTTAGCCCTTAACAGCACCCATTGCGATGCCTTTGGTGAAGTACTTCTGGAAGATGAGGAAGATGATGATGATAGGCACAGCAGCCAGTGCAGCACCTGCCATGATCAGACCGAAGTCGGTGCTGTTTTCCGCCTGCAGCTTTGCAATGCCCAGAGAAATGGTCAGGTTGCTGGTGCTGGACAGCATGATCAACTGCATGAAGTAATCGTTCCAGCTGTTGATAAAGGTGAAGATGGCCAGAGCACCGATGCCCGGCTTGACCATGGGCAGCACGATGCTGATAAAGGTTTTGGCTTCACTTGCACCGTCAATGCGGGCAGCCTCCAGCATTTCTGTGGGGATGCCCTCGCTGAACTGTTTCATCAGGAACACACCGAATGGCCAGCCGACAATGGGGAAGATGACGGCCCAGATGGTGTTGTAGAGGTTCAGGGCACTCATCTCACGCAGCAGGGGGATCAGAATGACCTGCTTGGGCAGAGCCATTGCGCACACGATCAGGGTGAACAGGAGCTGACGGCCCACAAAGCGCTTCTTGGCCAGTGCATAACCGGCCATGGCGGCGGTGATGCAGGTCAGGATCATGGAGACAACAGCCATGAACACGGTGTTGATCATCCAGCGCAGGGCAGCAGGAGCGGTGGGGCCGACCGAGAAGTAGATGGGATCACCGTCGGCACTGAAGCGTGCACTGAAGGGGATGGCCAGCTGCCACAGCGGAGCGCTCTTTCCGGCAAACAGCTTCTGGTAGTTGGTCAGCACCCACTCATGGGGCCACCACTCGGGGGTGGTGGAGTTGATGGCTGCACCGGTTTTGAAGGAACCGGTGATGATCCAGTACAGCGGGAACGCAAAGGTCACGGCCACGATGCTGATCAGGATCAGGGTCAGGATGGTATAGGCGCTGGCCTGCTTGAGCTTGCTGGGGTGACGCTTCAAGGGCTTTTGCTTTTTTGCGGTTGCAGCAGTTGCACTCATTGTTACGCACCTCCTCAATTATTCTGGTTGCCAGCCTTGAACTGGATCGCAGACAGGATGGCAATGATGATGGCAAGCACAACACCCATGGCGTTGCCATAGCCGTAGCGGTACAGCTTGAACGCGGTGTAGTAGATGTAGTACATGATGGTATCGGTGCTGTGGTTGGGGCCGCCGGAAGTCAGCAGCTGGATCAGCGCAAAGCACTGGAAGGAGTTGATGGTGGTGATGACCAGGATGTACAGGGTGGTGGGCATGATGGCGGGCCACTTGATCTTCCAGAAGCACTGGAAATCGGTCGCGCCGTCCACTTCGGCAGCCTCCACGATGGACTGGTCCACGTTGCCCAGGGCAGAAACATACAGAACGATGGGCTGGCCCACAGAAGTGGTCAGCAGGATGAGGATGATGCAGCCCAGAGCGAACCGCTCATCGCCCAGCCAGTTGATGTTCTTGTCGATCAGACCCAGCGTCTTGCCCAGATAGTTGAAGATGCCGTAGTAATTGTTGTACATCCACTTCCAGACAACGGTAACGGCAACGGAACCGGTGACAACGGGCAGGTAGAACACGCAGCGGAAAAGGCTGGTGGCCCACTCGGGCAGATCCACGATGGCGGAGCTGACCCACAGCGAGAAGGCACAGGTCACAGGCACCGACACGATGACGATGATGAAGGTGTTCTTCAGAGCACCCAGGAAGATCTTATCGGCGAACAGTTCTTTGTAGTTTGCAAGGCCGACAAAGACATCGGCGCGGTTCATGGTGGAATCAAAGAAGCTCGTGACCACGCAGAGGATCATGGGGTAGATGACGAACCCCAGAAAGAAGATCAGGCTGGGCAGAAGGAAGAGATAGGATGCGATGGTCTCCTGCCGGACCAGTGCGCGGCTGCGCTTTGGCTCTTTGACTTTTACGGTGGTAGCAGCCAAGAAAATCACCAAACCTTTCGTTTAGCTCCGGTAAAATGACCGGCTCCCGACGGAACTTGCAAAAAGAATGCCCCTCCCTCGCCGGGATTATCGAGGAAGGGGCAAGGTTTATAACGTTGCGATGAAAGACTCAGGTGGTGCGCTTATGCCTCGGCAGTAGCGGCAGCATTTGCGTTCTCAACAAAGGTAGCAACGGCCTGCTCAACGGGTTCGCCGGTGCCAACGCGCTGCAGCATGTTCCACCACTCGGTACGAGCAGTTGCCCAGCCCGGGGTGATCTGGTAATAATCGCCCAGGAAGCCCATGAACTTGGTGTACTCGCTCATAATGTCGTTGCCGGCGTAGATGTCGCCAACGCTCTCGCGGACGGGGAAGTAGGTGGAAGCCAGAACGCTTGCGCCAACCTGGTCGGGGTCAGCAGCGATGAAGTCGATAAAGGTCTTGGCGGCTTCGATCTTGGCCTCGTCGCCGTTGTCGAAGATGCCAAAGCCCCAGATGCCGCCGCACAGCTCGGGCACGCCGTCATCGGAGGGGAAAGCCATGGGCAGGGGATCGATGCCCTCGGCCAGGGACGCCTTGTTGCTCACGGCCGCGGAGGCGTTCCAGCAGAAGCTCATCTTGGCCGTGCCGTTGCAGAACAGCGCGATCTCGTCGCCCGCCACGATGGAGGGATCGGCGGTCAGGACGCCCTCGTTGACCAGGTCCACCAGCAGCTGGAGGCCCTTGATGTTTTCCTCGCTGTCGGCGGTGTAGGCGGTGTGGTCGGCGTTGGTGAACTGGCCGGAGTAGAGGTTGTTGACGAGGGCGCGGGTGCCCTGGTCGCCGCCCTGGCCGCCGCAGTAGACGATGCCGGTGGGATTGAAGCCCGCCTCGGTCAGCGCGCGAAGGGCGCTTACAAAGCCGTCGGTGGTCCAGGTGCGGGTCTTCTCGTCCAGATACTGAAGCGCGTCGGCGGCTTCAAAAGCGGCGCGGTCGATGACCATGCAGTGCGTGGTCATGCACAGCGGGTACTCGTAGTACTTGCCGTCCACGCCCTTGCATGCGGCCACGACGGCCTCGCTGGTGGCGCTGATGTCGGCCAAGGCCTCCTCGGTCCACAGGTCGCTCAGGTCCAGCATTTTGCCGGCGGCGCCCCAGTTGGTCACCAGACGCTCGGGGCCTTCCATGATGATGTCGGGGGTGGTGCCGGCCTCAATGGCGCTGGTTACCTGGTCGTCGCCCGACTGGTAGTCAAGGTACTGCACCGTTACGCTGATGTTGGG
>ENA-OZAC01000743-OZAC01000743.1-human-gut-metagenome-genome-assembly--contig:-NODE-743-length-13102-cov-6.881122_pt1 | contig 13102 bp, 13 predicted proteins | sample MGYA00243298_ERZ653493 | MGnify/ENA primary metagenome ERZ653493 (study PRJEB26926, sample SAMN06165177) | human gut metagenome | biome: ENVO:00009003; feature: ENVO:2100002; material: ENVO:00002003...
GGGCGTGGACCCGGTTGATCACCAAGCAGGCCACCGCCTTCATTCCCGTATCCCCTTCCCCGCCCGCCTCGCATTGGATCAGCCGCGCCAGCAGCTCCCGGTCAGAATAAGCCATCGTTCATCATCCCCTGTTGCGTTCGGTCCGCGATTCTGTTTCGCTGGCCCATTCTATGCGGACTGTGGACGGCAGGTGCTTTTTCCCAGTCAGCAGCAAAGAAAAAACCGGAACGGCAAAAGCCGTTCCGGTTCCTATGCGGTCACAAATGGGTGCTTACTTCTGCGCCATGGCCGCTTCCAGTCCGCGGGCAAACTGGTCGGGGCAGGAGGTGCCTCTGCCGCCGCAGTTGATGCCCTTCAGGCGGGCAATGGCCTCCTCGGCCTTCATGCCCTTCACCAGAGCGGAGATGCCCTGGAGGTTGCCGTTGCAGCCGCCTACCACCTGAAGATCACGGATCACGCCCTGATCGTCTACCTCTACCGTCATGGCCCGGGAGCAGACGCCCCGGGGCTGGAATGTATATGTCATATTGTGCTTCCTTCTTTCCTTATTCGTTTGGAAAACAGAATAACACAATTTTTTCTCTCTGCCAAGCCCGGTTTCTGATTTTTCTGCAAATATCGGAACCGGAGACGTCAATCCTGCCAGGCTTTTCCGTTTTTCTGCTCCAGTGTCAGCCGGTCCGCGATCATGGCGATGAACTCCGAATTGGTAGGTTTACCTTTGGAAACACTAACTGTATATCCGAAATATTTTTGCAAGGTCTCCAGATCGCCCCGGTCCCAGGCTACCTCGATGGCGTGGCGGATGGCCCGCTCCACCCGGGAAGGCGTTGTGGCAAACCGCTTGGCTACTTCAGGATAGAGAACCTTCGTCACCGCGTTGATGACATCCATATCCCGCACCGTGATCATGATGGCCTCCCGCAGATACTGATAGCCCTTGATGTGAGCAGGGACGCCGATCTCATGGATCACGGAAGTCACCATGGTTTTCAGACTGGGTAAGCTCTCCTGGGGCGCTTTGAGAAACAAGCCCCGCATCTTATCCAGCAGAGCGGCCGTTTCAAAAGGCTTCGGCAGAAAATACGCCGCCCCCAGTTCTGAGGCTTCCGCCAGCATCCGGTCGGAGACAAAGCCGGAGACCAGAATGGTCATAGGTGCGTCTCCCTGCTTCTGCAGTTGCCGCAGCACGCTGATGCCGTCCATGCCCGGCAGCATCACATCCATAACCAGAAGGTCCGGCATTCGTTCCTTTACCCGCTTCAGAATCTCATTTCCATCCCGCGCGATCTCCACAGAAAACTCGCCTGTCTTTTCCATTTCTTCCCACAGCAGCGTGCGAAATTCCTCGCCGGCGTCTGCCAGCAATACCGTCTTACGTTGATCCATAATGCACTCCCTTTTTCCCAAATTTGCGACGGTTTTAACGGTTTCAAGTCGCGTTTTATTTAAAATAGCACGTTCTCCTAACTTTTTCAATGAATCACAGCTAAATTTTCCAACAATCGTTCGACATTTTTCACGAGACAGCCTATTTTCCAGCACTTTCCGCGTTCTTTTGTTCTTATTTTTCACAAAATATGGTGAAATCTGTCCAGCCTGTCTTCTTTTTTTGTGGTTGTTCTTTTCTTCTTCCACAAAATATGGTATGATAAGCCCAAGAAATATTTTGTCGCTTTTTCCGGATATAAAAATATTTTCGTCGACTGCAACTACCGTATCCGACAGCGGATACTCTCCCGCTGTACGCTTTTTTCGGAGGGATCATTATGGAGCTTCTGCGTCAACAGCTCATCGCCTACCGCCCGTGGAACGAGCAGGAGGAACGGGACCGGGAAGAACTGCTCCGCCGTCTTGACAGCCACGAGGATCTGTACACCAGAGCCAATACCGCCGCCCATTTTACCGCCTCCGCCTGGGTGGTCAGCCCGGACCGGAAGCAGGTCCTGATGGCCTATCACAGGCTCTATGACTCCTGGGCTTGGCTGGGCGGCCACGCCGACGGAGACCGGGATCTGCTGGCCGTGGCGTTGCGGGAGGTCCGGGAGGAAAGCGGTCTCACGGAGGTCCGCCCCGTGTCCGAGGACTTGTATTCTCTGGAAATCCTGACGGTGGACGGCCATGAAAAGCATGGCCGGTACGTTTCCTCCCACCTCCATCTCAACGTCACCTACCTCTTAGAGGCGGACCCCTCCGCCACCATCCGTCCCAAGCCCGACGAGAACAGCCGGGTGGGCTGGTTCTCTCCGGCGGACGCTGTGGCCGCCTCCAGTGAACCTTGGTTCCGGGAGCGGATCTACACGAAGCTGAACGATAAGCTGTCCCGTTTTTAAGCCGCTCCATCGGCGGATAAGTCAGCACATTTCCGCTCGAAACAACTCTCTGACACAGTGAATCGTGCGGAAACAGAAACCTTTTAGAGAAAACCCGCCTGTGCGGATATGCGTACCAAAGGAGGAGTGAACAGTGAAAGCATACGAGTACGTCAACATTCACATTGGGAAACTTGTGGGCGCAGGATCGGAGGCGCACCGGGCCATTATCGACGAATACGCCGCAAGGGGCTATCGTTATGTCGGGTACATCCCCACAAATATCAACAATTACGGAAAGATAACGGACTTGGATCTTGTCTTTGAGCGGGACGCTTGACCGCCGGGTTTGTGGGAGCCTCCATGCCAAAAAGGAGCAGGGCGGGGAGAAATCATTTCTCCCCGCCTCGTCATTTTACTTTTTCTACACGTTTTCTCCCGCGTTCAGCATAGTTTCCATGGAAATTCCATATCCTTTTGTTGCGTCGGAAAGCAGCACATGGGTCACAGCCCCCACCAGCTTTCCGTTTTGAAGAATGGGACTGCCGCTCATGCCTTGCACGATGCCGCCAGTGGCGGCGATCAGGTCCGGGTCCGTGACGGAGATCACCATTTCCCGGCCGTCAGGGGCATTTGGGAGCCGTTTCAAAATTTCAACGGCATACTCCCGCACCTCGTCCCCGGACACATTGGCCCGGATCGTTGCCGGTCCCTCCACGGCATCGCCCACCGGCAGAGCCTCACCCGCCGCAAGGGTGCAGTCCGCCGGAAGTGTGCCGAAAATGCCGCAGTCGGTGTTGGCGCACAGGGGGCCAAGGTCGCCGGACAGGTCAAAATTGCCCCGCAGCTCCCCGGCACTGCCGCTGCTCCCCTTCTTCACCGCCTTCACGGTGGAGGGCAGGATGGAGCCGCTGCCGAAGGGCATCAGAGCCATGGTATCGCCGTCGGTGATTCCGTGTCCCAGCGCGCCGAAATCGCCGGTCGCGGGATCGTAATAGGTCACGGTGCCGATGCCCGCCATGCTGTCCCGGATCCACGCGCCGATGCAGCAGATGCCCTGTTCATTCCGTTCCGGCTCCACAGAGAGGGTCAGAGGGCTGCCCTGCCGCTTGATCTCCAGTGCCGTGGCGTCCGTTCCGTTTTTTTGCAGCAGGGATTGGAACTGCTCCGTGGAGGTCACGGCCTCGCCGCCGCACTCCACGATCACGTCGCCGGTTTTCAGGCCGCAGGTCCGGGCCGGAGTACCGCCCTCCGGCAGCTTTACCACCACCACGCCCCGGGCAAACAGCTTCACCCCTACGGTGTGTCCCACCGGGATCAGACTGCGTTGGACAGGCTCCGCGGCCAGAGCCGCCGTGGTACACAGCAGCAGGGCCAGCACCAGTGCCGCCCCATGCCGCAAGGGTCCTTTGGGGATCTCTTCATACAACAAGTCATCACTCCTTTGGCAGGCCGCAAAATTCATATACAAACTGTATTCTTTTGCAAAATTATACGTTTTGTATTGTGTTTTTCTTCCGCTTGCGGCGGTCTGCCTGTTTTTTCATCCGTGTCGCGCCGTTCCGCTTCACGGACAGACTTATCCTTCCCGACGCGGCAAAAGCAAATCCCGACAAAAAGCGGCAGCAGCGCCAGCCGGATCACGATGATGCTTTAAGCATAAGCGCAAAAAAGCAGACGCAGGAAATTCCTGCGTCTGCTGGTAGAAGCTTCAATTTGAAAATTCCATTCAATCCCGGCGATTGAAAATTTTGAAAATGTCATCGAAGGGATCTTCCTCCGGTTCAGCGGGCTTTTCCTCTGCCGGAGCAATGGGCTCAATGGGTGCAAAGGGTGCCTTGGGCTGCTCATCCTTCTCCTGACCCTCCAACTGAACGGGAGGCTTTGCAAATGTGCCGATCTTAGGCAGCTCGTCAGCTGGGTTCTTGTCAAAGCCGGTGGCGATAACGGTGACACGGATCTCGTCGTCCATAGTTTCGTCGAAGGTGGCGCCGAAGATGGTGAGGGCGTCTGGATGGACGGCCTGCTGCACCAGAGAGGCGGCCTGCTCCACTTCCTCCAGACCGATGTCCATAGAGCCGGTGACGTTGATAAGGACGCCCTTGGCCCCCTCGATAGAAGTCTCCAGCAGGGGGCTGGAAATGGCCATACGGGCGGCTTCCTCGGCCTTGCCCTTGCCGGCAGCCCGGCCCACGCCCATGTGAGCCATACCTGCGTTCTTCATAATGGCCGTCACATCGGCAAAGTCCAGATTGATGAAGCCGGTGTCGCGGATCAGGTCGGAAATGGACTGCACTGCCTGACGCAGCACATCGTCGGCGATCTCAAAGGCGTTGGCAAAGGTGATCTTCTGGTCCGTGGCGTGCTTCAGCCGCTCGTTGGGGATGATGACCAGAGAGTCCACCTTATCCTTCAGCTCGGCAATGCCGCTCTCCGCCTGCTGCATCCGGCGGCGGCCCTCAAAGCCAAAGGGCTTGGTGACCACGGCCACGGTGAGAATATCCATCTCCTTGGCGATCTCCGCCACAATGGGTGCGCCGCCGGTGCCGGTGCCGCCGCCCATGCCGGCGGTGATGAACACCATATCGGTGTCCTCCAGCGCCTTGGCGATCTGGTTCCGGCTCTCCTCAGCGGACTTGCGGCCCACCTCGGGGTCGGAGCCGGCGCCCTGACCGTGGGTCAGCTTTTCGCCGATCTGGATCTTGTATGTAGCACTGGAAACATTCAATGCCTGCTTATCTGTATTCACGGCCACGAACTCCACACCCTTGGTGCCGGAGCGGACCATGCGGTTGACCACGTTGTTGCCGCCGCCGCCAACGCCGATGACCTTGATGTTGACCACGGACTCGGGGCCGGTTTCCAATCCAAATGCCATAGCGGTGCCTCCTGCTGTCTTTTGTACGAAAGGGCGGCAAGCCGCCCTGTAAATCACAAGTTATAGTGTCCCAAGCATAGTGGGATATGATTATCTATTGTATGCTATTTTCCCGGTGAGGTCAAGGGTTGCCGGAGATTTGTTTCCGATTTTTTTCGGCGTCTCCCTCCCGGCTTCCTCTTATTTTCTGGTATCCTGATCAAATATGACCTGGCCGTCCTCCTGCCGCATATCAAAGGTGCCTGTCATATTATCTTGAATCTTGTCACTGTTGATGGCCAGCTCCAGCACCCGAAGCTTATAGGAAAAGTCCGCCTGATAGGGCATTTTCACCGTAAAGCGGTCCATATAGTCCATAGAAATATAGGACGCCTCTCCCAGATGGATGGCATCCACCTTTGCCAGATCCCCCGTTTCATCCAGCACAGCCAGCAATTCCAGCAGGCTTTCCCGCCGGGTCTCATAGGCCGTATCCACAGCGATCTGGGTCCCTACGGAGGGGGCCAGCAGCTCACAGCCGTCAACGGTGGGATGTCCTGCGGCGGTATCCGTCTGCTCCACAATCTTTCCGGCAGGACTCATCAGCCATACTGTCCCGTCCTGTGTCCAGGCCAGAGGATCGCCGCACTCCTGCACCTGGATCAGCAGGGTGTCCGGCAGCTTCCGCTGAATACGGGTGTTTTCGATCTCGATATAGGGCAGGGCCTCGGCGATGTTCCGGATCACCTGATACTTGTTCAGCAAAAAGAGGTTGTCACCGTCCTCCACGCCGCTGGCCTGACGGATCTCCGCCTCCGTATAGCGCTTCTCCCCGGTGATGACCACCGTATCCACCCGGAAAAACAGGGTGATGGCCGCCACCAGACAGCCGCAGATCAGGAGTACGGACAGCAGCTTATAGAGGAAGCCGCTGCCTCCCCTTCTGCGCCGCCGCGCCGATCCTCTCCGTCTTGCCATGGTGGTTCTCCTTTACAGTCTGTCTCTCAGGGGGAGGCCGTCTCCTCCACCCGCCGTATATCCGCGCCCAGCGCCGCCAGATCATCCTCGATGCTCTGATAGCCCCGGTCGATGTGGGTAATGTCCGAAACGGAGGTCTCTCCCTCCGCTGCCAGAGCCGCTGCGCACAATGCCGCGCCGCCACGCAGGTCCGTACACCGCACGGCGGCTCCGTGGAGCCGCTCCACGCCCAGCACCACCGCCGTCCGTCCGGAAACCCGGATGTCTGCCCCCATGCGGGCCAGTTCATCCACATGTCGGTAGCGGCTGCTGAACAGGTTTTCCTCGAATACCGCCGCTCCCCGGCACCGCAGCAGTGCCGCCATCAAAATGGCCTGCGCGTCGGTGGGAAAACCGGGATAGGGGGCCGTGCGGATGGGCCGGGGCGCCGTCAATCGTCCGGTACGGCGGCACAAAATTCCGTCGCTGCCGCCGGTCACGTCGCACCCCGCTTCCCGGAGCACCGCCGTCACGGCGGAGAGGTGCTCCTCCCGTGCGTCCCGGAGAAAGACCTCGCCCCCGGCGGAGGCCGCCCCGCAGAGGTAGGTAGCCGCCGCGATGCGGTCCGGCAGAATGGTGTAAGTACCGCCGTGGAGGGGCCGTCCGCCCCGGATCACCACCGTGGATGTGCCCGCGCCGGTGATCTCCGCGCCGCAGGTATTCAAAAAGCCTTGCAGATCTTCAATTTCCGGTTCTCTGGCGGCGTTGGAAAGCACCGTGACGCCCTCCGCGCCGCAGGCCGCCAGCATCAGATTTTCCGTGGCCCCCACAGAGGGGAACCCCAGCACGATCTCCCGGCCCGTCAGCTTTGCCGCCTTACAGTGCAGGGCGCCGCCGGTATCGTCGATCTCCGCCCCAAGTGCCCGGAGGCCGGAGAGGTGCAGGTCGATGGGCCGGGGACCTAATTCGCATCCGCCGGGGCTGGTGAGGCTTGCTTCTCCGCACCGGGCCAGGATCGCCCCCAGAAAGATCACGGAGGACCGCATCTCCCGCATCAGCGCGTCGGGAACGTCGCTGCCGGTCATCCCTGCGGTGTCCACCTCCAACACATCGCCCCGCCACCCGGCCTTGCAGCCCAAGGCTTGCAGGATACGGATGGACGCCTCCACATCCCGTAGGCGGGGACAGCGGCGCAGCTCCACGCTTCCGCCGGTGAGAATGGTGGCCGCCAGAATGGGCAGCACGCTGTTTTTCGCTCCCTGTATGGTAACTTCCCCTTGGAGGCGGTTCCCGCCCCGGATCAGCAGTCGGCTCATATTGCTCCCTCCCGATGAAAATGGTATCACGGGCCATTCTATGGGGAGAGAGCAACTTCGGTTCCTGCCGCCGCATTCTCAAAAGGGCTAAACGCCTGCCGTTTTCCCGGATACAGGGCGCTTTCGCCGTCTGTTTTTCGGTTTCTTTGATACTTTATCACGGCGATGGGCCGGTGTAAAGTCCGAAACAGTAAATTTACAGCAACTCCTGAACGGTTTCGTAAATTCGCTGGGCCGCATCCCGGATGCCCAATTCCGCCATGGCCGATGCCATGGCTTCCCGCCGGACGTCATCCCGCAAAATGCCTGCCGCCGCCTGAAACAGCGCCTGCCCGGAGGAATCCTGCTCTAACAAAACCTCCACGCCGCCGTGGGTCTCCAGCGCGCGGGCGTTTTTCTCCTGATGGTTGTTGGTCACATAGGGGGAGGGCACCATGATGGCTGGGACGCCCAGCGCCGTCAGCTCGCTGACGGTGGAGGCTCCCGCCCGGCAGATCACCAGATCCGCCGCCCGCATCACCGGGGCCATGTCATAGATGTATTCCCGGACCTGCAGGGAGGGGTGGTCCTTCAGGTCCACGCCCTTCTCCGCCAATGCCTTCAGCACGGCAGCATATCCGCTCTTTCCCGCACCGTGGATATGGTGGAACGGCTCTTTCCCTGCCTCCAAAGCCAGCATATCCGCCATTTGTGCGTTCATACCGGAAGCACCCAGAGACCCCCAGAAGGAGACGATCAGCGGCCGTCCGTCATTGACGCCCAACTTTTCCTTGGCCGCCTCCTTGGTCAGGGTGAAGAAGTCCTCCCGGACCGGGGTGCCGGTGACGGCCACCTTCTCCGGGTGCTTGTAGTGCTGGCGGCAGGATTCAAAGCCTACCATGATCCGCCCGGCGTAAGGCTCCAGCAGCTCCGTGGTCAGTCCCGGCACGGCGTTGGACTCATGGACCGCCGTGGGGATGCCCATTTTGGCGGCGGCCTTCACGGTGGGATAGCTGGCGTAGCCGCCGGTGCCGATCACCGCGTCAGGCCGGAACTCCTTCAAAATAGCCCGGGCCTCTGCCGGGGAGCGGACCATATTGTAGAGGGACACCAGATTATGCTTGATCTCCGCCGGCTTGAGGGAACGGTGAAAGCTGGAGATATGAACGGTGCGGAACTCGTATCCCGCCTTGGGGATCAGGTCCTTTTCCAACCCCCGCTCCGCCCCAACGAACAGTATTTTGATCTGCGGGTTCTTCTCCGCCATCAGCTGCGCCACGGCAATAGCCGGGTTCACATGGCCCGCCGTGCCGCCGCAGGTGAAGATCACCCGGTCAATGCGCTTTTCCACCAGCAGCGCCCCTTTCCAAAAAGATGTCAAAACAGGCCGAAAAGGCAGGTGTTTACCCTGCCTTTGTTGGCTTCATTTGCCTGGATACGCTCAGGATCACGCCCATCTCCGCCAGCTGGATAAGCAGGGCGGTGCCGCCGTAGCTGAAAAACGGCAGAGAGATACCGGTGGTGGGAAGCAGTCCCGTCACCACGCCGATGTTCAAAAACACCTGCACCGCCAGCTGCGTGGTAAAGCCCACCACCAACAGTGTGCCGAACCGGTCACGGGTGTGGAGGGCGATCCAGTAGCCCCGGAGGATCAGCGCCGCGAACAGCAGCATGATGATCCCGGCTCCTACCAGACCCAATTCCTCGCAGGCGATGGAGAAAATGAAATCGTTGTGCTCCTCCGGCAGAAACAGGAATTTTTGCCGGCTCTTGCCAAGGCCCAGTCCCCACAACCCGCCGGAGCCAATGGTAATGAGACTCTGGGAAAGCTGATAGCCCTTATCCGCGGCATCTGCCCAAGGGTCCAGCCAGTATATAACGCGGGATTTGTTATAGCCGATGACAAATAAAGCCACATACACCATGCCAACTGCCGCGCCAGCGGCAGTACCTACCCAGATCCAGTTGATGCCGCCCACAAGCATCATGGCCGCCCCCGCGCCCAAAATCAGGATCGCGCCGGAGAGGTGGGGCTCAACGGCCACCAGGCCCGCCACCACTACCAGAATAAATGCGTAAGGCAGAACGCCGTAGCGGAAGCTGCGCATTTTGTCCTTTTTTCGGGAAATACTGTCGGCAAAGTAGGTAATGATTGCCACCTTGGCAATCTCCGAGGGCTGGAACTGCACACCGATCTTCAGCCAGCGGGTAGCGCCCTTGGCCGTCACCGCGATGGGGTTGTGGGGGACGATGACCAGGATCAGGAAGATCACGGACACATAGATCAAGGCTCTGCCCGCGCCGCGAAGCCGCTGATAGTTGAATTTACTGACCAGCAGCATCACCGCCGTCCCCAGTACGGCAAACACCGCCTGCCGCTCAAAGTAGTACAGAGGATTATGCCGGGACGGATTCTCCTTATAATAGGCGAAGGGAAAACTGGCGGACAGGAGGATCACCAGACCGATGGCCATCAACAGCATCACCAGCAAGCAGAAGGTCAGGTCGATAGGGCCTTTGGCCAGTTCCCGGCTCTCTTCCATTTTTTCCCGGCGGCGCTGCTTGCGCTCCTGAAGGGCCAGCTTCTCCTGATAGGTCAGGGGACGGCGGCGGGGCCGTGTCTGGGTCATGGATGTTTCCTCCTTTCTCTCCGAATCAAGTCAAGTGTTTTTACTTTACAGATAGCGGCTCCGGATGCCGCAATACGCCAGCAGGCAGAACACTGCCGTAATGGACACAAAGACCGTTACGATCTTCACCTCGCTCCAGCCGCACCGCTCCAAATGGTGATGCAGAGGGGCCATTTTGAAAAGCCGCTTGCCATGAGTGGCCTTGAAGTATCCAACCTGTATAATATCGGACAAAGTTTCCAGAATGTAGATGATCCCCACCGGAATCAGCACCAGCGGCATATCAAAGGCAAAGGCCAGCGCCGCCACCGCGCCGCCTAAAAACAGGCTGCCGGTGTCACCCATGAAGCACTTGGCGGGATGGCGGTTATACAGGGCGTAGAAGCCCAGCAGACTGCCGCACAGGGCGGAGGAGAAAATACCCAGCGTGGTAAATTTCCAGATCATAGCGGCACCCATGAAGAACGCCATGACCACAGCGGTGACGCTGGAGGCCAGACCGTCGATGCCATCGGTGAGGTTCACGGAGTTGACGCAGCCCACGATGACGAAGGCGGCGAAGATCAGATACACGATCCAGTTCACTGTCAGCGTCACGTTGACAAAGGGGATATAGAGATCGTTGGTCAAAAGGCCCTCATACCGCATCAGGCACAGGAACACCACCGCCGCCAGAAGCTGTAAGACAAACTTCTGCTTGGCGGTCAGGCCCTCGTTCTGGTGCTGGCGGACCTTGCGGTAGTCATCCACAAAACCGATGAGCCCGAAGATCAGGGCGAACAGGTACACATACAGATGGGCGAAGTCCCCCGCCAGCATCTGCTGCCAGCCGCAGGCAAAGGTCACGATGCCGCTGCCCAGAATAAAGGCAATGCCGCCCATGGTGGGGGTGCCCGCCTTGGAATTGTGCCAGGTGGGGCCGTCCTGCCGGATCTCCTGTCCGGCCTTCAGCTTCCGCAGCTCCGCCAGTACGAATTTGCCCAGAATCATGGTCAGCACACAGCCGGCCAGTAACGCCACATAGATACTCATGCTTTCTCCTTATCCCGGTCCTGACAGCTTTCCCCGTCAGGGCCTTTCTCTTGCTGACCGGCCGGTACACATCCGGCCGGTGTTTTCGCCGCTGCGCGGCTGTATTTATGAAACGGGAATGCCTAAAGTCTGCCGGACCTCAGCGTCCGCTGTTCAGGTGCTCCGCCACGATCTCCCGCTCATCCATGTGGAACTTCTGGTGGTTCACTTCCTGATAGGTCTCGTGGCCCTTGCCGCACAGAACGATCACATCGTCCTTCTGGGCGTGGTCCATGGCCCAGCGGATGGCCTCCACCCGGTCCTCCACCACTTCGTAAGGGGTGTTGCTGCCATCAAAGCCCGGCAGAATGTCCCGGATGATGGCCGCAGGTTCTTCGGTCCGGGGATTGTCGGTAGTGACAACGGCAAAATCGGACCAGTCCGCCGCCGCCTTGCCCATGCGGGGGCGCTTGGTCTTGTCACGGTCGCCGCCGCAGCCGAACACCGCCACGGTGCGGCCCTTGGCAAATTCCTTCACCGTTTGCAGCACGTTCACCATGCTGTCCGGCGTGTGGGCGTAGTCAATGAGGATGGTATAGTCCTTGCCGGGGGTGGGGACTACCTCCACCCGACCCTGCACATGGGGGACCTTGGCCAGAACAGCAGCGCTGTCCTTCAGGGAAATGCCCAGCGCCAGCGCGGCCCCCAGCACATCCAGCGTATTATACACCATAAAGCCGCCGGGAATGTTCACCCGGACGGGAACCCGCTCGGTTTTCGTCACCGCGTCAAAGGCGATGCCATCAGCAGACAGCACCACGTTTTCCGCCCGGAGGTCCGCCTCGGACTTGACGCCGTAGGTGCGCACCTGACAGGTGGCATCCTTCAGTAGCCGGGGCGTCCACGGATCGTCACCGTTCACCACGCCGACGCCGCAGTTCCGGAACAAAATGGCCTTGGCATCGCAGTAGTTTTCCATCGTTACATGGAAATCCAGATGGTCCTGGGTCAGATTGGTGAAGATGCCCACCTCATAGTGAACGCCGTAGACCCGATCCAGACAAAGGGCGTGGGAGGAGGTCTCCATCACTGCGTAGGTACACCCGGCGTCCGCCATTTTCCGGAAGAGCCGCTGGACCTCAAAGGACTCCGGCGTGGTGCGGTCCGTGGGGATGACCTCCTGCCCGATCATGTTCTGATTGGTGCCGATGAGACCCACCTTGGCCCCCCGGACCTGCTCCAGAATGGCCTTCAGCAGATAGGTGGTGGTGGTCTTGCCGCAGGTGCCGGTGACGGCGATCATGGTCATTTCCTCAGCCGGATGGCCGAACCAGTTAGCCCCGATCACCGCCAGCGCACGGCGGGAATCCGCCGTGCGGATATAGGGACCGTCTCCCTCTGGCAAATTCTGGCACAGTACCGCCGCCGCGCCCTTTTCCAGCGCCGTGGCGATATACTTATGGCCGTCTGTGGCGTAGCCGGTCATGGCTACGAACAGGTCGCCGGGCTGGGTGGCCCGGGAATCATAGCTGACGCCGTTGATCTCCATTTCCAGATCCACCGCGCAGGACGCGACAGGGACGCCGTTGAGCAGTTCCCGCAGTTTCATATCGTATTCCTCCATTTGATCGGTATTGTTTCACGAACGTCCTCCGAAAGCCCTTCTCAGGGCAGTCGGCGGCTGTATACAAAGCACTCCTTGGCTATTGTAGCAGGTTTTTCCGGAAAGCATACCGAAAATGGTGTCATAAACCTGGCAAAAAGTGCGGTAAGGGGCGGTCAGTCCGTGGTTTTCGCGCCGAAACGCACCGTGACCACGCTGCCGGCAGCCAATTCCGTCCCCGCCTCCGCGCTCTGGGAAATGGCGGTGACGCTGCCGGTGCTGCCGCCGGTGCTGGTGGCGCCGGTGACCTTCATAATGAGGCCTGCATTGGTCAGGGCCTTGTTGGCCTCCGCCGGGGTCTTACCTACCACGTTGGGGACGGTGCTGGGGCTGTCTCTTATACACATCTCCGAGCCCACGAGACCCTAAGACATCTC
>ENA-OZAC01000745-OZAC01000745.1-human-gut-metagenome-genome-assembly--contig:-NODE-745-length-13057-cov-7.320720_pt1 | contig 13057 bp, 11 predicted proteins | sample MGYA00243298_ERZ653493 | MGnify/ENA primary metagenome ERZ653493 (study PRJEB26926, sample SAMN06165177) | human gut metagenome | biome: ENVO:00009003; feature: ENVO:2100002; material: ENVO:00002003...
AAACACCACCCTGACGGATGGTGTTCCTATTTGGTGCCGGTGGTGGGACTCGAACCCACACGGTATCGCTACCAACGGATTTTGAGTCCGTCACGTCTACCAATTCCATCACACCGGCATTAACGTTGTTCATTATATCGGATGAATGGCCAAAATTCAAGAGGAATTTATGTTTTCGCCGTAAAATCCCTGATTCTGCTGGAAGAATGGCGGTTCCCTCTTGTAAAGAGCGAAAAATAGGAGTATTATGCTTATAATTGTACCAACAACACAAAGGACGGATCAAACTATGAGTTACACAAAAATCGCGAAAATTTTTGCAGACAGCGAAGCGCTCTCCGGCCAGACCGTTTCCGTGGGCGGCTGGGTCCGCACCATCCGGGATCTGAAGGGCTTCGGCTTCATCGAGCTGAATGACGGCTCCTGCTTCCGCAATCTTCAGGTGGTGATGGAGGCAGAGGCCCTCTCTAACTATAAGGACATCGCCGCCCAGAACGTAGGCGCGGCTCTGATCGTCACCGGCGTTGTGACCCTGACACCGGATGCCAAGCAGCCTCTGGAGTTGAAGGCCACCGAGATCGCCGTGGAGGGCATCTCCACTCCGGACTATCCCCTGCAGAAAAAGCGCCACAGCGTAGAGTTTCTGCGGACTATCCAGCACCTGCGTCCCCGGACGAACCTGTTCTCCGCCACCTTCCGGGTGCGGAGCGCGGCGGCCTACGCCATCCACAAGTTCTTCCAGGATCGAGGCTTTGTCTACGCACAGACCCCCATCATCACCGCCAGCGACTGCGAGGGCGCCGGCGAGATGTTCCAGGTGACCACGCTGGACCTGAACAACGTGCCCAAGACCGAGGACGGGCAGGTGGACTACAGCCAGGACTTCTTCGGCAAGAAGACCAGCCTGACGGTGTCCGGTCAGCTGAACGCCGAGAACTTCGCCATGGCCTTCGGCAATGTCTATACCTTTGGTCCTACCTTCCGTGCGGAGAATTCCAACACCCAGCGTCACGCCGCTGAGTTCTGGATGGTGGAGCCTGAGATGGCCTTCACCGATCTGAACGGCTATATGGATACCGCCGAGGACATGATCAAGTATATCATCCGCTATGTGATGGAGCAGTGCCCTCAGGAGATGGACTTCTTCAACCAGTTCGTGGATAAGGGCCTGCGGGAGCGTCTGGAGCATGTGGCCTCCTCCGACTTCGGCCGGGTGAGCTACACGGAAGCGGTGGACCTGCTGAAAAAGAGCGGCGAGAAGTTCGACTATCCCGTGGAGTGGGGCATCGACCTGCAGACCGAGCACGAGCGCTATCTGACGGAGCACATCTTCAAGCGGCCCGTATTCGTCACCGACTATCCCAAGGACATCAAGGCTTTCTATATGCGCCTGAACGATGACGGCAAAACCGTGGCCGCGGCGGACTGCTTGGTGCCTGGCATTGGCGAGATCATCGGCGGTAGCCAGCGCGAGGAGCGTCTGGATGTGCTGGAAGCCCGCATCAAGGAGCTGGGCATGAATCCGGAGGATTACAAGTATTACTGCGACCTGCGGCGCTACGGCTCCTGCCGTCACGCAGGCTATGGCCTGGGCTTCGAGCGGATGGTGATGTATCTCACCGGTGTGAACAACATCCGCGACGTGGAACTGCATCCCCGCACTGTGGGCAGCGCAGATTTCTGATCAACCGCATACCGAAAAGCGATCCTTCCGAAAAGAAGGACCGCTTTTTTCTCCCGTATGCACAAATTTCTCTGGAAAACCTCAAATATTTCAGGCATTCCACCATGCGCGGACAGTTGACATTCCGCGGCGCATATGATAGGATACGGCTATCTTCAACAACGGAATACCGGCAATGGAAGCCCATAGGAAAACGACGTAAGTCTACCGAAGGAGTAAAACTCTCAGGTGTCCGCCGTGCGGACAGGACTATGGGTGGATGCGGCTCTGGAGAATCCCGGCTCACCGGGTACCGAAGGTGAAAGGCGGCATGACCGCTGAATCTCTCAGGTAAAAGGACAGAGTGATCTGACGCAGCGGCAGGCAGGGCGGAGAGATCCGTCAGGCAGGCCGCAGGCTTCACCGTTTGCGGCGGGGCTGCGTCGATCTCCTGTACTGCGTTCTTCGGAGCGGCTGCATTGCCAGCCGCTCCGTTTTTATCACCGCGGCAAAGATCCCGCCGTCGGTGAAACCGTGTGCAGGAGGAAAAAACTATGGAATCGATCGTCGCAAAACTGGACGCTGCGCTTTATCCCGCTGTATGCAGCGTCAACACGTACCTGTCCAACTACATTCTGGTCTTTCTGCTGGTGGCTGTCGGCCTGTGGTACAGCATCAAGACCCGCTTTGTTCAGGTCCGCTGCTTCGGTGAGGGTATGCGCAGAGTGTTCGGCAACCTGACTCTCAACGGCAAAAAGCATGACAGCGGCATGAGCTCCTTCCAGGCATTGGCCACTGCCATTGCCGCCCAGGTGGGCACCGGCAACATCGTAGGCGCATCCGGCGCTATTCTGACCGGCGGCCCCGGCGCCATCTTCTGGATGTGGGTCATTGCCTTCTTCGGCATGGCCACCATTTACGCCGAGGCCACCCTGGCCATCAAGACCCGGATCAAGGCAGCAGACGGCACCATCCACGGCGGCCCCGTCTATTACATCACCACCGCGTTCAAGGGCGGCTTCGGCAAATTCCTGGCCACCTTCTTCGCCGTGGCCATCATCCTGGCTCTGGGCTTCATGGGCTGCATGGTGCAGTCCAACTCCATCGGAGAGTGCTTCCAGACCGCTTTCGGCATCCCCTCCTGGATCGTGGGCGTGGCGCTGGTGGTGATCTGTGCCGTGATTTTCCTGGGCGGCGTTCAGCGGCTGGCCGCCGTTACGGAAAAAATCGTCCCCATTATGGCGGCAATCTTCCTGCTGGGCGGTCTGGTCATCCTGATCTTCCGCATCCGGTACGTCCCCGCCACCTTCGGCATGATCTTCAAGTACGCCTTTGAGCCTCAGGCCATCGTGGGCGGTTCTTTCGGCTACGCCATCAAGCAGGCCATCTCTCAGGGCGCCAAGCGTGGTCTGTTCTCCAACGAGGCCGGTATGGGCTCTACCCCCCATGCCCACGCTCAGGCCAACGTGAAGGATCCTCACGAGCAGGGCGTTGTGGCGATGATCGGTGTGTTCATCGACACCTTCGTGGTGCTGACCCTCAACGCGCTGGTCATCATCTGCACCCTCTACACCGCCGATGGCCCTCTGGCAAACGGCTATGTGGGGGATGTGACCTCCGTGCTCAGCAAGACCAATCTGGCCCAGACCGCCTTCGGCTCCGTGATGGGAGCCAGCCTCGGCGCCAAGTTCGTGGCTATCTGCCTGTTCTTCTTCGCTTTCTCCACGGTTCTGAGTTGGAACCTGTTCGGCAAGATCAACGCCATCTGGCTTTTCGGCAAGAAGAACCCCAAGGCCTGCACCGTGATCTACACCCTCATCGCCCTGGTGTTCATCCTGATGGGCACCATGATGAGCAACGATCTGGTCTGGGAGCTGACGGACATGTTCAACAACCTCATGGTCATTCCCAACGTCATCGCCCTGTTCGCCCTGACCAAAATGGTAGTCGGCGGCGTGGAAAGCAAGATCGCTCAGTAAGTGAGAACAGCCAAGACTGTCATTTCACTTTCAAAAAACGCCATAAAAAAAAGAACCAGGACATTCATATAAGAATGTCCTGTTTCTTCTTGTCATGCCGTACCACTGTAGATTTTTGAACCCCGGCTCAAAAATGTCATGTGCAAATTGGAATTCTTCGTTCTTTTTTAACTTTTCTCAAACTTTTTTGATGGGTGCTTTCAAGAACTGTCAATTGATCGCATGAAAAACCATTATGCGAAACACTCATTTTTCCTCTGGCATCTCGCTCATATCCGCGGCTGCCCCTTCCAAAAGGTCAGTCACGACCTGATTAAGTTGCGCGGCGTTCTTTGGGGAGATGACCGGCGTATTGGACTGTGACTCAATGTCTTTCCTTGTTCGCCCGGCAACCTGTCCGCCAGCTTTAGCAACTTCCAGATTCTCTTGGAAGGTCGTGGGCTTTCGATCCTTTGAAAACTGTGTGGTGGTGGCTTCTGCCAACATATTCAGCACCAGCTCCAGCGTGGTCATGTTATCACGGAGGTTTTCCTTTTTCAAGCCTTTCAGGTTTTTGTACTGGCGGGTGGACATCCCCGACCACGCGCGGGAGATCTCATCGGTGAGGATGGCGTACTCTACGCCCTTCTGAACGCCGCGGGCGTCCCATTCGTCTGTCAGTTCCTTACGAACCTGAATGGCTTGTAGCCGCTGGTTGATCCACTCGCGGGTGTACCCCTTTTTGAGATAGGTTTCCAATGCCCGCTCGATGGTCAACTCCGGGTCGATGGTTTCCTCAATGCGCTCTCGGCCAACCTGTGCTAACCAGGCTCGGAATGGTTCTGCTTTTGGAGAGGGAATGGATTGGACGATACGGAGGAGCTGCTCCGTGTCAGCCACATCGGTATTGTAGCGTTTTCCATCCTTGGGTGACTTCATTTTCAGTTGCTGACAATTTGTCAGCAACTGATCTGCGCCTTCTTCTTTCAAACGCTGCTTCAGTTTCGCCCAATAGTTACTTGCACCGCGTTGGTCTGGCTGGTCGGTTAGAACAGCCACCACATCGACAATGGAAAAATACCATTCCTCTTTTTCCTCGTCCCACGCCGTGCGGATGCGTTTGTCCTCGAATAGCTGGATCTTATCATTCTGTGGCATTCCATTCACCTCACTGCAACAATTCTTTCAGCAACCCCTGGCAACCCTCCAGCACATCCTGCCACGTTGCCTCGAAGTCCTCGGTGTACCACGGGTCGGCAACATCGCGGTGGTGGTCGGTGTAGTCCATCAGGAGGCGCAGCTTGCCGGCGAAGTCGCCGCCGCAGATGCGGTGCATATTCCGCAGGTTTGCGCTGTCCATGCCAATCAGCAGATCGTACTTGTCGTAGTCCTGATTGGTGAGCTGCCGCGCTGCGTGGCCGTCGCAGGAGATCCCGTGCTCCGCCAGCTTGCGCCGCGCCGGAGGATAAACCGGATTGCCAATCTCCTCCCGGCTGGTCGCCACCGACTCGATATGGAACTGTGAGGCAAGTCCTGCCTTCTTCGCCAAGTCCTTCATCACGAACTCCGCCATCGGGCTGCGGCAGATATTGCCGTGGCATACAAAGAGTATTTTCTTCATCGCACTCGCTCTCCTGAGAGATTTCTTTTTCTCCAGTATAGCAGGAAACCATCGGCTCGTCGAGAGAAGAATGCAGCCACGCCTGAGATTCTATGGCTTCCAGCAGTTTTGCTTTTTTCCAGCCGAAGCGCAGCGCGGCGCGGATGTACCACGCCCGTTCCTCGTTGCTGCCGCACCTCTCTAAAATCGCCACATTCCGCGTCCAGCCGAGGTTCATCGCCAGCCGCATGATTTCAGGGGATTCCTCGTAGGCTGCGTAAAACGCGCGCATACGGCGTACATTGCGGGGAGAGAGGCCCTCGGCTGTGGGATAGGTGGCTTGCAGGTGTTCCGACGCCGCAACAGCCGCTCCTTTCTCCGCTCTGCCGCTGACCACCCGACCAATTTCACAGTACAATTCCATCTGCGGGAGCTGTGCCGCCATGAGCTTGTCCAGTGCGGCAAACATGGCGGTGTAATCTGTGGGCTTGCGAATGTTCATTGGCTTTCTCCTTTCCATCATGATGAGTTTATGCCGCAAAGCCGCAAGGGAACAAACTGATTTGCAGTTTGTTCCCCTACGGACTTATTGTTCTATTGAGGGTTTCCGCATAGCAACTGCTAAAATGAAGTCTGCCATTGTTGCCGCAGAGTTTACAAATAACCTTGCATGATGCGCTTCTATGTTATATCGTTTCTGACCAACACCGTGGGCATCACTACTGTTATTACGCATTTCCGCAATGGCTGACACTATTTTTTCAAGACCTTTTAATAGAGAATTGATTCGGTTGTCAATGTCTTTACTTTGATGCATATTGTATAATTGCATTACGTATACTGGAAAACAATGAAAAAGCGGAGGATGCTGTGCAGCAAGCGTGGCTCAGAATCATTCAGCATTGGGAACGAGTAAGCTGCTTGGAATGGGATTTGGCAGGAGGATATGCGGTTACGACCGTAAAAAATGCTGCAATCGATATTCTTCGGCAAGAAAAAAGAGTAGAACCACTCCCTGCGACATGGGACCCTCCAGCTCGTGAAGAAAGCCAAGACGAATATCAATACTTGGTTTCATTAATTCAGACATTGCCGGATACATATCGAAGAATCCTTGAGCTAAAGTATGTTGAAGAGTATAGCAATCGAGAAATTGCTAAGCGGCTAAAAATGAACGAGGCTACTGTAGCAACGAGAGCTAGACGCGGGAAAATGATGCTGAGAGAGCGGCTGGATAAGGAGGGATTTTATGAAGGGTTATGATAGCCTGCTATTTAGAGCCTTAATTGGCGCAAACCAATTGGAATTTAAGGAAAATATGGATTCTGCCGAATCCGCGGAATATAGTTATTCTCCTCGATATAATCGCTTCCGTCTGCAAATCTTAGCCGATCCATTCAGATGGGCAAAAAAGAGAAGGAGACCGATGTGGCAGAAAATCATAACAAATGTTGCTTGTATCATTCTAGTATGCAGCATTGCATTGGGAGGCTTGATGGTTGTAAGTCCGACGGTCCGGGCAGTAGTATTGAACTGGCTTCGGGATATAAGCGGAAATAGAATCACTTACTTTAGCAACGGAGATAACAGCTTGACCGCAGACAGGGCCTCTTGGCGTCCCACATGGCTCCCAGAGGGATGGGTGGTAACAGATATATATTCCAGAAGCAGCCGATCGTGGTGGAGCTTTAAAGATAGCAATGGATCTGGCGCATCTCTTACATGTGCATGCTTTGATCCATCAGAAGAAAGCATGTCTACAATCATCGATACGGATGAGATAGATAAGGCTCACACGACTGTCACAATACAGGAGTATACGGCTGATCTTTATGAGGGAGAAAACGATGCGTTGCTGGTTTGGGAGGATAAGAATGGATACTTATTCTGGATAAAAGGGTGGATGGTAGATCGAGAAACTGTCGAGCAAATTGCTAATAGCATGACTTACTATCAAGAAGATGGTATTAGCTATGAAGTGGATGAGATCCCGGATGGATATGAAATGAAGTTCCAGTTTGAGTCAAATGGCGCAATGCAAAACGAATGGGTGAAATCAGGGTCGGTGCTTACATGGCAGTATATCACGGATCCACTTTGTCCTTGGGAGGAACCTAGTCGCGAATATGAGCTGGTGAATGTTTCCGGAGTGCAAGCAAAGTATTGGCCGAACCTAGTATCTGAAGAAGAGGCGTACATTGATTCAACAGCCGGTGCACAGTTTAGTGCCAGAATTGATTATGGCATTGAAAGGACTGCTGTACTGATGTGGGAAGATCTTGAAACGAATACGATATTCCGCTTGAGAGGTGTCCTAAGTAAAGAAGATATTTTGTATATGGCTGAGAGCATGACTAGAAGTGAAAAAAGTAATAAAACCTGAAATACAAATGTTGAGTTGTACGTTCAATAGATAGAAGGGCTGGAAGCTACTTAGAAACGAATAGAAAGGAAGTGCTCATATGAAAAAGAAAATTTTAGCCTATTTCTCTGGAGTCTTTGCAACGGTACTTGTTTTGACCATGGTAACAACTGCCCTAGCGGCCTCCGGTAAAGCAACCTTTAATTTTGTAAATGTCAGCCTGCGGGGAGAGCGAAAAATTGCTGCAGGAGCTGACATTACGGTAGCGAATGGACAGAAAGTTCCGTCCTCCATTCTCTATACTGATGAGAAAGGGGGAAAGACCAATTACCTGCCGATCCGTGCTATCAGCGAGTTGCTTGGCGTGGAAATTAAATACGATTCTGCCACAAAGACAGTGCGGCTTGAGAAACAGCCGACCGCTGTAGATGCAGGGGCGCTTGGCCAGTGGAGTCGCTCTTTTGAGGCCAATATGGTAGGCTACACGATGTCTGGTTGCAACACAACTCAGTATACAGAAGCACCGATGTGGCGTCCTACGTGGCTGCCGGATGGATGGAAACTATCTGGATTTAGCGTTGAATCACCTAGTAATGCACTCATCAAGGTTTCCTATCAACCTGACACGGATATCGTGAACAATAATCTCAGTTTTGAAAGCTTCGCTCCTTCTAATCGAATTTGCCGGGATTTCCTCGGGAACGATGTGGATGCCGCCAGTATGCTGCAGAAAGCTACGGTCAACGGATTAACAGCTGATTTCTTTAAAACAAAGGATTTCAACTTGCTGGTCTGGGCGGATACAGAAGGGAACCTTTTCAAGTTGCGTGGAAATCTTGATCAAGCGAGTTTGGAGCAAATTGCAAATAGTGTAAAAGAAGTCGGCAAAGATATGCTGCCTAAATACGACATGAAGTGGACCCCTGCAGGAAGCAGCAAGACAAGTCGAAACAGTGTCTCTGGATTGGTGAAAGAAACCTGGAAAGATGCGGATGATGTCAGCTTTGAGTGGCTCTATTCCAGAAACGACCTAGCTTGCCCAGCGAGAACCCCCGAATCTGTTACTGTCAATGGAGCAAAAGCAAAATACTGGAAGGGTAATCCGGATGGAGGCTTTGACATCAATTGGGGCGATGAGCAATCTCATGTGTACACGCAAGAGCAGAAGAATCTTCTCGTATGGACGGATTCCAAGGCTAACATTACATTCCGAATTATTGGAATGATGGATAAGGACGAAATGATCAAAATGGCAGAAAGTGTAGTGGTCAAGTGAAATGGGAGAGCGGTTTTCCAAAAATAAGAGAGGAAACTTGTGAGAATTGAAGAAAGGGGTCTCTATCATGAAGAAAAAAAGAAATTTAGCGTCCTTCTTTGCAGGCGTAATGACAGTTCTCTTGACATTTGGTTGCTTGACGAGTGCAATGGCTGCGTCAGGGGAAGTAACATATAATTTCGCCAATGTTACTTTGAATGGCGAGAAAAAGATTTCCGCAGGTTCGGATATTACCGTTGCAAACGGAGAGAAAGCGCCGTCTTCCATTCTCTATACTGATGTCGCCGGCGGTAAAACCAACTATCTGCCAATTCGAGCCATCAGCGAATTGCTGGGAATCAGTATTGATTATGATTCTGCAACGAGGACAGTACTCCTGGATAGTCAAGATGAGGGTGATTGGGTGGCAGATGGATACAACGGTTATGTTGTAGATCCCAATGGAGAAAAAACAGAGGTTCCGCATCTATCAGATTGATCTCTGGCAGTAGAAAACGCATCTAATTGTGAGAATATGTATATGGAACGATTCGGGTGGTCTTGAAATGAAAAAAACAGTAGATTTCAGAGCTACCAATGCCGGGAGAAACATAGGGATCATAGCCTCGGTCGCGGCCCTGCTCATCGTAGAGAAGGCTCAGTGTGGCCAACTCCACGCGTGGAAAACCGGGGACGCCGTTATAGATGTTAGGCCCGCCAGTGACCACCCGGACGGATGCCTGGGACTCGATCTCGCACCGAAGCAGGGGCGTATCCAGCCACAGCATCCGACGGCGGATGCCGCTCTGGCCGTAGACCCAGTCCAAGCTGGGGCAGTCCTCGTCCGTTCCCAGTTTCACCAGGAAATCTCCCTGGTACGCCTCGATGGAGGTGATAAGGCTTGCGTCGTCCCCATAGAGAGCCCGAACTTCCGCCTCCGTGGTGACGGGGGAGAAGGCATCCGGCTGGGCGGGATCGGCTGAAGATGAAGAATCGCCGGAGGAACCTGATGGATTGGAAACGGAGCTTTCCCCGCAGGCGGCAAGGTTCAGCAGCAGGAGTGCCGCCAGAGTCAAGGAGATGAGTTTCTTCATGGGATAGCACTTCCTTTCTGTTGCTTGGGGCGTGGCCCCGGTGAGGAACTTGCAATTGCAAATGGGATTTTAACGGCATAATTGTTCTGAAATTCTTCCGATTCCTTGGATTTATTGTACCATAGCGCAAAAGTGTTTGCAACTGGAACTGCCGACAGAAAATTCTGTATATTCGAAAAAAATAGGCACTGCGCAAGGAACGCTGCTCACCCGACCTCAGAAAACGGCAAGTTAGCCGCTTTGACAAGCGGCCGTCCGGCGTTTCGGCAGCACGCAAAGCACGCCGAGGGTAGTGATACCTCCCATGTCTCGCACACGCGGAAAGACCCTGAGCGCATGGCATACAAGCCACAATTTCGACAGAAGAAAAAGGATCACGCAGCCCAGCGGGGCCGCGACGCCTACGGGACAGCGACGCGCATAAGCACATCGCTGTCCCGTAGGCTTTCTGCGTTCTTCGGGAGCACCCCCGACCAAGACCCAAAAGCGGCAAAGTTTACCGTTCTGACACCCGGCCGCGCAGGGTTTCCGAACCGCGCAAAACGCTCTGAGGGTAGTAATAGCGCCCCCATCCGAAACGCCCCCTGTTTCGGCGTGTGGGCCGTTGTGTGCGATTCTTCTCCGAAAGGCGAGTGTGTACCCACTTTCACTCGTGAAAGCGAACGTGGGCCGTTTGTGAAAGAAGTTGAAAAACGCGATGAGAAGCGGTTTGGAATAGCGTTGTGGCGGTAACTTTTTGGCCATATTTGCGGGAACGCTTTTAGGTGAAAAGCCGAACTTTTTAAGCCGGATTTTTGGGTGGTGAAGGCCGTTCGATAAAAGCACAAGATAAAGAGAGGTGCCCGTAATTGGGCCCCTCTCAGCCTCAAAGCCCCGCAGTGCGGGGCTTTCCGAGGTTTTGAAACCGCAGTCTAAGGTGCACCTTGAGAGGCGTTTTCGCAGTCGTAGGTGAACGTGAGGGGCATCAGGCCCCAGTGACAGCAGACTTTTCAAGGTGGACGTTCCGCAGGCGGTTAAGGAAAGCGCCATTTTCAACCGCTCGAAAAAGTGATTTCAAGTAAGAGCGATTTTCGACGCAGATCGCGCATATTTTGAGCCGCTGTAGTCAATAAAAAGGGCTTTTCATCCGTTCAAAAATCGCACCGCTGTAACTAAAGAAGCGTCCCCTCCGGCAGTGCAAAATTTGAGCCGCAATAGGTAAAGATAAGGCATTCCCTTCAAATGATAACTTTCTGATAACGATGCCGTTTTTTGGTAGCTTTTCTCTCTTGAGTACGGTATTGTTCGTTGGCAAAGGAGGCTGATATCATGCCGAAAAGACGAGCAAACGGAGAGGGAAATATCCGAAAACGAAAGGACGGCCGATGGGAAGGACGCTACACAGTCGGCCACGATCCGGAGACAGGAAAGGCCATCATCAAAAATGTGCTGGGCAAGACGCAAGCGGAAGTCAAGGAAAAGTTGAAAAAGGCCATCGAGGAAAACGTCGGCATCGACTACGGCAGAGCCAAGGCCTACACCGTGGGAACATGGCTGGAAGTTTGGGTGGAAAACTACGCAAAAATCAAGCTGCGCCCGTCCACGTTCAAGACCAGCCAAGGCTTTCTGAAAAACCACATCAAGCCGCAGATCGGCAACATCCCGCTGGCAGAGTTGACCTCTCTGGACTTGCAGCGGTTCTACAAGCACCTGCTGGACGGCGGTCGGGTAGACCGCGTCGAAGCCAAGAAAAAGCCGAAAGGGTTAGCACCGAAAACCGTGCGAAACATCCATCAGATGATCGGCTCGGCGTACAACCTCGCTATCGAGCAGCACCTCGTCACGAAGAATCCAACACAGGGCTGTGCCTTGCCGAAGGTGGAGCACAAGGAGATGAAGACCCTGACCGCCGACCAACTCAGCGCCTTCTTCCGGGAGGCCAGGGACAGCGGCGTGTACGAGCTCTACTACCTCGACCTCGCCACGGGATTGCGGCGTGGGGAACTGCTGGGTCTAAAGTGGACGGATGTGGACTTCCAGCACGGAGCACTGAAAATTCAGAGAGCCATCTCTCGGCAGAATGGCAAAGTGGTCGAGGCACCGTTGAAAACGAAAAACGCCTACCGCACACTGCCCCTGTCGGCAGATGCGATAGACGTTCTGATGCAACAAAGAAGAAAAACGGGTAACAGCGAATGGGTGTTCCCGTCACCCACCGGAGGTCCCATGTCCCCAGACAGCGTCCTACACATGCTGCACCGAGTCCTAAAGCGGGCAGGGCTGCCGAAGGTACGGTTCCATGACCTGCGCCACACCTTCGCAACGCTGGCCCTGCAAAACGGCGTGGACATCAAAACCGTATCTGGTATGCTGGGGCATTTTTCAGCAGGCTTCACGCTGGACACCTACGCTCATGTAACGACCTCCGCCAAGCGTGAAGCGGCAAAAACAATGGGTAACATTCTCTCTGGCGCGGTATAGTGCTTTCCGCTATCCGCTCCCGTTGGGGTCAGCGTTTGGGTCAGAAAAAACGGCAAGTAAGTTATTGGGCAAAAAAGTACGGAAAAAGTCCTGATTTCGTGAGAAATCAGGACTTTCTGGAGTGTAAGACCAATTGAGATATTTGCGGAAATCCATGATTTTCAAGGCTTTGCGGGTCTTCACCCATTATTTTTTGGCGTTTTCGCTGCGATGGCTGTGGATTTTCCACCCGAGGGTCAATTTTAGTGTTCGACCAAAAAAGATGTCCGCTTTATCCATGCCGAAAGATTGACTGAGGGAAGCGCCTGCTTCATCGGACACATCATCCAAGGAGTTCGTCCAGCAGGTAGTTGTATTCCGGCAGCTGATCCGTGTACTCTTTCATCCATTCCCGCATAGCTCGCTTTTCCAGATTGGTGGCTTCCGTGTAATCCTCGCTGTGCCCTTCCTGCTCCATAAAGTCGTATGCGAGATTCTGATAGATCTCTTTCACCAATGTTTCGGGATCTTCCAGTCGTGTTACATCGGAGTCATCAATGGAATCCGCCGCAGGCAGGCCAAGCAGAACATACCCGAACTTTTTCGAATAGACCACATCGAGCAATTCAGAGCCTTCAATGTAGTTCTGGAACTGTCTCTTATACACATCTCCGAGCCCACGAGAC
>ENA-OZAC01000747-OZAC01000747.1-human-gut-metagenome-genome-assembly--contig:-NODE-747-length-13038-cov-5.043981_pt1 | contig 13038 bp, 9 predicted proteins | sample MGYA00243298_ERZ653493 | MGnify/ENA primary metagenome ERZ653493 (study PRJEB26926, sample SAMN06165177) | human gut metagenome | biome: ENVO:00009003; feature: ENVO:2100002; material: ENVO:00002003...
TACGAGATGTCTTAGGGTCTCGTGGGCTCGGAGATGTGTATAAGAGACAGCCTCGGATGTCCGGCATTGAGCTGCTGGAATGGATGAAGACCTCCTGTCCCGATACCGAGGCCGTGATCCTGACCTGCCACGAATCCTTTCCCATGGCGCAGAAAGCGATGGAGCTGGGGTGTGTGGAGTATGTGCTCAAGCCAATTGCACCGGCAGATCTTACAGCATCCATCCGACATGCGCTCAACCTTTGGAAGACGCAGGAAAGTATGCGCGGGACCCGCCGCGCCTATGAAAACGGGCGCAGTCTGCGCCGAGACCAGTATTTGCAGGACGTTTTAGAAAAAAACATCCTATCCACGGCGGAATCTCTTTTCAACTGTGCACAGAAGTATGATCTGGAGCTGGATGTCAGTGCGCCGCTGCAGGTGGTACGGGTATTGGTGCAGATGCCTGCTGCATTGCCGCAGAGCGAGCAGGAGCTGCTCGGATACGGCGTGTGCAATATTGCCAAGGAGCTTTGGGATAAAACCAGTACCGGCTGGACCTCTTTGCAGCGCCGAAGTGGACAGAGTTTTCTGCTCATCAGCGCTGGAATGGAACCTGCTGCGGCTGCGCATTTCGGGGAAGAATTGGGTCTGGCCTGCAAGACGATGCTGAAGCAGTCAGTAAAGGTCTCGCCTGCCGTGTCCAGCAGCATTCTGGGACTTTGTTCCACTGCGGATGCGCTGGAACAGTGGGAAACGAGCCTTCACAAGGAGTCGCAGAGCCCGGAGGAGGCCCGGATCCGACATTGGAAGACCCTGCTTTTGCAGGAAGATGCTCAGACTGTGCAGGCGGAGATTACCACCGAACTCAACCGGCTGTCCCTCAAGGCAGCACAGGAACGGATGCAGTGGATTGCACAAACCTTGATACAGGCGCTCCACTGCACGCTACAAGAGCGAGGCTGCCCGGAGGCAACAGAACTTGTGGAAGCGAAACCGGTGTTTGAATCGCTGCCGCAGTTTCTTTCGTGGGTGCAGGGCAACCTTGCTCGGACCGAAAGACTGCTGCGGCACTCGCCCGGCGAGGAACAGGTAATCCGCCGAATCAAGGAATACATCGAACTGAATATTCATCAAGAATTGACGCGAGAAAATATTGCAGCGGCCGTCTACCTGAATCCGGACTACACAGCCCGGCTATTCAAGCGCAAGACCGGCCAGAGTTTGAACGACTATATCCAGAATAAACGCATCAATCTAGCAAGACAGTTGTTGGCGGGCACCGATATGCCCGTGGGCGATCTGGCTGTCGCACTGGGATATTCCAGCTTTTCGCATTTCACCAAATTGTTCAAATCCATTGAAGGAGTTACACCCAGCGATTACCGTAAGCAACATGCCCGAATGCCGGGATGAAATGGCCCCGGAAGGCCCTACAGGAAGGAGAACTATTATGGATGTCTGGACGCACGCAGTCGGAAGAATGCCCTATCGGTTTGACCGATTTCCCCGAACGAAAGAACACTGTCTGAATGGAGTCTGGGATTTTGCGCTGATTCCCCGTGCTGATGCCGATACACAGACCCCGGAACAGCTTGGGGCGTTGCCAAAGCCCAAAGCAATCTCTGTGCCCGGATGCTGGCAGCTGCAGGGTTTTGATAAGCCCAAATACATCAACACACGCTATGCCTTCGGGGCAGATGCGAACAAGCTGGAGCCGCCTTTTATTCCGGAAGGACAGGGGATGGTTGGCATCTACCGGAAAGATTTGACTCTGGAAGTTCCTACCGTGCACCACCGGATGATCCTATCCATCGGCGGTTTTTCCTCTGCTGTAACTGTTTTTTTGAATGGGCAGGTTCTTTGCTATGCGGAAAACGGGCGCACTGCCTGTGAGGTAGACCTGACCGATGCTGTACGGCCTGGGCAGAACCTACTGCTGCTTCGGGTGGATGAGTTCAGCCCAGGTTCCTATCTCGAATGTCAGGATATGTGGAGGCTGTCTGGAATCTTTCGCAGCGTTAAATTGTATGAAATCCACGAGCTGCACCTTCTGGACAGCTATCTCTGGGCAGAGGTAACGCCGGAAAAGGCAGTTCTGCATACCGAAAGTAAAATTTTGAATTTGAGCCATCGCTGTGCTCCACGCATCCGGGTAGAGGTGGAGTTGCTGGATGCCGAGGCGTGTCCAGTGGGCAGTTGCAATGGAAAGACTGGCAACGACAGTGATCGTTTTGAGGAGGTCAGCCTGGAAGCGGTATTTAAAGAGCGTGGTTTTGATCCGGCCTGGTTGGATGGCGCATTGCAGATTCCGGCGGGCATCACCGCAACAGCGTATGGGCATTTGGAACTGGAAACGCCGCACCTCTGGTCGGCGGAGACACCCTATTTGTATCAGGTGCGGCTGTCTACTTTTCTGGGAAAAGAAAAGCTGGAGGAAACCACCGTGCCCTTCGGCTTCCGCCATTATGAGATCGATGGAGAAGGCGTATTCCGAGTCAACGGTGCACCCGTCAAGCTGCGAGGCGTGAACCGACACGAGTTCGACCCTGTCACCGGCTATGCCATCACCGAAGAGAGCATGCGCCAAGATATTGAGTTGATGAAGCGATGCAATATCAATGCGGTTCGCTGTGCGCATTATCCCGATACTCCACGCTGGTATGAGCTCTGTGATGAATACGGCCTTTATATAATGGATGAGGCAAATCTGGAAAGTCATGGCATTTCTTACCGCAAGAATCTTTTGCCCGGCAACGATATGCGGTGGCTCCCCCGTGTGCTGGACCGACAGGCTGCCATGGTTCAAACCAATAAAAACCATGCATCAATCTTCTGCTGGTCCCTCGGCAATGAGATTGGTTATGGAGAGACTGTGGCACTGGCGGCATCCTACTGCCGCACTGCGGACCCCACCCGTCTGATCCACAAGCGCCAGATGAACAAGATTGCAGATATGGACAGCGAGACCTATCCTTCTCCTCAGAACATGAGGGAACGGGCAGAAGCAAATCCCAATCGGGCCTTTCTGACCAATGAGTACCTTCACGCTATGGGAAACGCATGCGGAAGCATGGGGGATTACTGGAAAGAAATCTATGAACACCAGAATCTGATGGGCGGCTTTATCTGGGAGTGGTGCGACCACGGTCTGCGCCAGACGAACCCGGATGGAACGACCTGGTATGCCTATGGCGGCGATTTTGGCGAGGAATTCCATGACAGCAATTTCTGCATCGACGGACTGACAACACCCGATCGTCGATTTACGCCTAAGCTACAGGAAGTTCAGACGGTGTACCAGCCCATCGACCTTCGGGTGAAGGACCTCCGGAATGGAATCTTTGTTCTGGAAAACCGTTGTGAGCAGCTGAACCTGAGAGATTTTGCAGCTCGACTGCGCCTGCTGGAAAATGGTGTCTGTCGGGAAATCAGAGAGCTCTCTCTGCCGGATTGCCCTGCAGGACAGTCGGTGGTATGGAAGGCCGACCTGCAGGATATTCCTCCGGCTTCGGGAGAACAGCTTCTGGAGTTCTTGTTCATGGAGAAATCTCCGGCCCATGCGGGATGCGGCCTCAGCGGATGGAAGCAGTTCCTTTGGAAAAAGGGATGTCACCCGGCTCTCGTGACAGAAAAGGTCACAGCTCATTTCTCAAAACAGGGAACTCTTCTGGTGGGCGAGATGGGTGACTTGACTCTTCGGCTGGATACAGAAACCGGAGCACTTCAGGTCGACAACGTATCCGGTGTGCTACTGCACGATCTGTTCTTCACCCCTTTTCGTGCCCCCACAGACAACGATGCTCACAGCCCACTGGTACTGGGTAAACAGAACTGGTTTACAAAGCAGTATGATCATCCAAAACGTACTTGTTTGGAAGTCCGGCAGGGGAACGGGGTAGAAGAGCCGTCTTTGACCTACACCACCGCATACCAGACGGAGAAGGACAGTTTCTATGTTACCGTTGGTTTATGGCAGGCAGGACAAAATCGTATATTTATTGACTGCAACGTGCAATCTCCGGCAGATATGCTGTCTCCGGGGCGAATCGGGATGACGGCAATTCTTCCCGTGCGGTTTACGGCTATGAAATGGTATGGGAAGGGACCGTTAGAAACCTATCCTGATCGCCAGTGCGGCGGGCGCATGGGAGTTTACAGCGAAGATGTGAGAAATCAGCCGTTTTATCTACGGCCTCAGGAATACGGACTTCATACGGAATCTCGTAGTATGCGATTAACAGATCCGGACCGTGCGGATTTTGTACGGTTTGAGGCCGCCTGCCCCATGGCCATGAGCGCAGTGCCCTACAGTGATCTGCAGCTGTGGAATGCCCGGCATCCCCCTGAGCTTCCTGCACCGGAGGCCCTGTATGTGCATCTGGACTACGCCCACCGGGGTCTGGGTAACAGCAGCTGCGGCCCAGATGTTCTGCCGACATATCGCATCGACGATCGGCCTTGTCGCTTCGGCTTTGCCCTGGAGGCTGGATTGGGAGAACGGGAAGATAACCCCTTCGGCCCCATTCCGGAGGAGATCCCAGCTTACCACCCATGGAAAGCAGTAGGAGAGCAGGACAGGACACCAAGCTACCGAGACCCCTCGGACCCTGATCAGCGCAGCAACGCCGGTATGGTGTGACACTTAAAAAAGCATAAGTAAACAAAAAGAAGGGGCTGTTGCACAAGTTCCAACAAAAAGACCAGAGTTGTTTAGCCGAAAGGCTTTACAACTCTGGTCTTTTGCTTTGGGTAGCTTGAGCGAGCGACAACCACCAGCTCTGCTGGTGGAATAAAAACGGCTTTAGCCCTAGACAAAGAGAAACCTCCTGAGTTTTTCTTGGAATCTTTATGACCATTATACGACTTTACCCATCGATTGACCAATTCAGGACTGCGAAGATGGTATTTTTCGCAGAGCGTTTGGAAGCTGCCTTTCCCATTCAGATAATCCTTTACGACTTTTTTCTTGGTTTCCTCGCTATAAGTTCTCTTGGCATTTGAAGACGCAAATGCTGCAGGCCCATCCATTTTGTACAACCTGATCCACTTTCGCATTGCAGTGGAAGAAACACCTGCTCGTCTGGCAGCCTCTCGTCCTCGCATTCGCCCTGCAAGGCATTCTTCAATGAGCCGGATTCTAAACTCTGGATCGATCTCTTTTCGTTTGCTCATTTTAACCCTTTCCCTATTTCAGTGCCTCTGTTATAGGGAGCATATCATTTTGAACATATGAGGTGAGTGGATGGCAGTTGCCGTTCTCCTTGCATGGATTTCCTGCCCCCTTCCGGCGGCGTTTCCCGGCTCTCCCTTACGAGGTCATCGCCGTGTATCCCATGCAGATGGTCATGCGGTTTTCAAGGTGCGGTGCTGGATCTGGCAATAAAAAATCGCCACACAACAACCTGAACCTGACCATCCCTTCTGGGATGGCCTTGGTTCGGGTTCGTTATGTAGCGATCAGAAAGTTAAAAACTTGCTCCGCTGCGCTGTGCAAACGCGCACTTTTGAAAATACGCCACTTTCGGCAGGGTGCAAGAAAAAACAATGAAAACTTTGGCGAAAAGAGAGAGCTGGATGACTCGTTTTACTTATTTGTTTTTTACCAGCAGCGCCTGGTACGGCTTCAGCTCCACATCCGCCAGCCAGACGGAAGTGCCCTCCGGGGTGTGATACTCGCCGCCCAGAGCGTCCAGACTTGCCCCTGCCGGGTACTCGGTAAAGTTGAACAGTCCCACCAGCGTTTCCTCGCCGCGCTTGCGTACCAGCGCCAGCACACCGGGGTTGTGGCTGTCCCATGTGGTTACCCACGCATCCGGGGCAAAGCAGGGGTCTGCACGCATTTGGCGCAGCTGCTCCATGCCCTGCCACAAGGCGTTTTGCAGCGTGCCCTTCCGGGTGCGCTGCTTTGCGTTCTCCCAGTTGAATTTTGTGCGATGCAAATTGCGGCTGTCCTCCACACGGTCGGGGTCGTTTTTGTAATCCCAGCCATTGAGCTGTGCGATCTCATCGCCGCAGTTCAGCATGGGGAAGCCCTGCAAGAATGCCATTGCAGTATGCAGCAGCAGGTCACGCTTTACCGCGTAGTCCAGTGCAATTTTATCGCCCTTTTCCAGTGCCTGCTCCACGCCGCACAGGCTGGCAGTGGTGCCGCAGCTGCGGGCATCGCCGGTAGCAGGGTCGTAATTGTACAGCTCGCCCTTTGCCCAGCTTCCGGGGAAATTGCCCTCGTAGAAGTGGTACAGATATTCCTTGTGTTTCTGCGGGTCAATACCAAGTTTGTTTTCCACCGCCTCGTCCAGACCCCAGCCGATGTCATCGTGGCAGCGCAGATAGTTCACGAACCAGCAGTTTTTCGGCAGGGCGTGCAGGGCATCCAGCTGCGCCTTCAGCAGCCGGGTATCCCGGCTGGCAAGGGCACCCCACAGGTTGACCATGGTGGACACGTTGTAGAGCATGTGGCATTCCGGTTTTTCGGGCGTGCCGAAGTAAGCCGCCAGCTCCTTGGGAGCCATGACCACTTCGCCCTTGAGGATGACCGCCGGGCAGACACATTCCAGCACCATGCGGAGCATCCGCACGATGGTGTGCACCTGCGGCAGATTGCGGCAGGTGGTGCCCAGCTGCTTCCAGATATAAGGCACGGCATCAATGCGGAACACCTCTACGCCCAGATTTGCAAGGTGCAGAATGCTCTTGGTCATGTCCACGAACACCGCCGGGTTTGCATAATTCAGGTCCCACTGGTAGTCGTGGAAGGTGGTCAGCACCCACTTGTGCATCTCCTCACACCATGTAAAGTTGCCGGGGGCGGTGTTGGGGAACACTTGCGGAACGGTCTGTTCGTACTGGTCGGGGATGGTGCGGTCCTCGTAGAGGTGGTAATAGGCCTGAAACCACGGGTCGCCCGCCTTTGCCGCCATCGCCCAGCGGTGGGTGCTGGCGGTGTGGTTCATCACAAAATCCAGACACAGGCTGATGCTGGCCTTGCGCAGCTCCCGGGTCAGGTTTTCCAGATCTTTGTTGGTGCCAAGGGCAGGGTCTACGGTATCGAAGTCCTCCACCGCATAGCCGCCATCGTTGTGGGGATGGGGCATCTGCAGCAGGGGCATCAGGTGCAGATAAGTCAGCTTCTGCTCCTTCAGGTAGGGCAGCTTCTTTGCCAGTTCTTTCAGATTGCCGGCAAAGAGGTCGGTGTACATGGTCATGCCGAACATATTGCCACGCTTGTACCACTCCGGGTCGGCAGAGCGTGCCTTGTCCAGTGCTTTCAGCTCGGCGCTGCGGGCGTTGTAGGCTTCTGCCATCTCCCGCTCCAGAACTTCCAGCCCTTCCCGGTTGTGGTACAGTTCCATGAACAGCCATTCCAGCTCGTCCTTGTGCTTGGCAAACCGGGACTCAAATTCCTGTTTTGCTGCCATAGTTCAGCCCTCCACTTCTGCAAGGGTGGGCATGGCAGGGATGGCACCATGCCGGCTGGTGGTGATGCTGGCCGCTTTGTTGGCAAAAGCCAGAATGCCTTCCAGTTTGTCCACGGTCAGGGTGTCCAGCTCCTCCTTGCAGAGCTTGGACAGGGCAGCCCCAAAGAAAGTATCCCCTGCGCCGTTGGTGTCGCCCACCTTGCAGGGAACGCCAGCCACATGGCCGGTCTTCTCCCCAAAGCGGTAGAATACGCCGTTTGCACCTAAGGTGACAAAAATCAGCCGGATTCCGTTCTGTGCCAGCTGTGCCGTGCCGCTTTCGCAGTCGGTGGTGCCGGTGAGCAGGGGCAGCTCCTCATCGGAAACTTTCAGAATATCCACCAGCGGAAGGGGTGCTTTCATCTGAGCAATGGCATCCTCTTTGTTCTTCCAGAGGTTTGCACGGTAATTCGGGTCATAAGTAATGACAGCACCCAGCTTTTTGGCACGGGCGGCAGCATCCAGCGTGGCAGTGCGGGAGGGGTCAGCGGTGAGGCTGACAGAGCCGAAGTGGACGATTTTCGCGGCTTTCAGAGCCTCGTCCGAAATGTCCTCTTTGCACAGCATCACGTCCGCGTTGGCACTGCGGTAGAAGCTGAAATCCCGCTCACCGGTGGCATCTACCGAGACCACCGCCATGGTGGTGGGGTGGTCTGCATCCACCGCCATGCCGGAAACGTCCACCTTGTTCTCTGCCAGAACCTCTTTCAGGTAGCGGCCAAAGGCATCCGCACCTACCTTGCCGATAAAGGCGGTCTGTGCGCCCAGTCTGGAAGCAGCCACCGCCAGATTGGCCGGGGCACCGCCGGGGTTTGCGGCAAACTGAGGAATGCCGCGCGCATCCTTGCCGGTCTGGGTCAGGTCGATCAAAACTTCACCAATCGTTAAAATGTCCATGATAATTCTCCTTATTCTTGATGTGAAACCCAACGATCACCGCTGGAACAGATAATGAATGTAAGCGGCTGCACGCTCCGGGTGCGGTGCATTCTGCACTACCCCAAGATAGACCTTGCCAGAAAAACCTGCCTGCCTGACAAACGGCGTGTCCGAAATATCCAGCACGGTCCCACCGGCGTTCAGACCCGGCAGTGTATGGAAAGACGCATCCAGTGTCCGCAGATCGAGAAAATAATCATCTGCCAACAGTCGATCCCGTGCATATTCGTCCATCAGAACAACATCTAACCGCTGGGCACTGACTGCACCCAGCAGCTTCATCTCCGAAGCATATACATACTGCTCCTCTGCGCGTTCGCTTTCGCTGAGCAGCAAGCCGGACAGCAGATCGACCTGTTGCTTTTTGGTCAGGCCCTGCGCCTCGGCAAAGCCGGTGGTAAGCTGTTCCGTCAGCTCAGACCCGGCAGTGATATTTACCAGACCAAGGTAAAGCACATCCTCTTTTTTCGTCACATGGCGGTAGGCTGCATAGCCGAGGATATAGACGACAATGAGCACGATCGCAATGGGCAGCTTGTAATATGTCCAGATGTGCTCCCACTTTTTGCGCCCATGGAGGGAGCGGAGCGTATCCCGGTCAGTTTTCGTCATGGTCGTATTCCTCGTGTACTGCATCAGGGTCTCCACCGATCAGATAGAGGATCCGAAGCATCAGAAAGGAGCAGAGCATGGCGCAGAAGCCCATACCCAGCAGGAATGCAGGCGTGAACACAAACACTATGACGTACCCCATGATGCCATAGATCGCCGCCATCAGCAGGGTGCAAAACAGATACCGGACACCCACGAGAAACGCTGTTTTCAGGATGCCGAAGGTGGTGTTTTCAAACCGTGCCAGCAGAGGAAAGGTATACAGCAGAACGATGCCGTACAGAACTGCTGCACCAATAAGCACTGCAGTGAGCAGCGTCCAGAAAATGTTTTCGCTCCACATTCGGCGCAGCACAAAGCCATCCGCAGCCAGGAAACTGCCGACTGCCAGCAGGATAAGCCAGAGTTTTGTGGCAGGCTTAAAATTTTCCCGGAACGCCTTAAAAAACATCCGGGTCAGACCATCGTCCCGATCTTCCGCCATTTTGAGCGTGACGTAGAACAAGGCGGTCGTAGAAGCCCCTATGGTAACGATGGGCAGGCTGCACACGAGCCATAAGATGTTCAGGTAAGCACTGTAAGTCAATTTCGTCAGCACAGCAAACAGCGGCTTGTCCGTATTGAACAGGTCACGCATGGGGGTTCTCCTTTCGCTCAATCTCCTGTGGATTCGCGCAGGATCAGGTTGGTTTCCGTATAGACGGTTCGATAGTTCAGCGATGGCTCTTCGATGCGGGTCATAAGCAGATTGGCAGCGGTGTAGCCCATGATCTGTCCATGGATATGGATCGAAGTCAGACGGGGGGCAAAGTAGGAAGCCTCCTGACTGTCATCGAAGCCGCAGACCCAGATATCATCGGGAACCGAATACCCCAGCTCATCCAATGCCTTGACCAGATCCATGGCAACAAAGTCATTGGCGCAGACAAAGGCATCCGGCATCGTTTTGAACCGACGGATGGTTTCGTACAGGGATACCGGATAGTTCTGCTGTCCCGATGGCATCGCACAGGTGCTCAGGCCTTCTGTCAGACCAAAGTACTCCACTGCATCCCTATAAGCCATATAACGCTCAAAGAAGGACTGACAGTGGTTTTTATCCCCCGCAAAGCTGATGCGTTTTTTGCCGCGCTGGACCATGTGGGTCACCGCATTCTGGATTTCAATGCGGTTTTCCATATAAAGGCGGTCAGCTTTAAGAGGAGGACGCATATTCATCACAGGGCTGTCTACAAACAGCAGCGGAAGATCCAGATCGCACAGCATCTGTGCGTAGTCATAGTCGAATACTTCAAAGCAGATGATGCCGGCTGTGCGCTGGATGTTGAGAGAAGATGGAAGTTTTTTCTCTTTCAGCTCTATGGGAGAAATGCGATGAATGGTCATGCCGCTGTGCAGATGGTTGATTTCCGACTGGAAACGATCCAGCATCGTGGAGGAAAAGTGAGAGCTGCTCAGAAACTGGGTCGTCAGCATGGCGATCTCCCGTTTGTCACTCGGCAGAATGAAAGGCTCTGCTGCTTTTGCAGCGTCTTCCTGAAACAGCGGCAGATAGGCGAACTGCTTATAGCCCATTTCGGCGGCTTTGCGCAGGATCTTCTCCCGTGTGGCATCTGCCAGCACACCGGTGTTGTTGATGGCCTTTGAAACTGTGTTGCGGGAAAGCTGCAGTTCGTTTGCAATATCCTGAATGGTGACCTTGGTTGCCATAAGTCATCCTCTTTCTTTAGAATATAGGAGCGGATGTTCCTTCTTTTATAGATAAAGTCTGGTGACGGATCTTATTCTTTATGACTCCAGTATAGTGCAAATGCACAAATTAGTCAAACGTAAAAATGCAAATCATCATTTTGCATATTTGCGCACTTTCGAATTTGTGCATCTGTACAAATCCACAGTATTTCTTGATATATACTATGAATTATCGTTGACATTCGCTTGCTTGCGTGGTATAAATGAATTACAGAGTTTTACATTTGCACAATCAAAGTAAAAAGTGCAAAATTCAAAGGTGCAAATGTAAAATGCAAATCAAGCGGCAAACAAATCAAAAAGGAGGAGAATGATTCATGAAAGCAAAGACGGCCTCGCCGGAAACGGCTGTGCTGACAGCAGAACGCAAGCTGCACAACACATGGGTCTACATCAAACGGCATTGGCAGCTTTACCTGTTGTTCCTGCTGCCTGCCGTGGTGCTGACGCTGGTGTTCAAGTACGCGCCCATGGGCGGTGTGCTGATCGCGTTCCAGAAGTACAATCCCTTCAAAGGTATCTGGGGCAGCGAGTGGGTAGGCTTCAAAAACTTTACCCGCTTCATGTCCTCGCCGGACTTCCAGCGCTATCTGATCAACACCCTGAAGCTGAGCGTCTACGGTCTGCTGTGGGGCTTCCCGATCCCTATCCTGCTGGCATTCCTGCTCAACCGTATCGAGAGCAAGAAGATCAAGCAGAAGGTGCAGCTGGTGCTGTATATGCCCAACTTCATCTCGGTCATCGTGCTGTGCGGTATCGTCCGGGTGCTGCTGAGTGTCACCGGTCCGGTGAACGGCCTGCTTCACACCAGCATCAATTTCATGACGCTGCCGGAAGTGTTCCGCCCCATCTACATCATCAGCGGCATCTGGCAGGGTGCCGGCTGGGCATCCATCATGTACACCGCATCTCTTTCTAACGCCAGCAAAGATCTGAAGGAAGCTGCGATGATCGACGGCGCAAACCTGATCCAGCAGATCATGACGGTGGAGTGGCCCGCCATTAAGGATATGGTCGTTATTCAGTTTATCCTGCAGGCAGGCAACATCATGAGCATCGGTTTTGAAAAAGCCTATGCCCTGCAAACCGACCTGAACCTGAACACTGCCGAGATCATTGCAACGTATGTTTATAAAAAGGGCCTGTTGGACGGCGATTACAGCTTTTCCACGGCAGTCGGTCTGTTCAACACCATTGTCAACGTCATCCTGCTGATCGCAGTGAACAAGATCGTTGCCAAAATGAACGATGGCAAGGGCTTGTAAGGAGGGGTTTACCATGGCAAAACAGAAAAAATCAAAAATGGCCCTCTACACCAGACAAGATAAGATCATCCTGTACTGCGGCTACGCACTTCTGGGCTTGTTCCTGCTGGCGATCATCGTTCCGATGATCTACATCGTCATCGCGTCCTTTATGGACCCGGTCACTCTGCAAAACAAGGGAATCTCCTTTGATTTCAGCAAGTGGAGTCTGGATGCTTACCAGCGTGTCGTTTCGGACAAGCAGATTTGGGTCGGCTTCAAGAACGCAGTACTTTACTCGATCATCTTCACCATCATCTCGGTCGCTGTGACGATGCTTGCCGCTTATCCCATGTCGCTGCCGGACTTCAAAGGCAAAAAGATCTTCAACACCTTGTTTGTGATCACGATGTTTTTCAGCGGCGGTCTGATCCCCACCTACCTGCTCATCAACAATCTGGGTCTGCTGGATTCCATGTGGGCAGTCATTCTGCCGGGAGCATTCAGCGTGTGGAACATGATCATTGCCCGTACCTATTATCAAGGCATCCCGCGTGAGCTGCGTGAAGCTGCGGATGTGGATGGAGCCAGCGAGATGCTTTACTTCTTCAAGATCCTGCTGCCCGTCTGTATGCCGGTGGTGGCAGTTCTGGCCCTGTGGCAGTTCGTGGCAATGTGGAACAGCTACTTTGATGCCATGATCTACCTGAACAGCGCATCGAAGCAGCCGCTGCAGCTGGTGCTGCGTTCCATCCTGATCCAGAGCCAGCCGGAATCCGGCATGATCGCAGATATCCAGAGCACTGCCGAACGTGCGAAGATGGCAGAGCTGCTCAAATATGCAACCATTATTATTTCCAGTCTGCCGCTGCTGGTGATGTATCCCTTCTTCCAGAAGTATTTTGATGCCGGCATCATGGCTGGTTCCATTAAAGGCTGAGGATATTCCAGAATTTTATGAGCCGGTAGGCTCATCTGCTACACGAAGAAAGAACCACAAAAAAGGAGAAAATACCATGAAAAAGCTGATCTCTCGCCGCAACTTCCTCAAAG
>ENA-OZAC01000749-OZAC01000749.1-human-gut-metagenome-genome-assembly--contig:-NODE-749-length-13025-cov-4.654819_pt1 | contig 13025 bp, 8 predicted proteins | sample MGYA00243298_ERZ653493 | MGnify/ENA primary metagenome ERZ653493 (study PRJEB26926, sample SAMN06165177) | human gut metagenome | biome: ENVO:00009003; feature: ENVO:2100002; material: ENVO:00002003...
GGCATACGAGATGTCTGAGGGTCTCGTGGGCTCGGAGATGTGTATAAGAGACAGCGGTAGGACTGCTCGGCCAGGACGCCCTTGCCGTACATCTTCTTGACGATGCCCATGGGGACCATGCCCGGACGGAATCCGGGGATGTTGGCCTTGCGCTTGTACTCGCGCAGGGACTTTTCGACCTCCTGCCCGTAATCCGCCTCGCCGACAGTCACGCGGATCAGCGAGTTATTCTCGCCGCGTTGTTCTCTTACAATGTTCATAATGAATGAATTATATTTGTTATTCTTCGTATTTCCGTTCAGAATCGGGAGGCAAAGATACGAAATTATTCCATTTCCGGCAAGACATTACCCGTAATAATACGGTCAAATTATGATATACGGTTTGTTTTTCGTACCTTTGGGGCCGCAACGCCCCCCGCTTGCCGGGGAAGGTTCTACCGAGCCGTGCGCAATTCCGTTTTGATCCCATCCGGCTTTTCCGCAGCCTTTGGAGTCGCAACGCCCCTTTTGCCAGCCGAAAGGTTTTACCGAACCGCACGCAATTCCGTTTTGATCCCATCCGACTTTTTCGTATCTTTGTGAGCTATTTTGTTCCGAAACAATGAAAACGACCCCGATATTCCTGTTTTCCATCCTGCTGCTGGGCGCATGCGGCGGTCCGGCGGCGCGCGCCAAACGCCCCGGCGCAAAGGCGCAGGCCGCGGCGGCCGTGCAGGCCGAGCCGAAAACGTACACCTACCGCATCGCGGCGACCTACCCCCACTCGACCGGCGCCTACACCCAGGGGCTGCAATACGTCGACGGGACGATGTGGGAAGGTACGGGCCAGCACGGCGAATCGGTCGTTCGGAAGACCGACCTCGCGACGGGGAAAACCGAGGTCATGGCGCGCCTGCCCCGTTCGGAGTTCGGCGAAGGAATCACCCTGCTCGGCGGGAAGCTCTACCAGCTGACCTGGCAGTCCAACACCGCGCACGTATATTCGCTGGAGAACGGGAAACTGCAAAAGATCCGCGACTTCCGCTATCCGGGCGAAGGCTGGGGCCTCACGACCGACGGCGAGAAGCTCTACATGTCGGACGGCACGGCCACGATCCACACGGTCGATCCCGCGACGTTCCGCCGCGAAAAGCGCGTGACGGTGACCTACAAGGGCGCGCCGGTCGAATACCTCAACGAACTGGAGTGGATCGGCGGCAAAATATGGGCCAACGTCTACACCACCGACCAGATCGTCGTCATCGACCCCGCGACGGGCGTCGTCGAGGGCGTCGTCGACCTCGCGGGGCTGCTGCCCGAAACGGAAATGACCGCGACGACCGACGTGCTGAACGGCATCGCCTATGACGCCGAGGGGGACCGCATCTTCGTGACGGGCAAAAACTGGCCGAAACTCTACGAAATAGAAATTACCGAAAAATAAATGACGACAACGCTATACGACCAACTGGAGCGCCGCATCCTGCTGCTCGACGGAGGCTTCGGCACGATGGTGCAGGGCTACGGACTGCAGGAGGAGGACTACCGCGGCCGGCGGTTCGCCGGCTGGCCGGTGCAGCTCAAGGGCTGCAACGACCTGCTCGCGCTGACCCGCCCGGACGTGGTGCGCGAGATTCACGAAAAATACCTGCGGGCGGGAGCCGACATCATCGAAACCGACTCGTTCAACGCCAACGCCGTGTCGCTGGCCGACTACCGGCTCGAAGAGTGCGCTTACGAGATTTCGAAGGCCGCAGCCGGAATCGCACGCAGCGCGGCCGACGAGTTCACGGCCCGCAACCCGCAGAAGCCGCGTTTCGTGGCGGGATCGGTGGGTCCCACGAACCGCACGGCCTCGATGTCGGCCGACGTACAGAATCCCGCGGCCCGCGAGGTGACCTTCGCACAACTGGTCGCAGCGTATACGGATCAGGTGCGGGGACTGGTGGACGGCGGGGCGGACATCCTGCTGGTGGAGACCGTTTTCGACACGCTCAACGCCAAGGCGGCCCTCTGGGCCATCGACACACTCTGCGAGCGGCTGGGCCGCGCGATCCCCGTGATGGTCTCCGGAACGCTCGCCGACGCCAGCGGCCGCACCCTCTCGGGGCAGACCGTCGAGGCCTTCGCCGTCTCGGTGTCGCACGCGAACCTGCTGTCGGTCGGGCTGAATTGCGCCTATGGGGCCAAGCAGCTGCTGCCCTACCTCGAACGGCTGGCGGCAGTGGCCGGAACGCGCATCTCGGCGCACCCGAACGCAGGGCTTCCCAACGTGATGGGCGGTTACGACGAGACGCCCGAAATGTTCGCCGGGGATGTCGGCGAGTATATGCGTCGCGGACTGGTGAACATCGTGGGCGGCTGCTGCGGCACGACGCCCGCCCACATATTCGAATTGTCGAAAATATCCGGAGACTACGCCCCGCGGCCCGTTCCCGCGCCGAAGCACATCACGACCTTGAGCGGTCTGGAGCCGCTGCGGATCGTCCCCGAAGCCAACTTCATCAACGTCGGCGAACGCACGAACGTCGCCGGATCGGCCCGTTTCGCAAGGCTGATCCGCGAAGCCAACTACGAAGAGGCGCTCTCGGTGGCCCGCGCACAGGTCGACGCCGGGGCGCAGATCGTCGACGTCTGCATGGACGACGGGCTGATCGACGGTCCGGCGGCGATGCGCACGTTCCTCAACCTGATGGCCTCGGAGCCGGAGATCGCCCGCGTGCCGGTGATGATCGACTCGTCGAAATGGGAGGTACTTCAAGCGGGACTTGAAGTGACGCAGGGTAAGTCGGTGGTCAACTCCATCTCGCTCAAGGAGGGCGAAGCGGAATTCCTGCGCCGGGCCGCGGAGATCCACCGCTTCGGCGCTTCGGCCGTGGTGATGCTCTTCGACGAGCGGGGCCAGGCCGACACCTTCGAACGTAAAGCAGAGGTTGCGGAGAGGGCATACAAGCTATTGACGGACAACGGATTTCCACCCGAAGACATCATTTTCGACCCCAACGTGCTGGCCGTCGCAACGGGCATTGCGGAGCACGACGGCTACGCCAAGGCGTTCATCGACGCGACGCGCTGGATCAAGGAGCACCTTCCCCATGCGAAGGTCTCGGGCGGCGTGTCGAACCTTTCGTTCGCCTTCCGCGGCAACAACACGGTGCGCGAGGCGATGCACTCGGCGTTCCTCTACCACGCCATCCGGGCCGGAATGGACATGGGCATCGTCAACCCGCAGATGCTCAAAGTGTACAGCCAGATCGAACCCGAACTGCTCTGCCGCGTCGAGGACGTGATCCTCTGCCGCCGGGCCGACGCCGCGGAGCGGCTCGCGGAGTATGCCCACGGGGTGCAGCAGACGGCCCAGGCGCAGCCGCAGGCCCCCGACGCATGGCGTGCGGGGACGCTCGGAGAGCGTATCGCCCATGCGATGCTCAAGGGCGTGGCCGACTACGTGGAGCAGGATGCGCTGGAGGGTTACGAGGCGCTGGGAAGCCCGATGGCCGTGATCGACACGCTGCTGATGCCTGCCATGGAGCAGGTCGGCACGCTGTTCGGCGAGGGCAAGATGTTCCTGCCGCAAGTGGTGAAGACCGCCCGCGTGATGAAACGCGCGGTGGCGGCGCTGACGCCCTATATCGAACAGGGGTCGGCCGCGAATGCGCATAATTCGGGGAAAGTGCTGATCGCCACCGTGAAAGGCGACGTGCACGACATCGGCAAGAACATCGTGGCGGTCGTGATGGCCTGCAACGGTTACGAAATCCGGGACCTGGGCGTGATGGTCGAGCCGGAACGCATCGTCGAGGAGGCGGTGGCGTGGGGCGCGCAGTGCATCTGCCTGAGCGGGCTGATCACCCCGTCGCTCGACGAAATGGCCCGCGTCTGCGAGGAGCTGGAACGGCGAGGGCTGCGCATTCCGGTCATCATCGGCGGCGCGACGACCTCGGACCTCCACACGGCGGTGAAGATCGCCCCGGTTTATTCGGGCGTGGCGGTCCACTCCGCGAACGCCAGCCGCAACAGCCAGATACTGGCGCAGCTGCTCGGCCCCGACGGCGACCTTTACGCCGACAAGGTGAAAGCCGACCAGCAGGTCCTGCGCGAGGAGTACGCCCGCCGGCTGCGGGAGCGCGACCTCATTCCGATCGCCGAAGCGCGCGCGGCGCGGCGCGGCGCGGCGCAGCACGAACCCGTCGTGCCGCTCCACACGGGGCGCATGGTCTTCCCCGACTTCGACGTGGCCGACGCCGAACCGTACATCGACTGGAGTTTCTTCTTCGCGGCGTGGGGACTCAAGGGGCGTTACCCCGAGATTCTCGACCATCCCGAAAAGGGCGCCGAGGCGCGCAAGGTCTTCGCCGACGCCCAGGCCCTGCTGGCCCGCATCCGCGACGAGCGGCTGCTGACGCTGCAAGGGGTAGCGGGCATCTTCCCGGCACGCTCCGAGGGCGACGACATTCTGGTGACGGACGCGAAAGGGCGCGAAAAACGCCTCCCGATGCTGCGCAACCAGACGCGCGGCGAGGAGAACCTGTCGCTGGCGGACTTCATCGCACCGGACGGCGACTGGATCGGCTGTTTCGCCCTGACGGCCGGCATCGGGCTGAAGGAGCTGGCGGAAAAGTTCCGCGCCGGGGGCGACGACTATTCGGCCATCATGGCCAAACTGCTGGCCGACCGCCTCACGGAAGCCTTCGCCGAGGCCGTGCACGCCTTCATGCGGCGCGAGATGTGGGGCTACGAAACGGGCACGCCGCCCACCCCCGAGCAGGCAGTCCGCGGCCAGTACCGCGGCCGCCGCATGGCCTTCGGCTACCCGGCCTCGCCCGACCATTCGCTCAAACGCGAGGTCTTCGACCTGCTCGCGGTCGAGGTGACGACCGGAATGCAGCTGACCGAAAACTGGATGATCGACCCCGGGGAAGCGCTGTGCGGACTGATGTTCTCCGACGCCGACTACTTTTCGGTCGGGACCATCGGCGCCGAACAGCTGCTCGACTACGCACGCCGCCGCGGAATGGAGGCCGAAACCGTAAAAAAGATTATACCGAACAACGTATGAACGTCGTAGAGATCATCAACGAAGCGATCGCCTCCGGGCGCACCCGCTTCGCGTTCGAACTGCTCCCGCCGCTCAAGGGCGACGGCATGCAGAAGATATTCGCCGCCGTGGAGCCGCTGATGGCCCTCGACCCGGCTTACGTCAACATCACCTTCCACCGCGAGGGAATCAAGGAGACCGAGCGCGAGGACGGCAGCGTCGAATGGCACGTCGTGCGCCGCCGCCCCGGGACGGTGGGCATCTCGGCGGCCATCCAGAACCGCTACGGCGTGGAGGTGGTCCCGCACCTGATCTGCGGCGGACTGTCGAAATACGACATCGAGGACACGCTGATCGACATGGACTTCCTGGGCCTGCACAACGTGCTGGCGCTGCGCGGAGACAAGTCGCAGAACGAAAAGCGTTTCATGCCCCATCCGCAGGGCCACGCCCACGCCGTGGACCTCGTGCGGCAGATCGCCGACATGAACCGCGGAAAATTCATCGACGGCGAGGTCGAGGAGTGCCACCACTCGAAATTCTCGATCGGCGTGGCGGGCTATCCCGAGGTGCACGCCGAGGCGCGCGACATCACCTCGGACATCGCCCGCCTGCGCGACAAGGTCGACGCCGGGGCGGAATATGTCATCACGCAGATGTTCTTCGACAATGCCAAATACTTCGACTTCGTGCGCCGCTGCCGCGAAGCGGGGATCACCGTGCCGATCATCCCCGGCATCAAGCCCCTCTCGACGCTGCGCCACCTGGAAATACTGCCCGAAACGTTCGGCGTGAAGCTGCCCGAGGAACTCGTGCGCGAAGTCAAGGCGCATCCCGACGGCGTGCGCGAAGTGGGAACCGAGTGGGCCATCGCCCAAAGCCGCGAACTGATGGCCGCAGGCGTGCCCGTGCTGCACTACTACACGATGAGCCGCACGACGAACATACAGAAAATCGTCAAGGCGGTTTTCTGACCCAAACCGATAAAACAGAGAATCAATGGAACCTGTCGAATTCCGCCGCCGCCTGCATGCGCACCCCGAACTGTCGTTCAAGGAACACGACACGGCGGCGTTCATCGAACAGCAGCTCGACGAACTGGGCATCGAACACCGCCGGATCGCATCGACGGGCGTCGTGGCCCGCATCAAGGGCCGCAAGACCCCCGAAGGCGACCGGCGCGCCGCGGTGCTGCGCGCCGACATCGACGCCCTGCCCGTCACGGAGCGGAACGACTGCGAGTGGAGATCGCAGAACGAGGGCGTGATGCACGCCTGCGGCCACGACATGCACGCCGCGGTGCTGTTCGGCGTGCTGAAAACCTTCGCCGAGGCGCCCGATTTCCGGGGCACGCTCTTCGGGCTGTTCCAGCCGGGCGAGGAGTGCAACCCGGGCGGAGCCTCGCTGGTGCTGGCCGAAAAGCCGTTCGAGGGCTACGACGTGCGGGCCGTCGTCGGCGAACACGTCGAACCGCAGCTGGAGGTCGGGACCCTCGGATTCCGGGCCGGAAAGTACATGGCGGCAAGCGACGAACTGCGCTTCCGCGTCCGCGGCACGGGCGGGCACGGCGCCATGCGCAAGCAGCTCAAGGACCCCGTGGCGGCCGGCGCCGAACTGCTGACGCGCCTCATCGCGCTCAACGATGAGGAGTGCGTGCTCTCGATCGGCCGCGTGGAGGCCGGGGGCGCGACGAACATCGTGCCCGACGAGATCTACATGGAGGGAACGCTGCGCACGTTCGACGAACGCGAGCGCGGCATCATCCACCGCCGCATCGAGATCATCGCCGCGGACATCGACGCCCGGCACGGCGTGAAGACCGAAGTGACGATCGGCCGCGGCTATCCGTGCGTCGTCAACGACGAGATCCTCGTGAAGCAGGCCACGGCCCTGGCCAAAGCCGAGAAGCTGAAGGTCGAGATGCTGCCCCTGCGCACCACGGCCGAGGATTTCGGGTTCTACTGCAAGCAATACCCGTCGCTGTTCTACCGGCTGGGCGTGGGCGCCGCGGCCGGACGCCCGCACACGGCGACATTCTTCCCCGACGAAGCGGCTATCGGCGTAGGCATCGCCTACATGCGGAAACTGGCCCTGCAACTCCTGGAAAAATAACGCCCGGTTCCGCAAAACGCACACAGGCCGGCCGCGACAGCGGCAAAACGGGCACAACGGAAATCCGACGGAGGACCGAAGCCCCGCAAATTTTTGAGAAATGATGAAAAAACAGAAACAACGCTCCGAAAACGGAGCACGGAAGACGGACCGCACCTCGATCATATTGAGCATGTTCCGGGAATTCCCCAACAATAAGTTCTCGCTGAAGCACCTGGCTTCGGCTTCCGGAGGCGCCACGAAAGAGGGCCGCCGCGAAACGTTAGAAATCCTCGGACGCCTCTTCGAAGAGGGAGTCGTCGAGGAGTGCGCGCGCGAAAAATACCGTCTGATGCAGACCCACCTGCCCCACTACGAGGGCGTGGCCGACATGGCCCCCTCGGGTTCGGTCTATGTGAAGGTCGAAGGGCAGGAGAGCGACATCTTCGTCAACCAGCGCAACGCCGCGAACGCCCTGAACGGCGACCGCGTCGAGGTCGTGGTGATGCACCGCGGCCGCAACGGACAGCTGGAGGGCGAGATCACGCGGATCATCGAACGCAACCGCAAGCCCTACGTGGGCGTGGCCGAAGTCGGGGCGCACCAGATTTTCGTACGGGCCGACTCGCGCCGCATGCCGATGGACATTTATCTCTCGAAGCGCACCTATCCCGACGTGCGCGACGGCGAGAAGGTCGTGGTGCGCATCGCCGACTGGCTCCCGGGCAGCAAAAGCCCCGTGGGCGAACTGGTCGAGCGGCTGGGCATGGCGGGCAACAACGACACGGAGATGCACTCGATCCTGGCGGAATACGAGCTTCCCTACCGCTTCGAACCCGAAATCGAGGAGGCCGCCCAGGCCATCGACGCCCGCGTCACGGCCAAAGAGATCGCCCAGCGGCGCGACTTCCGGGGTGTCACGACCTTCACGGTCGACCCCGCGGACGCCAAGGACTTCGACGACGCGCTTTCGGTGCGCAGGGTCCGGGACGGCGTCTGGGAGATCGGCGTGCATATCGCCGACGTGACGCACTACGTGCGCCCCCAATCGACGATCGACGACGAAGCCGTCGAACGCGGCACCTCGGTCTACTTGGTGGACCGCACCGTGCCGATGCTTCCCGAACGGCTTTCGAACGAGCTGTGTTCGCTGCGGCCCCACGAGACGAGCCTCTGCTTCTCGGCGGTGTTCACGCTCAACGAAAACCTCGACATCCTCGAAGAGTGGTTCGGACGCACGGTGATCCACTCCGACCGCCGTTTCACCTACGCCGAGGCGCAGGAGATCATCGAAACGGGACGCGGCGACTACGCCGAGGAGGTGCTGACGCTCAACCGGCTGGCGCAGGCGCTGCGCAAGGAGCGCTTCAGGAACGGCGCGATCTCGTTCGACCGCGAGGAGGTGAAATTCCGCCTCGACGAGAACGGCAAACCGTTAGGCGTTTACTTCAAGGAGCAGAAGGAGTCGAACCAGATGATCGAGGAGTTCATGCTGCTGGCCAACCGCCGCGTGGCGGAGTTCTGCGGCAAACGCAGGACCGAGAGCGGCCGCTCGGCGGAGCGCACGATGGTCTACCGCGTGCACGACACCCCGAGCGAGGAGAAACTCGACCGCTTCCGGCAGTTCATCCTCCGCTTCGGGCACATCTTCAAGGCTACGAAGGGCCGCGCCGTGGCCAAGGAACTGAACAAGCTCTTCAAACAGATAAAGGGAACCACGGAGGAAAACGCCGTGGCGACGATGGCCGTGCGCTCGATGGCCAAAGCCTATTACACGACCGACAACATCGGACACTACGGTCTGGCGTTCCCCTACTACACGCACTTCACGTCGCCGATCCGCCGCTACCCCGACATGATGGTCCACCGCCTGCTGGCGCGTTACCTCGCGGGCGGCAAGCCGGCCGACAAAACGGAACTGGAAGACCTCTGCGCACGCGCTTCGGACCGCGAGGTCGTGGCCGCCGAGGCGGAACGCGCGTCGATCAAATACAAGATGGTCGAATTTATGAAAGAGCACATCGGCGAGGAGTTCGAGGGACACATCTCGGGGCTTACCGAATGGGGCGTCTACGTCGAGCTGGACGAAACCCACATCGAGGGCATGTCGTTCCTGCGCGACATCGAGGGCGACTTCTTCACCTTCGACGAGCAGCTTTACGAAATCATCGGCCGCTCGACGGGCATCCGCATGACGCTGGGCAGCCCGGTACGCATCCGCGTGAAGCGCGCCGACCTGCAGAAACGCCAGTTAGACTTCGAATTGCTGCTGCCCGGGGCCGCGGCGCGCCGTACGGAAGAGCCCCGCGGCAAAGGCCCGAAGGTGCGCACCTCGTCGCGCCGCAAAGGACGGTAGTCACGGAACGAGCGCCGGTTCGGCCGTAATACCCATATCCCCCGAAGGAACGGTTGTCGTGGTGTCCCACGACAACCGTTCCTTCGTATTCGGAGAGCGCCCCGACCGCAGGACGGCAACGAAAAAGGGAGGCCCCGCAGGGTCTCCCTTTCCGGTGACGGGCGTTCCGCCCCGTCAGAAGAGATTCACGCCGTCGAGCGTTGCGATCAGGTAGGTGGCGGCCACCGTCAGGATGGCGTACAGCTCGGGGAAAGCCGCGAGGATCAGCGTCTTACCCATCACGTCGTGACCGTTGCCGATAGCGGCGATACCGTTGGCGCAGACCTTTGCCTGATAGATCGAAGCGGCGATGTTCACCAGACCGACCAGCAGACCGGCGCCGAAGATAGCCGCGCCCTGCACCATCGTCGGGTCCGTCAGACCCTTCTGCACCAGGAAGAAGCAGACGAAACCGTAGAGACCCTGCGAACCGGGAAGCGCCGAAAGAATCATGTAGCTGCCGAAAGCGCCGCCGTTCTTCTTCATGGCCCCTACTGCGGCCTGACCCGTAATTGCGGTACCGATCGACGAAGCGACACCTGCCAGACCCACCATCAGCGCTACGCCGACGTAAGCCAATACCAATGCTGTTGTTTCCATAATGTTTTGAGTTTTTTTTAATTGTTATTATTCGTTAGTATCGTTCATTTTACGAATCGGGTCGAAATTGCGCGGGGCCATTTCGAAACCGGCGTTCTTGAAAAACTCGACGAACGTCAGACGCAGCGGGTGCACGAACGACGAGATGGTCGACATGAAAAGGTTGATGCCGTGACCGATCAGCAGAATCGGAATCATAATCAGCAGCCGGACCACGATGTTCGCGCCTTCGGGCACGAATCCCGACGCCAGCGTGTTGAACACCAGCGCCAGCACACCGCCCGAAAGCCCGATGGCGAACAGACGGATATAGGACAGCACGTCGCTCAACAGTCCCGTGAGGTTGTTGTAAAGGTCCCACAAACCCGCGCCGAGGTTGATGAGCGGATTGCGCTTCGGATTGTTCAGAAGCAGCATCAGCACGCCGCCGACGCCCAGCGCCGCATAGAAGGCCACCGATCCGGCCGTAAAGCCCGGAATGGCGAGACCCGCCATCGGAAGGCCCATGGCCAGACAGCACGAGACGAGGATGATGAACCACCCCAGCAGTCCCAGCGCACGGCCGAAACCGAAACAGCGAACGGTCATCCAGATGTTGAGCAGCATGCCGAAAAGAATCTGCACCACGCCGATAACCAGCGCGATGGAGAAGAACTGTCCCTGGAAATCGAGGAATTTCACCGAGGGGAACCACGTGTTCATGTTGATGCCGAAGAACGAGCCGCACAGCAGTCCGAACGCGACGGTCGACACGCCGCACAGCGTGGCGAACCACGCCGCCTGACGCATCATGCCGGGCTTTCGGTTCCTGGCGAGCATCCACCACCCCATCAGGGTCAGGATCAGTCCGTAGCCGGCGTCGTTGAGACAGATGCCGAAAAAGAGCATGTAGAACGGAGCGAAGAAGGGTGTGAGGTCCATCGTCCCGTATTTCGGGCGGGCGTACATGTCGCCCACCAGTTCGAAGACATGCGCGAACCAACGGTTCTTGAGCTTCACGGGCGTTTCGTCCTCGGGCGTGGGGTCCGATTTGAGGAAGACCACGTTGGGGTACTCCTCCAAAAGGGCGTCGACCCGACCGGAAGTCTCCTTCTCGGCCCAGCCCTCCATGACGACCAGCGTACCGTCGGCGGCCTCCTGCGCCGTAGCCTTCACCCGCACGCCCTGCAAACGCTCCTTCAGCGAGCAGGCGTGCTGTGCGAGCAGGGCCTCCGAAGCGGCCGCACGCGAAAATTCAGCGTCGAGGGTCCGGAGTTTCCCTTCGGCTTCGGCGATGCGGCGCTCCGCCTCGCGAATGTCCATCGTCGGGGTCTTCATCTCCTGCGCGTCGAGCGTAACCTCCTCGCCGGGCTTGGCCACGACGACGAACCACACCATGGCATCGGTGCGGCTGACCTCCGAAACCGTATAGCGCTCCGACCACTCGGCCAACTGCTTGTCGAAGGTGTTGCGCTGGGTGAAGAAATAGCGCAGGACAATGCCCCGGGCGGCGAGTTTCCGCGTCGCCTCCACGTCGAACGCCCCCCAGGGACGCAGCTCCTCGGCCGCTTTTTCCAGCCGCCCGATCTCGGCGTTGAGCGTCGCGGCCTCGCGGTGCGCGGCGGCGTAATGCGCATAGGCCTCCTCGCCCGAAGCGAACGGCGCGGCGGCAGCGTCGCAGCGCTCCCCGGCGCGGAAGTTCTTCAGGAACTCCGCGGCCTTCGCAAGGCTCTCGATGTCCAGCAGCAACTGGCGGTCCTCCTCGGAGGGTTCCCAACCCGCGGTGGTGATGTCCACCAGCCCGAGGCCGCGCAGCTTCTCGACGAAATCCTCACTCTGCGCCGCAAAGAGCACAAAGTTGTATTTTGACATTCTGGCTATCATAACATCGCGCCCTCCCCGGCGGCCTGCTGCTTGGTTTTCACGATCTTCTGGGCCGACTTGGAGAGGTTCTCCTCGTCCTCCATGAAGCGTTTGATCTTACGTATGGCGTCCTCGTACCCGGGTATCTGAACCTTTTCGTACAAGTTCACCTTTTGAGTGGTTTTGCGGCGCGCATGGTCCAGCAGTTCCATCTTCCGGTTGTAGACCTCGAACTCGATCCCCAGCTGCGCCATGCGCTTGAGGATGCCGACTCCGTCGGCGAACCACACCGGCGAGGAGAACAGATCGTAGGGTTTCTCCTCGAATTTCACTTCCTGCAGGACGGGCGTGCGCACACCCGCGATTTTCTGGACCGACAAATCGACGTCGGCAATGCGCAGGAGGTCACAATCAAACTCTCCCCAGAGCGACACCATGTAGTCGTACTCGGCCTTCAGAGCGTCGAGCCGACGACGGTAGTCGCTTGCGGAGTCCTTCGCCTTCTTCACTTCGGAGCGCAGGGCCGACTCCTTACTTTTGATCGTAGGGAGGGCCTTCTGGCGCATTTTCAGCTGTTTGCCGAGTTCGCCCAGCGAGGTCTTGTTATATTGGAATTTGATTGCCATTGCGCGTTACGCCTCCTTCCAGTATTTTTGGATAAGTTCCTCCTTGATGGCGACCTCCTCCCGGGTGAAGTACTTGGCGAAAAGCCCCCATGCGGTGTCGAGCATCTGGTTGATCTCGATATTGATATCAATGGCCAGCAGTTTCTCCGAGTAGTCGAAGGCGAACTTCAGGGTGCGCTCGTCGTAGTCCGAGAGGTCGAAGCCGTTCTCCAGCTTGGTCTTGGCGTTGGCCGCGTCGGCGTAGAGGCGCACGCAGGCGTTCATCACCTGCGGATGGTCCTCGCGGGTCTTCTTGCCGATGACGAGCTGTTTCAGACGCGACAGCGAACGGAACGGGTCGACGATCACCTTGCCCGTGTCGGAGTCGTTGCGCAGGAACAACTGGCCCTCGGTGATGTAACCCTGTCTCTTATACACATCTGACGCTGCCGACGATCTTACGCGTGTAGATC
>ENA-OZAC01000757-OZAC01000757.1-human-gut-metagenome-genome-assembly--contig:-NODE-757-length-12920-cov-5.565332_pt1 | contig 12920 bp, 7 predicted proteins | sample MGYA00243298_ERZ653493 | MGnify/ENA primary metagenome ERZ653493 (study PRJEB26926, sample SAMN06165177) | human gut metagenome | biome: ENVO:00009003; feature: ENVO:2100002; material: ENVO:00002003...
AACTCAATTCTATCACTATATCTTTCCGCATTTCACTTTTTTGTAGTAACTTTGCATACGGGATTTCTAAATACAGAAATTATGCTACATTTGCGATTGAATAGTTCGGCGTAGCCGACGGACATAATCATAAAGGGTAAACAACTCTTTATACCTACTTGTAAACTTGGAGACCTCTTCGGAGGATGTTTAATCAGATGGTATAATGGTTGTCAGCTCCGGTTATGTCCTGTTTGTTATTTGCAAGCAGGGCTTGACTGGGGCGCAGGACAGCTTCCATCTGAAGGTAACTCCAAGACCGACAAGTAGGGGCTGACACCGCGCCCCCTTTTTATTTTCTGCGGGCGCATCATCCACTAACCCGAAACCGTCATGCGCCGCCATTTGCCGAATACATTACATCATACGGATTGCACCCGCCGAGCGACCGCCGGCAGGCGGAATCGGTATATCTTTGCAGCAGCGTTTGTTTTGAGCCCTAATACTATCGAAATTATAAATATGATACCGATTCGCTGATTTACCATCGGTTTTTCTGTCTGCTGGCAGAGAAAGATAGTTTTTTACGGGGCGGCCGCGCCCGTTGCACCCTGCCCTGGTTTCAACTATCGCACCACCGAACACATAAAAACATACCGAAAATCAGCCGACAAACCGTTCCGTGGCTGAATCCCGACTCGAATTAATAACACGGATGCGGCCGATATACGATTGAATTCTTCATGGAATCTGTGTGAAGTTGCGTCACTATCCATCGTATGTCTCTGCATCCGTTTTCATATCCGGAAATTGTCTCCGACAATAAGTCCGAACCGGCTCTACCCGTATTCGGACTAATGGAAGCGCGTATTTACAAGGGAGAATACACATCGGCTGAGATGATCGTCTTAAAATCTCTTGACATTCATTACAAGCCGATGGCTTCCATTCCTTTTCATTTATTGTAGATATAGCAGCATAATTATAACATTCACCAGATAATCTTTTAGCGGTGTCCGAAGCAAGAAATTTGCCCGCTGAATCTCCGAAGTAACCTGCCGGACGGTCAGGTTGAATTTTTCCGCAATTTGATGGTAAGTCATATCCTCCAGACGGCTTGCCAAAAATACATTACGGGTAAGAGACGGCATTTTGGCCAGTTCGCGCCGGTAAATCTCGATTATCTCGGATTGGAACAGTTTGCCGATCTGTTCTTCGTTAGATAATGTATTGATACTCGATTCGATCCGCCATTGTTCTTTTCTATAAAGTTCGCTTTGGGCTTTGAGCATGGATTTCCGCTTACGCAGGTATGAAATACAGCGAGTCCTGACGTAATTGTAAATATAACCTTTGATATTCACGTCGAATTCAAGGTGATCCCGGTGTTCCCACAAATACATGAAGCCATCGGTCGTAATATCCGTTGCCATCTCCATATCATTTATATAGGAGTATGCGATTCGGATAAAACGCTCCTTGTCGTTGAACAGCCTGTCGAACTCTTCGGCTGTCAATATTTTCGTCGGCTTCCCCATCGCAATCTTTCGATACTGTTTCCAAAGATAGCAATTATTCCCGAAAATGCAAGTCGAGAATTCATCCCCGGTTTTTCGTTTCCGATGTTTTGAAAGCGCCTGCAAAAAAGAAATGAAAATATTTTTGAAACAAAATAAGGTTCCGGGAAGCAAACGCAGGCGATCAACACACTCATTGTCAATACATTGGCTAAATAAATAATTTTACATTATTATTAAATATATTTATTTATAAAAAAGGCTGTAAACTCGGTTCGCTCATGCGTTTAAAAAGAGAAAGCAATGAAGCCGGCATATAATTTAATTACAAGATAATGGATCAAGAGGTAATATACAAAGCTCTGCGCGGCGAAGCAACCCCAGATGAGCTGGAACAGGTGGCACGGTGGCATTCCGAAAATCCGGAGGACTTCCAGCGCTGCGCGGATGAGGTGCACATGCAGATCGACATGATGGAGTTGTACGGCGAAGAGATCCGTCCAGCAAGTTGGATCGCCGTGCACTGGAGAAAGGTAGTCCGTATTACCGTACAGGCTGCCGCCATGCTCGCCATCGGGCTGTTCGTCGGGGGATATATCAGTAAGGAGCGCACCTACGATATGCTTGCCGGGCAAATCAATACGTTGCAGGTTCCTTACGGCCAACGACTGAAGTTCACGCTCCCGGACGGTTCGAGCGTTCAGCTCAATTCCGGCGCGAGGATCGAATACCCTACCGTGTTCAAGAAAAATCTCCGCAAAGTGAAGCTTTCCGGCGAGGCGGTGTTCGATGTCGAACACGACGAGGATCGTCCGTTCGTCGTAGAAACTTTCGCATCCGATATTCGGGTGTTGGGTACGAAATTCAATGTAATCGCCGATGAAAGGCACCAACGCTTTTCGACCGCATTGCTCCGGGGGCGGGTGCAAATTACAAACCGGCTCGACCCTATGCAAAAAGACCTTATCCTGAAACCCAATGATATTGCCAATCTCTCGAACGGTCATCTTTTCATCGAACCGATAACCGATCCGGAAATACTGTGCTGGACCGAAGGCCTTATCAGCATTTCGGGCCTGCCTTTCGACGAACTGATGGAGAAGTTCGAGCGGGCGTTCGACGTGAAGATCGACATCACCCTTACGACTCTTCCGAACATCAAGAACGTCAGCGGTAAAATCCGTGTGAACGACGGCATCGACAAAGCCCTTCACATTTTGCAATATACCGCCGATTTCTCTTACAGGAAAAATTCGGAAACAAACGTAGTGACGATCTATTGATGTGAAAGCCTGATTGTTTAACGCCTAAAATGATTGCCTATGAAAACGTAACCAACATCGTTCATAGCTTGTTCAATGAAAAAGCCTGCGGAGGTAGAGATCCGCAGGCCGGATAATAGATTGAATCGAGCTTTTTTGAGACACTAATTAACCTATTATCTAAAACTTCGCAAAGATATGAATAAAACAGTATTCTTCAACAAGTTTCGAAGACTGTTTGGGTTCGTACTCACAATCTCTTTGCTTGGGAACGTATTCGCTGCATCTGCACAGAATGCCCGGGTTTCCATTAAGATGGAAAACGTCCCTATTTCGCAGGTTATAAAAGAGATTGAAAATCAAACCCGTTACTTGTTTATCAACAAAGGCGTCGATACCAAAAACAAGGTCAGTATCAACGCTGTCCAAAAAACGATCCAGGATGTGTTGGCACAACTGTTCGCCGGCACGGAAATCGCTTACCGGATCGATGAATCCTACATTATCCTGACCAAAAAGAACGATGCGGGGAATCCGGTTTCCGTGACCGGAAAAATCAGGGATGCAAAAGGTAATCCGATCGTCGGAGCCAGTATCCTTGTTCAAGGAACTACAATAGGCGTCAGCTCCGACGCCGATGGTGCGTTTGCGCTTCAGGTACCCCCCCCCGCAGCGGACAGACAGCTGGAAATCAGTTTTATCGGTTATAATCCTGTGTCTTTCGTCGTGGGCAGCCGGACTTCTTTCGAAATCACGCTCGAAGAGGCTGCGTCCGAGATCGAGCAGGTCGTGGTCACTGCTCTTGGTATTAAGCGTTCGGAAAAGGCCGTAGCCTACAATGTTCAGCAGATCAAGGCCGAAGACATCACAACCGTCAAGGATGCCAACTTCATCAACTCGTTGACGGGTAAAGTGGCCGGTGTCACGATCAACGCCTCATCGTCAGGTGTCGGCGGTGCCTCGAAGGTCGTACTGCGCGGCAACAAGTCCATTTCGCAGTCTTCGAACGCCCTTTACGTTATCGACGGCATTCCGATGTACAACTTCGGTGGTGGTGGCGGTACGGAGTTCGATTCGCGCGGTGCTACGGAATCCATCGCAGACCTCAACCCCGAGGATATTGAGTCGATGTCGGTGCTGACGGGTGCTGCCGCGGCCGCGCTCTACGGTTCGGAAGCCGCGAACGGCGCTGTGATGATTACGACGAAAAAAGGCCAAGCCGGGACTCTGAAAGCTACGTTTTCGAGTAATATCGAATTTCTCGCACCTTTCATCCAGCCGGAATTTCAGAATCGCTACGGTACGGGTTTGAACGGCCAGCGCAGCGGCTCGAGCATTTACAGTTGGGGCGAGAAATTACGCCCTGAAGCCCGTTACGGTTATACTCCGGACGATTATTTCGAGACGGGACACGTTTATACGAATGCTGTTACGGTTTCTGGCGGTACGGACAAGAACCAGACCTATTTTTCGGCTGCTTCGGTCAATTCGGACGGCATTATCCCCAATAACGAATACGACCGTTACAACTTCACGTTCCGCAATACTTCGTACTTTCTGAAAGACCGGCTCAAGCTCGATGCGAGCGCCAGCTACATCTATCAGAAAGACCAGAACATGACCAATCAGGGAGTCTATTCGAACCCGCTGGTTCCGGCCTACCTGTTCCCGCGGGGTGAGAATTTCGACCTTTACCGTCGCTTCGAGCGTTACAACGAAGGGACGAAACTCATGGAGCAATTCTGGAGTGCGGATATGGAAGGCGGTGATTTGCGCATGCAGAATCCCTACTGGATCAACTACCGCAACCTGCGCAATACGGACAAGAAGCGTTATATGCTGTCGTTCTCGGCCAGCTACGACATTCTTCCGTGGCTTAATGTTGCCGGACGTGTCCGCATTGATAATTCGAATTCGCTCTACACGCAAAAACTCTATGCCTCGTCGAACACCACGATTACGGAAGGCGGCAAAAACGGCCACTATACCGAAGCCCGTGCTTACGACACGCAGACCTACGCCGATCTGATGGTAAACATTAACAAGACTTTCGGCGAGGATTGGTCTCTGAACGCGAATATCGGCGCCTCGATCAACAATATCAAGACCGATGAGTTGTCATACCGTGGGCCGATTCAGGAGAACGGACTTCCCAACATATTCAATGTTTTCGATCTGGATGACACGAAAAAACGTGCCGAAAAGGTCGGCTGGCACGACCAGACGCAGTCGATTTTCGCCTCGGTCGAAGTAGGTTGGAAACAGCTGCTTTACCTCACGGTGACGGGGCGTAACGACTGGGCTTCGCAACTGGCCAATTCGCCCGAGTCGTCGTTCTTCTATCCGTCAGTAGGCCTGTCTTGGGTGCCTTCTTCGACATGGGATCTGGGCAAGACGTTCAGCTATCTGAAGATCCGCGGTTCGATCGCCTCGGTAGGTATGCCTTTCCCGCGTCACCTGACGGTTCCGACCTACGAATACGACGCTACGAACAAAGTGTGGAAGGACAAGACGCACTATCCGATCGGCGACCTGAAGCCGGAGCGTACCATTACCTATGAGGTCGGTCTGGATGCCCGTCTGTGGCAGCATATCAACCTTTCGGCTTCGTGGTATCAGGCCGACACGAAAAACCAGACCTTCGACCCGTCACTTCCGCCCTCGTCGTCCTATACGACCATCTACCTGCAAACCGGACACGTTCGCAATACAGGTGTCGAGCTGTCGCTCGGGTATGACAATCAGTGGCGGAATTTCCGCTGGACGACGAACTTCACCTACTCATGGAACAAGAACGAGATCATCGAACTGGCAGCCAATGCCGTGAACCCGGTTACGGGCGAAGCGTTGAATCTTACCAAGTTGGACATCAAGGGGCTGGGTAAGGCGAAGTACATCCTCAAGGAAGGCGGTACGCTGGGCGACCTTTACACGACGTCCAACCTTCGCTTCAACGACAACGGTTATGTCGAGGTGGACAAGAACGGCAACCTGCTGATGACCGACGAAGGCGAGGACATCTATCTCGGATCGGTTTTCCCTAACCACAACCTCGCATGGCGCAATGACTTCAGCTATAAGGGTATTAACCTCGGCGTGCTGTTCACAGCCCGTCTGGGCGGTGTCTGCTACTCCGCGACGCAGGCCAATTTGGATCTGTACGGCGTTTCGGAGGCTTCGGCCGCTGCACGTGATGCCGGCGGCGTGCTGATTAACGGCCGTGAGATGGTTGATGCGCAGAAGTGGTACCAAGCCATCGGCTCGCAGTCCGGTCTGCCGCAATATTATCTCTATTCGGCGACGAACGTCCGTTTGCAAGAGCTTTCGCTGGGTTACACTTTCCCGCGCAAGTGGTTCCGCAATAAGCTGGGGCTTACCGTGTCGTTCGTAGGGCGCAATCTGTGGATGATTTACTGCAAAGCGCCGTTCGACCCCGAAGCCGTCGCTTCGACGGGGCTGAACTATCAGGGTATCGACTACTTCATGATGCCCTCGATGCGCAACCTCGGTTTCAATGTCAAATTCCAATTCTAAAGCGCAGCAACCATGAAAAAGATGAATAACAGATGGCAGTCGGTGCTGCTTTCACTGGCGCTGTTCGGATTGGCAGCCTGCACCGGCGATTTCGAAGACATCAACCGCAATCCCAATCAGGTTACGGACGACCAGATGGATGCCCTGAATTATAAGACCGGAACGAAGTTCAAAGCTCTTCAAAGTCTTGTGATTCCGGTGCAGGAGCATATGTATCAGTTCAACGAATCGCTTTCGGGCGGGCCGTTCGGCGGTTACATCGGTGCTACGGTTGATACGTGGCAGACCAAGTTCGAGACGTATAATCCGTCTGCCGACTGGCGCAAATGGCCTTTCGCCAACGTTATCACCGAGACCTATACCCCTTATAAGGGCATCATCAACGGCACGGAAGACGAAGTGGCCATCGCTTTTGCCCGCCTGTTGCGTGTGGCCATCATGCACCGTGTGACGGACTCCTACGGTCCGATTCCCTATTCGAAGCTGGAGAGCAACGAGTCGGTCTATGTGGAGTACGATTCGCAGGAGGCGGTCTATACGAAGATGTTCGAGGAGCTGGACGAGGCCATCGAGATACTGGGCCGCAATACGACGCTTCCTGCCGAGGCATGGAGCCGTTACGACGGTGTTTATTACGGCAATATCGCTCAATGGCTCAAATACGCCAATTCGCTCAAGCTGCGTATGGCGATGCGCCTCTCCTATGTGAAGCCTGACATTGCCCGGGCAAAAGCCGCGGAGGCGATTGCCGGAGGTATCATTACGGTCAATGCCGATAATGCGGCTATGCACGCAGCCGAAAACCGCATGACGCTGATCTATAACGATTGGGGCGACCACCGTGTCGGGGCCGACATCATCAGCTATCTGGACGGTTACGACGACCCGCGTCTGGAAAAGATGTTCCTGCCCAACGACGTAGACGACTACGTGGGTATCCGCATCGGCATCGACGTGGCGGGAAAATCGACGGCCATGTCGAAGTATTCGAATATGATCGTTGCGAGCGATACGCCCTATTTATGGTTCAATGCCGCGGAAGCGACCTTCCTGCATGCAGAGTACGAACTGCGCTGGGGATCGGCCGAGACGGCGAAGACGCTCTATGAGCAGGCTGTCCGACTTTCGTTCGAGGAGCGGGGAGCATCGGGGGCCGACGCCTATTTGGTCGACGCCACGAAGAAGCCTGCACCCTATACCGATCCGCTGGGCAACTACAGCGCATCTGCCCGGAGCGAAATCACCGTTCCGTGGGAAACGGCGACGGACGGCAGCGATACGGAGGCCGTTCAGGAGCGCAACCTCGAACGCATCATCGTGCAGAAATGGATCGCTATCTTCCCGTTGGGAGTCGAAGCATGGTCGGAACACCGCCGTACGGGGTATCCGAAACTGCTGCCTGTACCTACCGACAAATCGGGAGGTTCCGTCAATGTGGAACAGGGCGCACGCCGTCTGCCTTACCCTGTCGAGGAGTACCAGCAGAACAACGCCAACCTTCAGGCGGCCATTCAAACGCTCGGTGCAGAGCAACAGAACGGCGACCGTTCGGGCGACGTCATGGGAACCCGCGTATGGTGGGATTGCAAACCGTATAACAAGTAATCGCTATGAATATGAAACCAAACCGAATGATACGTTTCCTCGCTTTTTGCGCTGCCGTCGCAACGTTTGCGGCCTGCAACGACTGGACGGAGATGGAAACGGTGGACAGCAAGGTGGAAAAGCCCTGGGAGCAGGATCCGGCACTATGGGCCGAATACACCGCGGCGCTGAGGGCCTATAAACAGTCAGAACATTTCATTGTTTATGCCCGCCTGCACAACTCGCCCGAAAAGGCATCGAGCGAGCAGGATTTCATGCGCTGCCTTCCGGATTCGCTGGACATCGTGACGCTGACCAACGCCGACAACTTCTCGAAGTTCGACGCCGAAGATATGGACGTCATGCGCGAGAAAGGGACGAAGGTGCTTTACCAGGTCGATTATGCCGCACGCGCGGAAGAGTTCGCCGATATGCAGGCGCTCGATGCCTATCTGGATCGGGTTGTCGCCGCCGTCGCCGCCAACGGCATGGACGGCTACTCGTTTACGACCGACCCGCTGGCGACGGATGCCACAGCCCGCATCGTCGAGAAATTCGCTGCGGCGAAATCCGAGGGCCAGCTCCTCGTCTTCGAGGGCAACCCGCTGTCGCTGGCTGCCGCCGACCGTCCCAAGGTCGATTTTATCGCCCTCGATACGGAGAAACTCGAAAATGTGCAGGAGGTGAAGCTCCAGGTGCTGAATGCCACGGGGTATGCCGGTATCGCGCCGGAGAAGCTGCTGCTGGCGGCCGAGATCAGCGCACCCCTGCTGGATGAGGATCGCACGGAGTTCGCGGCCGTCGATGAGATGTCGCGCCGCGTCATCGAATTCGGCCCGCTGGGCGGTCTGGCAGCTTACAACATTTCCGAAGATTACTATCATGCGGAGATGAACTACCAGACGATCCGTGGGGCGATCCAGACGTTAAATCCCGCTAAATAGTGAACGCCATGAAAAAATACGGAAAATATCTGATTGCAGCCGTCGCGGGGCTCGTGTTTTTCGCGGCCTGCGATAATTATGAGGCCGACGACCACAAGTTCGGAAACGCCGTTTATCTCGACGTCGCGGAAACGAACGAGGTGCAGCTTACGACCTTCGGCAACAATAAACCGACTTACGACTGCGCCTTGCAGGCGGAGCTGACCTATCCTGCGGGACAGGATGTGGCGGTGACGCTCACGGTCGACCCGTCGCTCGTCGGGACGTACAACGCCCGCTACGGTACGCAGTGGCCGATGCTCGATGCCAAATACTATAAGCTGTCGGCCGAGAGTGTCACGATCGCCGCGGGAAAAACAACCTCGGATGTCGTGACCCTGCAATTCAAGGAGCTGATGGGCCAAGGCGAGGAACAGACGGGAGCGCTTCCTATCGACGAAACCTATCTCGTCCCCGTGCGCATCGGCCATGCCTCGATGGACGTGCTTCACGGTTCCGACGTCGCCTATTATGTCGTGAAACGATCCTCGGCCATCACCGTCGCAGCGCAGCTCACCGACAACTGGATCGAGTTCCCGACCCTCGACAAGTATTCGGAAAGCAGCAAGGCTTGGAACGGTCTGACGGCCGTGACCTACGAGGCCCTTATCTACCTCGACGATTTTGCGACGAGCAACGCTACGGGCAGCCCCGTCAACATCTCGTCCATCATGGGTGTCGAGCAGTATCTGCTGCTGCGTATCGGCGACACGAATTTCGAGCGTCAGCAGTTGCAGTTCGACGGATCGGGCGCCGGCTCGTCCTTCGGGAAGATTCCCGGACGCGATGCGACGAAGAACCTCGAAAAGGGGCGCTGGTACCATGTCGCCTGCACATATGACCAAGCGGCGCGTACCGCACGCATCTATGTCGATGGCCAGATTCAGAGCGAAGCGACCGATGTCGGCATCTCGGCGCAGAGCAAGAAGAACCAGATCAATCTGGCCATGCGGGCGCTCTACGACCTGTGGAATACGGCTCCCGACAACGAAAAACCGCAGTACGAGACCGACGACACGGGTTACAACAAGCTGGGCGAGGCTTACCAGTTCTTCCTCGGCCGCTCCTACGACGATTACCGTCCTCTGAACGGCAAGATCGCCGAAGCACGTGTCTGGTCGGTGGCCCGTACGCCCGAACAGATCTGGGACAATATGTACGACATTCAAAACCCGCAGGACGATCCGACGCTTCTTGGCTATTGGAAGTGCAACGATGCCTCGGGCAATACGGTCAAGGACTATTCGATGTACCGCAATGACGGCGTAGCCAAGTACGATATTATCTGGCCGCAGGGCATCGAGATTCCGAAACTTAACGAAAACAACGAGTGATTATGAAGACGATTTTTAGTTTGCAAACGGGAATTGCGACGCTTCTCTGTACGGCGGCACTCGCAGGCCTTATGGCCTGCGACGCCGACACCGTAGAGCAGCAGGGCGGGAAACTTCCCGACAAGGAACCGTTGGAGAATATCTATGGAAGGTTGCGTAGCAGCAGTATGTCCGACGACAAGGTTCGTATTCGGATGACGGAAGGATCCGGGTTCGTAACTTCCAACTTCTATTACCAGTTTTCAAAAGCGCCGGCTTCGGAATTATCCCTCGACGCATGGATCGACGGTTCGCTGCTCGATGGGTGGAACGAGGCGAACGACGAGCAGCGAACGTTGCTGCCCGAAGGCAATTATGATTTTCCTGACGGCAAAACGCTTTCGCTCTCGGCAGAAAATCAGCGTTCTGCACTTAAACGCATCCGCTTCATGGCCGAGAATCTGGCTCCGGGCGAATATTATCTGCCGCTGACGGTGGCTGAAGAGGCCGGAACCGAGGAGCATCAGACAATCAATTATCTCATTTCAATTCGCGCACGACAACTCGGGGAGTACAAGCTCAATGCCGACCAGGTATTTGCCGTATTCTATCTCGACACGGAAAAATACCAGCCGTTGTTGGTGGATGAATACCTCATGTCCAAGCTCGATGCCAATACGTGGGAAAATGCGTGGAGCGAGCGGGAAGACGGCTTGCGGACGATCGGTAACATTGTCAATTTGAACAAGGTGGTATTGGATTACGATGCGGAGACGGGACGCGCCCTGTTGAATCTCGGAAACGACATGCGCTATGTCCTCGACCATATCGACAAATATATCAGGCCCTTGCAGGATAAAGGCCGTAAGGTCTGCATTTGTCTGGAAGGTGGCGGAACAGGGCTCGGATTCTGCAATCTGACCGACGCCCAGATTGTCGATTTCGTAGCCCAGGTGAAGACCGTTATCACGGAATACGCACTCGACGGTGTGAATTTCTGGGATCGCAATGCCGCCTACGGCAAGGAGGGAATGCCCGCCATGAACACGACCTCCTATCCGAAACTCATCAAAGCGATGCGGGAAGCGCTCGGCAATGACAAACTGGTGACGCTGACCGATTACGAAGCCCCCACCGAGTATTTCTGGGATACCGGGGCGACCGGAGGCATCGAAGTCGGGCAATACCTCGATTACGCATGGTCTGGGTATCTGGACAATGAGAAAAATGTTCAGATTGTCGATCCCTGGCATCAGGGGCAGCAATATGTCTCGACGGATCATCCCCGCAAGCCTATTGCCGGCCTCGATCCTGCGAAATACGGATGTATCAATATTCCGTGGTATCCGCAGGGCCCGAACACTATAAATGACTATTTCACCGATATTTTCTTCTGGCGTCAGGCAGGAAACAAGCAGAGCAATATTCTGGTTTTTGAAAGTCTGCGGACGCTTCTTCAGGATAATTTCGAAAGCACTTGGGCTAGCAGCATTCAGGTTGGATATACGTATTTTGCCGACGATGGCGCTTGGATGATCGAGGATACACCTTGGGGCCCCTCCATTATGAGCGATAATGAATATTCATTCGATACATCTCTTTTGGGCAAACTCCCGAATGGTGGTACAGGATATAACAAATGGTTAAAAGACTGGTAAACTTACAGGCATGCCTATTTCGGTCTAAACGACATATTCTTTAACCCTTAAAACTCATTGAATGACAGAAAAAACAAAAACCAAAACCCAAAATAAACCGATTAACCAGTTATTGATCCTTTAAAACTAAAAACGACTATGAAACGTTATTTTGAAATTTTTGCAGCCCTTTTCTTGGGTACTACGATGATGTTCTCGTGCCAGCAGGCCGAGGAGCCGACGATGGATCAGGGCACAGTTCCCCAAACCCGTGCTTACGGCGATACGCCCGTGGTGGCCATCTATGTCGAGACCAACGACACCAACCCGCTCAATGCCGGAGATTACATGCTCTCCAACGGCAAACCCTTTGCCGGTATCGTGGAGCTGTTTGCCTCGAACATCCACAAGCGGACGGTGAACGGAGTGGTAGAGCCTACGCTCTTCCTGAATGACAAGATGACCAACCTGCTCGAAAACGGCGGTTATCAGACTTACGTGAAACCGTTGCAGGACAAGGGCATCAAGGTGCTGCTGACCGTGCTGGGCGACTGGCAGGGCATCGGTGTCGCCAACATGAACGATACCCAGACCACACAGTTCGCCAAGATCCTGGCCCATGCTGTGGAAAAATACGGTCTGGACGGAATCGGATTCGATGATGAGTATGCTAATTATTCGTCTACCAATTCTACTTCGTACAGCGAAATCATCACCAAACTCCACGCGCTGATGCCGGCCGACAAACTCATCACCGTTTTCGACTGGGGGTATACCAACACGCTGAACAGCGAGGCTAAAGCCTGCATCGACTATGCGTATCATGGCTATTTCGGTTCGAGCTTCATGACATCCGGTCTGGTGGACAAAACCCGCTGGTCGCCGGTATCGACGAATCTCGGCTCTGCTCCCAACGCAGCGACGCTGAATTCGCTGGCCAAGCGTGCCAAAGCCCAGGGCTACGGCGCATTCATGTTCTTCAACCTGCGTCGCAGCAGCAACGTTAATCCGCTTAACGGATTCAACGCTACGGCAAGCGGGCTTTACGGTCTGACCGCTGTCTCTTATACACATCTCCGAGCCCACGAGACCCTAAGACCTCTCGTATGCC
>ENA-OZAC01000759-OZAC01000759.1-human-gut-metagenome-genome-assembly--contig:-NODE-759-length-12867-cov-5.882142_pt1 | contig 12867 bp, 8 predicted proteins | sample MGYA00243298_ERZ653493 | MGnify/ENA primary metagenome ERZ653493 (study PRJEB26926, sample SAMN06165177) | human gut metagenome | biome: ENVO:00009003; feature: ENVO:2100002; material: ENVO:00002003...
GCGTAAGATCGTCGGCAGCGTCAGATGTGTATAAGAGACAGGTCATCACTCGTGCCCGTTTTTTTCGAGCAACCGGCCAGTACGGCAGCAGCACCGGTAGCGGCGCCACCCAGCACAAAACCTCGACGCGTTATTCCATTCTTAAAGCGATCAGCGATGCTCATTAGGCGATCTCTGCGCGAGCGGCCTCGATAGCGCGCGTAAGCTGATCGGCGCAAGAGGTCTTTTTCATACCGCAGGTATTACCGGCGAGAACCTCGATTACGCGATCGGCGGGAGCGCCCTCAACCAGCCTGGAGATGGCCTTGAGGTTGCCATCGCAGCCGCCAGTAAACTCGACGCCCAGCACCTTGCTGCCATCGTCAGAGAGATTGAGGTGAATATTGCGAGAGCATACACCCTGAGGCTTGTAGTCAAAACTAATCATTGAGATCCCCTCTCAGAAAGAAATTTCAGACGTCTATTATCCCCGCCTGGACCGACTTATTATCGCAAGCACCGATTCAACATCCTACGATGCTTGGACTGGTGGGGGCAAGATTAGCAGTCCGCACCCTGTACGTGGACCATGCGCTTCTCACGATACATATTGTGGTCGGCGACGCGATATACATCGGCCAGCGTATTTCCAGCCGTCTCGACGGTCGCCACGCCAATCGATGCGCTGACCGTCAGGGTCTCATCGCTTACCGCGGCAAGACCGAGACGAAGGTCCTGTTCCAGCCCGAGCGCAGACTCGTTGTCAGTATGGGGGCAAACCAGCAAAAACTCGTCGCCGCCAACGCGCATCGGCAGGTAATCCGCACCAGCCACCCGCCGCAGCACGGACGCCGTCCGTCGCAGCAGCTCATCCCCCATCTCGTGACCATAGATGTCGTTGGTCCGCTTGAGATAATTACAGTCCACCATAATCACGCTCACCGGCAAGTCCTCGTTTACCAGGCTATCTCCACGCGATTCAAGATAGTTGCGGTTGCGAAGCCCCGTCAGTTTATCTTGGTATGACAGCTCCTCGGCATGCTTGACCATCGATATGTTGTGCGTCGCCACGACAACCGACTCCAGCCGGCCTTGCTCATCGCGATGCTGGGGGACAACCTGTAGCGAGTACCAAGCGCCTCGACAATCTCGCACCTCGGCAGCCAAGTATGGTACGCCCTCCATACGTTCACGAAGCGTACTTATATCTACGAGTCCCACAACCGCTTCGCGGCTTTCGGGGCTCACGATATCCCGGCAGACTGTGTCCATAAAGTCATATGCCTCGTTGTGCTCGGCGAATATCTTCGCTATCGCCGGCGACATATTGATTCCCTCGATCTCGAGGGTGTCGAGATGCAAAAGGAAGGTCGAATCGTAGATGGCGCTTATGGCATTAATAATGCCGAGCTGTTTATCTTTTTCGACCAAATTGCGGTGGTCAACGATATTCCGAGCCAACAGCACCACGACCCAAAACGCAAGGCACACCAAGACGCCGACGGCGACAAATGAAATCCTGTCAGACATGACCTCAGATTTGGGATATAGCGCAAACAGGCGGTAGTCCTTATATGCCGCACGCACGGCATACCATTTGTCTCCTCGATATTCGATGCGCGTCAGGCCGTCTTCTTTCCACTCAACTCCTGTACTGGTGAGGAGTCGGGCGAGCGACACGTCAGCATCGGCACTGTTGGATGAGACAATCTCCGCATCCTCCATAACAAGCACCATGGGACTTTGGTGGAAGGTGTTGTTCGCAAGCACATCGGCTATGGCATATGAATAGTCATCCGCCGTATCGGGAACAAATGAGCGGTATGCCAGGGCAACGCCGTCGCCATACGGGACGGCACAGACGGCAAACACAACACCACGGCGCTCGACGACAGTTGAGTAGGACACTTTGGAACCTTGATACATCGATGTGACCGGCGAACATGCCAGCTCCTCTCGCCACAACATGAGCGGATCGCGACCATCGATGTCGTAGTGGGCGGCCATATGACCGTCGGAGTCCATGACCATCAACCCCGAAAGGTTCTCGGCATGGACAAATTGCTCGATAAGGTCGTTGTTAACCTCAACGCGATCAGAGGACAGGAACGTCGCAAACGATTCGACCGCGGCGAGCAAATCGTGCGTCTCCTCGGTTTTTCTCCCCTGTTCGTAGCGGTCATATTTTTCGCAAGCGTTTTCCAAAAACACCATGGTTTCTTGGCCAAACCCAAGCGTTTTTTCGAGGCAGCGATGGGTTCCAACCGCATACAACAGGCCCAATAAGACAGCGCTGACAATAACGCCGACAGCTATGACGGTCAGAGTCTTTCGACGCAAGCGGTGCTTGTCATTTGTCATGATTCCGCTCCTTGCCCGCCCGTCGTCGCTCCTGCCTTGTAATTGTCCACAATGCGCTCTATCGTGCCGTCTCGATCCATGTCGAACAGCGCGGTATTGAGGTTTTTGACGCACTCTCCCTCATAGGCAACATCAAATGCAACGCCCAGGTCAACCGTCATAACGTTGTCGGCAAACACACGATAAACGCCGGGATACTGGGCGACGAGTCGATCAAGCGATTGAACGTCCGCCATCCAACAGTCGACATACCCTTTGGCGAGGGCGGCTTTGCAGAGCTCGGCAGAACCATACGATTTGATTTGCACGTCCGGCGAGATTTCCAGATCCCCTGCGAGCAATCGGCGTTCGCTCACCGAGCCCGCAATCACCGCGATGGTCTTGCTTCCATCGAGATGCGCCAAGGACTTGATGCCACTCGTTTTCTTGGCGACAACCGAAACCGTCACGGTTAGATACGGCTCGGTCCAGTAATACTTATCCTCGCGATAACAGGGAGAATAATCACACCACAGGCAATCGATATCACCGTTTTTGAGCAGCCGGTCGCGATCGTTCCAGTCAATATCGACAAACTGTGGCTTGAGCCCCGCGCGCCTGCAGGCCTCGCGGGCGATGTCGATATCGATACCGGCGTAATCGCCCGTGGTATCGACATACACATAGGGGTCGTTATCCGTAACGCCGATTTTGAGTACCGGGAGGTCTTTGTCGGCTTCATTCGGGGAGGAAGAACTGCTTCGAACGGTATACGCCAGGGCGGCCGCACAGGCGGCAACAAGGAGCATGAGTGTAAACGAGACGATGGCGGCTCGCTTGATACGTCTGGGCACGCGCCTCCCTTCATCGAAACAGCAGTCGGAGTTCATTTTATTACCCAAGGGCTTATGCGACAGTAAAAAAGCGCCCCGCCCAGGACGGGCAAGGCGCCAAAGGTTAAAATGCATCCGCAAGCGGTCGAATTAGGTTAACCCTGCTCGAAGTTCAGCTGCTCCAGGCGGTCGAAGACCGTATCGGTGCGGGTGACGAGCGGGGTACCCTAACGCTCGAAACGTTTACGCATAAGAGCGAAAGCGATCAGCGCAACGCCTGCGACAGTAGCAATAAAGGCAACCGCAAGGGCCTGGTCGCCCGTGTTGGCGAGCGCACCCTTAGTAGTCTTAGCGGACGTTTTGGTTACCTTGGTCGTCGTCTGCTGACCGGGTTGGGACGGCGTCACGGGCTGCGCAGGCTGAGCCGGCTCCCCCTTGGCCTCCTCGCCCGTCACCACGTACGTCGAGAAGTGGCTCGTGCGGAAGCAGAGGTAGTCGCCCTCGGTCCACGTATCCATAGCCTGAGTGGAACCATCCTCGGCAACGTAGAGCACCTTGAGATTGGTGAGCGCCTTCATGGCGGCAGTCATCTTGACACGGACGATGAAGGACATGCCTTCGTAGTCCTCGATAACCTCGCCGTCCTTGAGAAGCTTGATATCGAGCTTATCGGCAACCTTGGTAGTCCCCTGCTCAAGGCCGGAAATCGTAGCATTGGCGGCATCGGTAAGATCCGTCGGTTCCTCGACCACAAGAGAGATGCTGTTGTTCTGGGCAATGCCGGCAGCGACATTGTTCTCGGCGCTTACGCTAACGTCCGTTCCGTTGCTACCCGCAACGCCTGCAATGGTCTTTGCCGCTACGATAACGGCGCAGGTCGCGGTTTTGTCGCCACAGGTGGCGGTAATCGTGGCGGTACCGGCCTTAAGCGGCGTCACGACGCCGTCTTTGACCATGGCGATCGACGAGTCGCTGGAGGTCCAGCTCACCGTCGTATCGTCTGCATCGGCAGGACTCACCGTTGCGGAGAGCTTTGTGGAGGCATCACCGATGGTAAAGGACAGGCTCGTCTTGTTGAGCTCAACCTTTTGGGCGGGATTGGTCACGGTCACCGAAACGGTCTGGGAGAGCGACCCTGCAGTGATGACAAAAGAACCAGAACCGGTCTTGAGGGCGGTAACGGTGTAGGAGCCATCACCGTTGTCGACAACCTTAAACGCCTTCGAAGCGCCCGTGTCATCCAGAGCAAGATTGGTCTCGTCGACCTCACCCGCAAGGGTTCCAGCAAGAGAAACCTTCACGGTGCCCTCTTCGCCCTTCTTGAGGCCGAGGACGCTCTGGTCGACCGTAAGGTTCGTTGCGGGATTAGAGACGGTCACCGCGCAATCCTGAGAATAGGTGCCGTCTTCAGTCGAAACGGTGATGGTTGCGGCGCCCTTGGAGACAGCCGCCACCTTTCCGGTTTGATCGACTGTAGCGACACTTTCGTTACTGGACTTCCAGACAATCGTCTGGTTAGCCTCCGCGGGAACGACCGCCGCCTTAAGCTGCTCGGTTGCAGCGCCCACAAGCACGACCTTCTGCTTATCGAGCGTGATGCCCGTAGCAGGCTGAATAACCGTCACCTTGCACGTGGCGCTATGCTCTCCGTCCTCAGTGGTGACGGTAATCGTAGCAACACCTGCCTTGACCGGGGTCACGACGCCGTCTGCAACCGTGGCGACCGTAGGATCGCTCGACGACCAGGACAAGTTCTTGTTCGTTGCATTATCGGGCTCAACCGCTGCGGTCAACGTCGAGGGCTCACCGCCCACAGCAAGCTTAAGGTTTGAAGCGCTGAGCTTGACGCCCGACACCTTTACAACCGGAGTGGTTACCGTAATCGCATCCGTGGTTGCAGAGACCCCATCAACCGTTGCCGTGATCGTGGCATCACCGTCACCGACAGCGGTAACAAGACCGTTAGCGTCGACGGTAAGGACGCTCTCGTTGGAAGAGGACCAAACAACTTGGCTGGCCTTGTCATCAGGGGAGACCTTTGCCTTCAGCTGCTGAGTCGTGCCTTTATCCATGGAGGTTGAGTAGCTGTCCGCAATGGAAACCGCAGTCTTTGCAGGCTCCTCGCCAGGCTTGACAACATGAACGGTCATCGTGTCGCAGAGACGACCACCCAAGTACATTGAAACCGTTGCATCGCCGTAACTATGAGGCACTAAATACCCCAAGTAACTGCCACCACTAAACATCGGTCCTTTTACCTCGAGGACATCCGGATTATCTGAAGTGAAAGAATACTTTGCGCCGGCATAGGAGTCCATCAATTCCTCAGCGCTTTTACTCAGCACGCCCTTTGGATATTCAAACCCCCTGTCACATTCCAGCCAAAGCCAATCTTTGGATATACTATCTGAACTGACCTCACAGGGAAATGTATAATCGCTCGACACAAACTTAGCCTTCGAAAGGCTCACTTCCGCAGGGTCGACAACCTCTATCTCAAAGGGATGGTCATTGCCAAGGCCATCACGAGCATGAGCCTTAACGGTGCCAGGCTTTATTGCCTTAAACGAGTTTTCACCACCGATAAGCTCAACGACATCGTTGCTTTCCAGAGAATAGGTTACAGCGCCAAAGTCCGCACCCCAATGTGCGCGCTGGCATGCCTTCAGTACTTCATTTGGAGAAACGTTGAGAATGGCAGTCAGATAACAGCTGTCCCCAACCAGCATCTTTTGCTTTTTGTTCCCACGCTCATTGAATCCGGGCTCCTGATTCTCGGTTACAACATCACATAGCTTCTTCGTCTCAACTTCACCGTTGCAATAGTCGACAAGAACCTTGGCCTCTTTAGCATCTTTCGACAACGCCTCGAGTTGCAAAGAAGCGCTTAGCTCGGAAGTTCCATATGATGAATAATTCGAATTCACCCTTGCCTGGACTTTGGAATCCTTTGAGGGGTCTTCCTTAATAACAAAATATGTGGCCGCACGGCTCTCGTCCACGGGACGAACGTCAACTCTCCCCTCTAGTAATGCATAATGCGTGTTCCCGCATTTTTGCGGACAATCATCCGTGTAACCCAGCGTTGCGGTGTTTGTTGTCGCACCAGATTGGTCGTAAGAAACGAAACTGACCTTAATTGGATTGACTTTAGCCACACTTTTAATCTTAAGAGAACCGTTTAAACTCTCGTCGGTCTTGCTCTTCAGGGTTATAGTCGTTGTGCCAACTTTGGTGGGGCTAATTGTCAATACCCAACTATGTGACTCATAACTTACCTTAGCGATATCCTCGTCAGACGATGTGATATCGATATCGCTAGGGTCAATGTGCGCCCATTCGTGATTTTTATTAAAAAAGGAAAGCCTTCCTTTCACCGTCTGTCCAACAGCGACATCAAATTCTGACCACACATCGCCTGTAGACGAATCGTATGGGAGAAACGATGCACCCATGGAACCGTCCTGCGACTCCAGCATGACAGCATCCGCATGCGGAGCGGCCACCGTCAGCCCAAACGTTGCCGCCGTTAAAGCAACACAGATGCCTGCGGCTATCCTCCAAAACCCTTTTCTCATTCCCCTAAGTCCAATCTCTCGTGAAAAAACGCAGCATTCTCCCACACCTTAAAATTGGCTTAAGGATACCCCCCCCCCGACAGTTACCGGCAAGGTAATGTTTGTCAGATGTCTCAAATTATCGGCAAGCAGCACAGTTGACGCGCATATATCGCTGACGTCCAGCTTTCTAGGTGCGCTCATGCACAAGCCCCGCTGGCAGAGCGAGCTGCGAGCGGGGCTTGTGTTGGAAAGTCGCACTCGAACGAGGGCCGCGGAGAATTGATCGATTTGACTACCTCCCCGATCGGTCAATTAGAACTCGAGCTGCTCCAGGCGATCGAAGACCGTGTCGATGCGGGTGAGGAAGTCCCACGGGTCAAAGATCTCGTCGAGCTTCTCCTGGCTGACGGTGCAGCGCGGATCGGCCTCGAGGCGCTCCTTAAAGGTAGGACCGGAGACGCAATCCTGCACCTCGTGCCACGTGGCCATGGCGTTTTCCTGCACGATGGCATAGGCATCCTCGCGGGTGATGCCTGTATCGACGAGAGCCAGCAGCACCTTGGAGGAGAAGATGAGGCCGCGGGTCTTGTTGAGATTGGCCATCATGCGGGCAGGGTACAGCTGCAGGCCGTCGATGACGCGGATGAGGCACTGGAACATGTGGTCAAGGGCGATGAAGCTATCGGCCTGGGCGACGCGCTCGGCAGAGGAGTGCGAAATGTCGCGCTCGTGCCACAGGGCAACGTTGTCGAAGGCGACCTGGGCGTTGGACTTGACGATGCGCGAAAGGCCGCAGACCTTCTCCATAGTGATGGGGTTGCGCTTGTGCGGCATGGCGGAGCTGCCCTTTTGACCCTTGCGGAACGGCTCCTCGGCCTCGAGCGTATCGGTCTTCTGCAGGTTGCGAACCTCGGTCGCAATGCGCTCGCAGGTAGCTGCCGTGGTAGCGAGCACGCCGGCAAGGTAGGCGTGGTGGTCACGGCTGATGACCTGCGTAGACAGCGGATCGTGAACCAGACCAAGGTGCTCGCAGACATACTCCTCCACGAACGGCTCGATGGAGCTGTACGTGCCGACAGCGCCCGAGATGGCACCGAAGGCGACGTTCTTGCGGGCATCCTCAAGACGGTCCAAATCGCGCTTGAGCTCCCAAGCCCAAGAGCCAAACTTCATGCCGAAGGTCATCGGCTCGGCGTGAATACCGTGAGTACGGCCGGCGCAGAGCGTGTTGCGCTCCTCGAAGGCACGGCGCTTGCAGATCTCGCCGAGCTTCTTGACGTCCTCGATGATAAGGTCGCAAGCCTGAGTGAGCTGGTAGCACAGAGCCGTATCACCCAGGTCAGAGCTGGTCATACCGTAGTGAACCCAGCGGCTGGGCTTGGGCTCGCCCTCGGGGACGTCGGCGTCGATGTACTCCTTCATGTTGGTCAGGAAGGCGATGACATCGTGGCGCGTGACCTCCTCGATCTCGTCAACCTTCTCCTTCTCAAAGTTGGCGTGGTCGCGAATCCACTGGGCCTCTTCTTTGGAAATACCGATCTTGCCGAGCTCCGCCTGGGCCTCGCAGGCCAGGACCTCGATCTCCTGCCAAATGGCGTACTTGTTCTCGAGGGAGAAGATGTGTCCCATCTCCGGGCGGGTATAGCGATCGATCATAGCGGCTCCTTTTTGGTTATTGGCACGTTGGTCGTAACCCAACCATTGTACCGTGCGCGGGTGCAAGTATGGGCAGTAGGCATTAACCTAACATTTTGGAATTGGGATCGGAGCGGGCAAGGGAGGTGAACAGTGGACACGACTATAGCGGGCAACGAAAGCCCCGCGAACTAATGTAATCCCATCCGTTGCATGTGAAATTACATGTGTAATTACATTAGAGGAAGCTGTGCTGTTTGCCGCTTTCTCTGGCAGTTGCCTTCGCATTCAATAGCTAGCAAGAACGTTGAATGTATTGAAGCGTTGGGGCGTACAACCGACTTACGTCCTTATACGCCGACAATTAATGTAATGAAAGATATAATTACATTAGTTGCTAATCGAATTACATTATATGGAGTGCCATGATACGGAAAACAAGTGAAATGCCCTCCTTGCTTCTGCGCATCATCACCGACGTCGAGACCGAGGTCGTCGAATACAAAGCAGCAAAGCAAAACTATGATTTTGAGGACATTGGAAAGTATTTCTCCGCGCTTAGCAATGAGGCAAATCTGCGCAAAGCAGAATGCGGATGGCTTTTCTTCGGCATTTCAGACAACCGTCAGATAAAGGGAACTGCCTACCGCAAAGAATCCCAAACGCCGAGCGTTGGCCTGCGACGCCTGAAACATGAAATCGCCCAACACACGAATAATGGCATGACTTTCGAAGAGATCTACGAGTTTGAAGTTGATGGCAAACGTATCGTTGCATTCCAGATTCCGGCCGGCAGCTTTGCAACGCCAACGACTTGGCATGGAATCCCTTGGTCTCGCGAGAATGAGTCCCTCGTGGAAATGCCCAAGTTCAAACTCGACGCCATCTACGGGCAAAGTCGGCCAGACTGGTCGCGTCAAATTGCCTATGAGGCAAACATCGATGACCTCGATCCAGAGGCAGTAAGCTTCGCGTGCTCCAAATTCATCGAAAAATACGGAGAAAGTCAGCCTGCAGTTCGTAACCTCGATAAAACGTCCATCCTCAGCAAAATGGCACTTGTGATCCACGGCCACGTGAGCAATGCGGCGCTTGTCCTTCTGGGCAAACCGGAGTCGAGCGTCTTTCTGGGTGGCATCGAACCGCGCATTACTTGGACGCTCTACGCAAGCGACGGCTCCACTATGGCCTATGAACATTTTGAACCGCCGTTCATCCTGCAGGTCGATCGCGTTCTGGGAAAGATAAGAAACGAAAAATACCGGTTCTTCGACCGCGAAGAGACATTGTTCCCCACCGAAGCACATCGCTACAGCCCCGAAGTCATCCGAGAGCTTCTTCACAACGCCATAGCTCACCAAGATTTTAGAATGTCGGGGAAAATTAACGTTCTTGAATATGAGGACAGGCTTGTATTCAAGAACGAGGGCGCTTTTATCCCCGGGACGATAGAGAATGCGCTCGCGAGCGGTTACAAGCCGCCGTACTATCGTAATCCCCTGCTTTCAAGTGCCATGAATAAGACGGGCATGATGGACCGCAACGCCATAGGTATTCGCAACGTCTTCGATATTCAGCGTAACCGCCTGCTACCAATGCCCACCTACGATCTATCTGAGGTTGGACGCGTTGCCGTAACACTGTACGGCACAGTACTCAACGAGGACTATTCTCGACTTCTCGCAAGCAATCGAAATCTTGATTTGGCGACAGTGCTGCTGTTGGACCTCGTTCAGAAGGGGCTACCCGTCACAAAGGAACAGTCACGCCTGCTTCACGAACAGGGCCTCGTTAGAGGTCGTTACCCTAAGCTGACGGTCTCTGCCGAAGTGGCAGCGGCCACCGGTGCCCACAGCGAGTATGTGCGAAACAAGGGCGTAGACAATAGTGTCTTCAAGGAACTGATTTTGGAACTTCTGCGCGTGCGCCCATGTTCAAGAGCGGAGATTATCGCAGGACTGGATCATGCTCTGCCGGCAGACCTTACGACAAAGCAAAAAGGCGACCATGTAAGCTATCTGCTCCAAAGCCTACGGAAAGCTGGCCGCATCACCAACGCTGGAAGCACTTCGGCAGCTGAGTGGCACATAGTCGAGTGATATGGCTCGCGATTTCAATTCTGCCAAACAGGTACATTCCAAGCCAAGTGCGCAACTAGCCCAGAATGCGCCCGGCTGTCAGTCGCGATAGAACACAGTGTTGGGCGGCAGCACATATGCTAAATCAGACTGGAATTGACACCCAATCGAACACTGCAATCTTGCTGACCGCCAGCGCTATACAGCAAAATAGCCCCTTGCCGCTCTATGCATGAGCGGCAAGGGGCACGCATGGCAAGCTATTTCTCAAACTCCATCTTCCCCAACCGTCGAAACACCCAACGTCGGAGAGGGATCCATCATCGCCGGCCTTATTGAAAAAAGCACGGAACCGGAATGGTGCCGTGCTTGTGCTTTTAACTGGAGCGGGCAACGGGACTCGAACCCGCGAGTGTCAGCTTGGGAAGCTGATGCCTTACCACTTGGCGATGCCCGCAATTGCGCATTGGGATAAATTAAATGCTTGGATAGTATATACCGAGCATTTCAAGGGGGCAATATGAATGCGGCGTGTTATCACTATGCAATCGCGCACCGCGCACTGCGGCACAAAAGCCTACGAAACGCGCTCCAACTGGTCCCTTGCATCAGAAAGCACGTGTTCTACCTCGTTTTGCACCTCAGTGTCAAAACGATACGCAGGGACCGAAACGCTTAAACCATAGAGACGCCCGCCTTTTTCTATGGGAACGGCGATGCACTCAACCCCTTCTGCCATCTCCTGATGATCATATGCAAAACCACACCGTCGGACCTCCTCGAGCTGCCGCATCAGGTCATCTATGTGTTTTACCGCATGCTCAGTCGTTTTTTCGAATGGGACAGGAAGCAGCGAGCGAACCAACTCCTCATCCCATCGAGATAGAATCGCCTTTCCAATTGCCGTGCAGTGTGCAGGAAGGGTCTTACCGATTTCCGATGAAAGACGGATGTGCTGGGGGGAATCAACGCGCGAAATATAGAGGACACGACCGTGGTCGAGCACACCGAGCTGACAGGTCTCTCCGCACGATGCGACAACCTTTCGCATGGCTGTCTCAAAAGAGGACAATCCCCCACTCTCACGATCGAATGCCTTGCCCAGCAGATACGTCTTAAGCCCAATCGAATACCTACCGGTAGTCTCGTCATAACTAACGTAATCCGAATCGGCCATGGTGTGCAGAATCGAGAAGAGGCTACTCTTTGGAGCGCCGACAATGCGGCATATCTCTGCCATGGTAAGTCCGCTCTTTGTAGCCGAAAGGGCTTCAAAGATTGATAGAACCCGCAAGGTAGAACGGTGGCCAGCAGGATTATATCGCGAGGGCATGGCAACTCTCCTTGTTCATTAACGCCCAGACTTTCCCCGTAAGTATAGCGGCGTGCCCCTTAAAGCAACCGTTCACCGGCCAACCAAAACCATTCGCGGCGGGCCCGTGTGAGGTCTTTTGCATTTCATCTATACTGTTCCGTATAACGAATAGCGTTCGTAAATACGAACGCTATTCAAGTGGACATAGGGAGGAAACATGTCAGACGTTGTAAGCCAAGGCCAAAACGCCGTTGCCATCGATCAGAGGGACAACGTCGCCGTCGCCACCTACCAACTGGAGGCGGACGCCGAGGCCCGCTACCCCATGCCGGACGGCACGCTGGCGAGCGTTACCGTGACCGACGACATCCCGCTGTTCCACAAGATTGCCCTCGTGGACATCCCCAAGGGTGAGAAGGTCGTCAAGTATGGTGAGTTCATCGGTGTGGCCACCACAGACATCAAGCGCGGGCAGCATGTTCATACGCATAACTGCGCCAGCTCCGACGACCTGAAGGACTCCGTCGTCGCCGACACCGACTCCGTCGCCACCAAGACCTCCTCGCCCGCGGAGGGCACGCGCACCTTCATGGGCTACCGTCGCCCGGACGGTCGTGTCGGCATCCGCAACCACGTCCTGATCCTTCCCACGAGCATCTGTGCCTCCGACACCACGGAGAGGATCGCGAACGCGGTTGAGGGCTGCGTCTCCTTCCACAACCAGAATGGCTGCTCGCAGGTCGACTGCGACCAGAAGGTGACTATTGCTGCCTTGGCAGGCTACGCTGCGAACCCGAACATCTATGGCGTCGCTTGCGTCTCCCTGGGCTGCGAGGGCTGCCAGAACGACATCGTGGTCGACGCGATTCGCGAGCGCACCAACAAGCCCGTCGAGACCCTGGTCATCCAAAAGGTCGGCGGCTCCATTAGGGCGATCGAGGAGGGTACGCGCCTTGCCCGCAAGATGGTCGCCGAGGCGGACCGGTGCGTCCGCGAGCCCACTGACATCTCCGAGCTCATCTTCGGCACCAACTGCGGCGGCTCCGACCCCTCAAGCGGCCTTGGCTCCAATCCGCTGATCGGCGAGGTCTCCGACTGGCTCGTCAACCATGGTGCCACCTCCGTGC
>ENA-OZAC01000762-OZAC01000762.1-human-gut-metagenome-genome-assembly--contig:-NODE-762-length-12794-cov-4.617081_pt1 | contig 12794 bp, 8 predicted proteins | sample MGYA00243298_ERZ653493 | MGnify/ENA primary metagenome ERZ653493 (study PRJEB26926, sample SAMN06165177) | human gut metagenome | biome: ENVO:00009003; feature: ENVO:2100002; material: ENVO:00002003...
TTGTTGCAATGGTCGGAGACGGCATAAATGACGCTGCCGCACTCGCGCTCTCCGACGTCGGCATTGCAATCGGCACCGGCACGGATGTTGCTGCCGCAAGTGCGGATATTGTGCTTGCAAAAGGTGAACTCACAGGAATCAGCGATGCACTTCTGCTCTCCCGCACAACGCTCAGAATCATTAAGGAAAACCTTTTCTGGGCATTCGCTTACAATTGCCTCGGCATTCCCGTTGCGGCGGGTTTGCTGTATGCATTCGGCGGACCGCTGCTTAACCCCATGCTTGCTGCACTTGCAATGAGCCTCAGCTCAGTTACGGTGCTTACAAATGCATTGCGGCTGAAACGGGCGAAACTGAAGTAGTTTTTTCTCCGTTTTCGCCGAATGCGCAGGCAACACAATAATATTGTGTTTTCGGTATAAAATTGGTATAATATGCTTGGAACAAAATCATGGAGGTTACGGCTTGATAAACAAGAGCATTTCAGAGGCCGTTCTTGAGGCTGCACTCAGGACGGGCGGGGATTTTTCTGAACTTTACATGCAGGATACCGAATTCAACACGGTGAAAATGGTTGACGGAGCAGTTGACAATGCAAGCTATGAGCGCAAAGCCGGCGCAGGCGTGCGTGTCCTCAAAGGCACGCGCAGCGCATATGCATACACTGCGAACACAAGCGAAAGCGCTTTAATTGCAGCTGCAAAGGCGGCGGCATCCGCACTTAACGAAGCAAAGGAATTCGAAGCTAAATCCGTCTGCGTTGAACGCATCGGCGGATACGAGCAAAAAATACCTTTTTCAACCATAAAAAATGCAGATAGAATAGCGCTTTTGCGCAGCGGCACAGCAGCAGCAAAGGCCCATTCAAACGAAGTCACTCAGGTTGTTGCGGCGTATATGGATTGCGACCATCGCATTGCGGTCTGCAACAGCGATGGCGTTTATGCCGAGGATCGTCGGCCGCGAACAAGGCTGATGATTCAATCGGTTGCAATGGCAAACGGCGAAGCGCAAACAGGTTATGAAGGCCCCGGGCTTGGAAAAGGATTCGAAGCTTATCAGCAAATCGACCCGGAAACCGTCGGCAAAGAAGCTTCACGTATTGCGGTAACAATGCTTCACGCACCCGAATGCCCGGCAGGAATGGTTCCCGTTGTTATCGACGGGGGCTTTGGCGGTGTTATTCTGCATGAAGCTTGCGTGCATGGGCTTGAAGCCACCAGCGTCGGCCGCGGGAATTCTGTTTTCTGCAACAAACTCGGTCAAAAAATCGCAAGCGATATCGTGACGGCGGTTGACGACGGGACGATGCCCGGCGAATGGGGCAGCATGTGCTTTGACGATGAGGGCCATCCCGCTCAGCGCAACGTTCTTATTGAAAACGGAGTCCTCAAGAGCTACCTTGTTGACATACTCGGTTCACGCCTTATGAACCACCCTGTCACCGGCAGCGGCAGGCGACAGGATTATACATATGCACCCACTTCCCGCATGACCAACACTTTCTTTGCTGAAGGCACTGACGATGAAGAGGCCATGCTTGCAACCATGGGCGACGGTTTGTTCGCCGCAAAGATGGGCGGCGGCTCCGTGAACCCTCTCACCGGTGAATTCAATTTCGCCGTTCTCGAAGGTTACTGGGTTAAAAACGGCAAGATTCTTTGCCCTGTCCGCGGTGCAACGCTCATCGGCAAGGGCGCGGACGTTCTTATGAAAATCGACCGCATCGGCAGAAGGATGTGGATGGGTCAGGGCATGTGCGGCTCATCATCCGGCAGCGTTCCGACAAATGTCGGCCAGCCGCGCATTCGCGTAAGTGAAATCACTGTCGGCGGCAAAGGAGGCGCGCTGTAATGACTTTTGAATCCTTTAAAGAAGCCTGCTTTAAGGCGGCACTTGAAAAAGGCTGTGAAGCCGCTGAAGTTTTCTTCCGTGAAGATGAGTCCTTTTCGGTTAATGTGCTGAATTCCGAAATCAGCAAATACACCTCCGCACACGCTTGCGGACTCAATCTGCGTGTCGTTTTCGGCAGCAAAACGGGTTATGCCTACACCGAAGTTTTCGACAACGCCGATGCTCTTGTTGAAAGTGCAATCGACAATGCCCGTGTTATTGAAAGCAATGATGAAAACCCCATGCAGGGCAAATGCGAGTATCCGACAATAAACCAAAAGCAGAACCCTGTTGCGGACATGAGCGAAAGCAAAAAAATCGAGCTTGCATTGAGGCTTGAACGCGATACTCTCGATTTTGACGACCGAGTAAACCGTGTTGCTTACTGTGCGGTTGAAACGGGTGTTGAGACCACGCGCATCCATAACACGTGCGGACTTTGTGCCGATAAGGAAAACAAATATTCCGTTGCTGTCATTGAACCGATTTTGCGCATCGGTGAAGACGAGCGCGAAAGTTTTGCTTTCAAATTCGGCTCAGGCATGTTGGATTGCGGGGACATTATCAAAGAGAGTGTCGACAATGCACTGATGCAGTTCCATGCTTCTGCCGTTGATTCCGGTGAATATCGTGTCCTTCTGCGCAGCGATGCAGCAACGGATCTGCTTTCCGCTTTTTCGGGCATGTTCTCCGCAGACAGCGTTCAAAAGGGACTTTCCCTGTTGAAAGACAAACTCGGCGAGCGCATAGCAAATCCCTGCATTTCAATCATTGACGATCCGTTCGAGGAGGATAATCCCCGCGCATTCGATGCCGAAGGAACACCTTCCGTAAAAACCGTTGTTGTTGAAGACGGCATACTTAAGAGCTTTCTTCACAATCTTAAAACCGCACGAAAGGCGGGTGTTGCCTCCACCTCCAACGCCGGACGCGCCGGTGTCGCCTCTCCGGTCGGAGTTTCTCCCAGCAACTTTTTCATTGCAAAAGGCGAAAAGAGCTATGATACGCTTGTTTCCGAACTTGACAGCGGAATTGTCGTTACCGAACTCGGCGGCCTTCACAGCGGACTCGATCCCGTCAGCGGCGATTTTTCGTTGATTGCAAAAGGACTGCTTGTCGAACAGGGCAGTGTCATCCGTTCCGTTGACCAGATTACCTGTGCCGGCAATTTTCTCTCGCTTATGAATTCCGTTATCGCCGCAGGCAGCGACCTGCGTTTCGGCTTTCCCGGCGGCGGCAGAGTCGGCTCTCCGAGTCTCCTCGTTGAAAAGCTTATGATTTCAGGTAAATAATCGAACCTTTCTTCGACTGTATCAAAATGCCCCGAACCCGCGCAAATGCGGGAACGGGTCCCTTAGTTCGTCATCTTGCCGGAGCAGGTCGCCCGAACCCGCGCAAATGCGGGAACGGGGCTGTTTAAATTGGCTCTATACCAAAGATGGGATCAAGAGTTGAGGCAAAACTCTCCGAATTGATGAAGAATACGGCGTAGAAAAAACCAAACTCATCAAAGAAGATCGTTATACCTCAACAAGATTATACCGCAAGACTGCCTGGCATGTAAGTCGTGAACGTGCCCGCCACCGTTTTCCGGCAATGGCTGCATCCCACTCGTTTCTGATGATGCTTTTCGGAGCAGAGTTTTCGGAAACCGCTTCTGTCTGCATTCGAAGCGGATCACCTGCATTGAAACCATATGCACGATTGTTTTGCCGGTCAGCTCGTTTGAAAAAACAATGAAAATATAGTTGATCGGTCTACCATTCTATTTATGAATATGTTATAATAACAATATCGAACAAAGACAGTTTCTGCCGAAAAAGAGCACAAAATGTTTTGCGATCGCGAAGGAGTATTCTTTATGCGGCAAATCAATTGATGCGGTTGATTCGGCCGCGAGCGCGAACGCGAGCCTGCGGGCGGAAAAGTTTTTTAAATCTCATGCTATGAGGTTTCGACAGGGTAATTTTGTGCCGAATATCGGAAACAAGGAAGTATTGCATCGGTGTATTGCATCGGTGTATTGCATCGGTGTATTGCATCGGTGTATTGCATCGGTGTGGATACAGTTCCTGCTCAGCTTAATGTTTCTGCTGTTCGATGTGCCGTGAAACTCGTAACGTGAATCAAAACACCGAGAATATGTACAGATGTGAAATATTTGATGTGGATTTCGCGTTTTTAATGCATTATCTGCGAGGAGGATGAATTAATGGTGAAGATAAAGATTAAGAGCAACCCGTATCATAAAAAGACGGAATTCAAGACATGGGATGATGCTTTGGATGAGTGGATAAGTATTGATGTTATTACATGTCCCAACAGCCCTCTGCTAAAAAATGACTTTGCGGTTGGTTTCTTCCCGTTTAAGGTCAAACAAATTGTTGATGCAATTATCGGCGCATATTATGCAGGTTCTGAAAAGGTTGAGATTGTGTTCGAGGGGACCGACGACGAATATCATGAGCTTGAATCTGTTTGCAGCGACAATGAATACTCGGACAAAGCGAAACTGAGCAGATCTCCGATATGTCTTGAAAATGCCCGCGATATCCTCCATGATGTTATTGATGTTTTCAAAGAACTCGCTCCCCTTGTTTCCGAAAGCGTTTCAGACAAAAGCAAAATTCAGAGAGAACTGGATAAATTCTCCGATGCATCCAATGACGTTATACCGATTTGCGTAATAGGCAATTACAGCTCCGGAAAGTCCACTTTTATTAACGCATTGGTAGGATATGAACTGCTGCCGAGCAGCGATGAACCAACCACGGCTAAGATTTATAAAATTGCGCAATCGGATCAGAGTGACAGAGCAGTGGTAAAATTCGAATTTGACGGCAGGAGTGTTCGAATCCGATTCTCTGCAGAGAGCTATAAATTCCTTACTGACAGTCACGACAATCCGCTGGCAGAACATTTGAACAGCGTTTTGAATGAAATTGAGCGTGAGAGCATTCCGTTAAAGCTGCATCGCGTTCTAAGTGTTATAAATGCATATGCCAACCGGACAGTAGGAGAAGAAATTTCCGATCTGATCGAAATTGATGCCCCGTTTGATGATGACGGAAATTGGGACATTAAGAAGAGGTTTGTGATTTTCGACACTCCCGGATCGAACTCCGCATCAAACCTGAATCATTACCATGTGTTAAAAAAAGCGATGGAGGATTTGTCGAACGGCTTGCCGATTTTTGTTTCGGAATTTAATACTCTGGACAGCACCGATAACGATAAACTGTATCAGGCAATTAACAATATGAAGGAGCTTGATAATCGCTTTACCATGATTGTTGTAAACAAGGCTGATGCTGCATCGCTCAAAAAGGACGGTTTTAACGAAGATGATCAGGATCGTATTCTGAGTCTTGCAATACCGAGACAAATGTATGCAGGCGGTTTGTATTTTGTGTCATCCATCATGGGTTTGGGAGCAAAGAATGACCAGAGATTTATTGATGATCACAATGCAGAGATTTTTGAGGATCAGTACAACAAATACTCCAATCCGTCATCTCGCTTCTATAAACAGTTGTATCGTTACAACATTATGCCTGAGCAAATCAAACGCCGCTATAACGAACGCTGCGCCGAAAATAAAAACCTGGTGTATGCAAACAGTGGGTTGTACAGTGTTGAGCAGGCTGTCAGTTCATTTGCAGACGTTTTCTCGCCTTACAATAAGTGCCAGCAATCCCGGTTGTTTTTAGACCGTGTTATTCGAATCACATCGGAAGAAATTGCCGCTGCAACCAGAAAGCGTGAAGAATACCGCGCGCGCGTTCATGTAAATCTTGAAAAAGAAAAACAAGCTTTAATCGCTGAAATTCAACAGCAAAGTCAGGAAATGAAAGCAGAGTTTTTGCAAAACTATGCGGGGCACATGGCTCAGTATGTTGATGAAGTCAATGTTGCGGTTGATGCGGCGACACTAAAGGAGAAGGAAGAAGAATTTCTTCGCATAAATGCAGATTCAAAAGATGTGGAGGAACGCAAAAACAAGTTGCGTGACTCCAGGAGATCCCTTGGGGCCAACTTCCTTAAATATTTTTCAAACATGCCTAAGGAAGGAGTCTTTCCGTCCATTAAAAAAGCCGGAAAGCGCGTTTTCGAGGATGCGAAAGCTATTCGTGACAATGAAGCAGAATTGCGTGAAACCCGTAAAGAAGTTGACCGCATTTCCTCAGATGAACTTATGAATGCCGTGAAGGATTTATTTACAGACTATGTCACACAGGCGCAAACGCTTCTTGAGGAGCAGTCCCGAGCATATTGGGAAAACAGAACATCCTGCTTCAAAGATGCAATGGCAAAAATCGTGACGCAATCCTCGGCACTGAACGAGAAAGAGCGCAGTGAGCTTGCAGGCATTATCATTCAGTATCAGGCATTGGCTTTCGAGAATCATGCGGAATCGATTTTCGAGAAAGCGGCGTTCGTTTACAAATTTTTCGGCGACACAAACCGCATTAATATCGACAAGCTGACCAAACGTTTCAACAGCGAGCTGCGGTTGATGGTTCAGCAAATCTATAACTCATTTGAAAGCAGCCATGCAAACAGCTTTGACGAATGGATGAACAATTTGCTCGATACTGTAATCGAGAATATTGTTGAATTCAGTCCGCAGCTTTATAACCAAGCCGAAATAATAAGAGAGGAAACGGAACGAATTGCGGAACTTGAATCAAGAAAGCTGAAACTTCGAGAGTACTCGGAGCAAATTCGAAGGATGATGGACTGGAAAGAGTGTTGATTCGTTCAAAGTTAACTAAGACTATTTTCACAGAAAGCGAGATTGAATAATGAGTGCGAAAGGTTTCTTTTCCAAAGCCGGCGGCAAAGTGGCCGACGGTATTTCAAGGCTGTCTTCATTGAGCCCGGAACAGCTGCAAAAGGTTCAACAGCAAAGAGATGAGTATCTCTCTCAAATGCCTGACCCGACGGACAGCAGCGCAGAGGAGTTAACCAAACGACTTCTTGCGGCAAACAGCATTGAAATTTATAAATCGTATCTTACCCAGCTCAAGGAATTGTATGTTCCGATCGAGAGGGAGTTTGAATACGGTACAAGTTTTGATACGGCGCGGAACATTCGTTTTTTTAATATAACCAAGTGGGTGACCGACAAAAACGAAAACAGCATCGAGAAACTTATAAATGTTTACCAAGTTTTATCCAACGATAACTGCAATATTTCTTTGGTCTTTCACCGAACATACGAATCGACGCATGTGTATTTGGCTGTTACCAACACGCAGAATGCAGATAACAACATTGACTCCGAAAACTACAAGGCTCGTTTGGCAGATGCGATCCGCGGCAATTTTCCGGGTTCCGAATGGTCTGATAAGGTTGGCATTGGGGTTTTGCCCTGCCTTCGGAATGATATTCCGTATTCCGTTGCAATTGCTTCCAACGTGCCTGCGGAAAAGTCAGAAAAGTTTATCAGTCAAACAATAGAAAAATTGCTTGACGGCATCGTTCCGGACAAGCGTGCCAAAGAATACATCATTATCTTGCTTGCAACACCTGTTCACGATGTTGACAACAGAAAACTCAAACTTTCCGAAATGTATTCGGGGCTTGCTCCCTACGCGTCGTGGACAACGAATTTTACATACACCGAACAGAATTCCGCCGGTTCTTCCGCTACGGTAGGCATAAATATCGGTGCAAGCGCAGGCATTCAGAACGGACAGAATCAAGCAACCACCAATACAAACGGTGTCACGGACTCAACCGGCGGGACGGAAACCGATTCCACAAACGACGGTGTCACAGATACGACCGGGCAAACAGTTACGGACTCAACCGGAGAATCCGTGACAGATTCAACGGGAAGTTCCGTTACGGACACAACCGGCACCGCCGAAACAAGCAGCAGCACCCACACTCAGGGAACAAATTCCTCGCAAACGGATACAGTCGGAGACTCCGAAACACTCGGAGGTTCAGCCAGCGTTGGGTTGGAAGTATTCGGCGTAGAGGCGAACTGCAGCAAGGCATTGCAAAGCAGCACGGCAAGCCAAATCGGAACGAGTGCATCGGATGCGGTGACGCAGGGAATATCGGACTCCGTATCAAAGAGCATATCGGAATCCGCAGGTAAGGCAATTGCAAAATCCGCAGGCACGGCAATTTCCGCCCTGACCAACCAAGCAGTGAACTCGTCCGTCGGCCATGCTGTTGCAAAAACGCTCGGACGGGCCATCAGCAACTCGTTGTCAAGAACCGCAGGTGCGTTCCGAAGTGTCAATTTCGGTGCTAATTTCGGTGCCAATTTTGCTCGCAGCTCAACAGTTACCGCAACGATAGGCAAGAGTGAAGGCATCACTCAGAGCTTTATGAATTACAATATTAAACATGCGCTTGAGCTCCTTGAGTCTCAAATGAAGAGATTGGAACTCAGCACCGCTTTGGGTATGTGGGACTTTGCGGCTTATGTTCTCAGTGAAGATGAAAATACGGCAAACAATGTTGCACATTCTTATATTGCGCTGACACAAGGTGAAGAATCCTATATGTCGCAGTCCGCAATTAACCTATGGCGCGGCGATATGGGTGAAACCAGTGATGACGCCCGGGAGATTTGCAATTACCTTCGTGAACTGCGACACCCTTTGTTTGGGTTAAGTCCCAACATTGTGCAGAAGGACCCGACTTTCAATGCGTATCCGCCAATTGTAACCGCAACAACCGGTCTTTCGGGCAAAGAATTGGCATACTCCCTTAACTTCCCCCGAAAGTCCGTTGCCGGGCTTCCGGTTATTGAGTGCGCCGAATTCGGCAGAAACATCGTTTCTTACGACTCGGCACCAACCGTAAAAACCGAGCTTGACATCGGTAAAATTTTTCATATGAATCATATTGAAAAAACCGATGTTCGACTGGCGAAGAGCTCTCTTGCATCGCATACTTTTATTACCGGCAGTACCGGTTCCGGCAAGAGCAACACTGTTTATCAGCTTCTTAACGAAGCTTTGAATCAGAATGTCAAGTTCATGGTTGTTGAACCTGCAAAAGGCGAGTATAAGCATGTTTTCGGAACGCAGGATGATGTGTATGTGTACGGAACCAATCCGGCAGTCAGTCCGCTGCTGAGAATCAATCCGTTCAGTTTCCCTCAGGGCATACATATTTTGGAACATCTGGACAGATTGGTTGAGATTTTTAATGTTTGCTGGCCGATGTATGCAGCCATGCCCGCCGTATTGAAAAGCGCCGTTGAGAAGTCGTATGCGGACTGCGGTTGGAATCTTACCCTTTCCCAAAATCGATACAAAGAAATGCTGTATCCGTCTTTTGCGGATGTTGCAAGAAATATCAGAGAGATTATTGATTCAAGCGAGTATGACGCAGAGAACAAAGGTGCTTATAAGGGTTCACTGCTGACAAGATTACAATCGCTTACAAACGGCATTAACGGCATGATTTTTACCTGTGATGATATTTCAGACAGGGATCTGTTTGACAGAAATGTGATCATTGATTTGAGCAGGGTTGGTTCGTCCGAAACAAAGTCGCTTATTATGGGAATGCTTGTATTAAAGCTTCAGGAATATCGCATGGCAGGCGCAGTGGGGATGAATTCGGAATTGAATCATATAACGGTTCTTGAAGAAGCCCATAACCTGCTGAAACGTACGTCAACCGAGATTTCTTCCGAAAGTGCCAATCTGATGGGTAAGAGCGTTGAAATGCTTGCCAACGCCATAGCGGAAATGCGTACTTACGGAGAGGGTTTCATCATTGCGGATCAAGCTCCGGGGTTGCTTGACCTTTCCGTAATTCGAAATACGAATACCAAGATTATAATGCGTCTTCCGGATCGCAGCGATCGCGAGCTTGTGGGCGGAGCAGCAAACTTGAACGATGATCAAATTGTTGAGTTGGCAAAACTGCCGTGCGGTGTTGCGGCAATTTATCAGAATGAGTGGATACAGCCCGTTCTGTGTAAAGTAAACAAATTCGAAATGCCGCAGGAAATGTATTCTTATTTGCCCGATAATGAAGAACCGCAGACGGATTACGATGGAAGTATGGCTGCTGAGTCGCTGCTCGACTGCATTATGAACAGGGAGATCTTTCAACAAAAAAATCGTAAAGATCTTATAAAGTTGAAATTCATGATTATTAAGTCAAAACTGGATATAAACGTGAAGCGAGACTTCATCGAATATATATCTTCTTCTGACGAGAATGCGATCGGATCACTGAGACATCTGGTCTATGATTTTTTCGCCGCCGGAGAAGCTATCAAAGCTTCCGAGCATTGCTCCGAAATAATGGACTGGGTTCATTCCGTGGTGTCCGGTTTGAAACCGCTAATCACGAATTATTCGAGTGAGCAAATTGATTTGGTATTATCAATGATTCTCTACGAGCAATCGTTGCGGGATTCAGCGTATCAGAACATTTTTTGCCGTTTCACAGAGATTTACAGCAAAGAAGGGAGAGTGTTTTAATGCTTGAGATTAATAGATCCTCTGAATTGACAGAAATGAAGAAACCAACTGCGGACGGTTTTAAATGCATTGAGCCTCAAAGCAAAATGACACCACACGAGGCGCAAAAATATTGGGACAGCAAGTTCGATAAAGAAAACAACCCAGTCAAGTATGGCGGCGGAAGCTATGAAGACGTAAAAAATTACTCTCAGGAAAACAAACATGAGAATGTGGAAGCGCACCATATGCCGGCCGATGCAATTTCTACTTTGGATCGCACGGAAGGACCTTGCATCGAAATGAAAAAAGAGGACCATCGCAAGACAGCCAGTTGCGGAAACTCCATAGAGGCGCGAGAGTATAGAGCGAAACAAAAGGAGCTGATAGATAAAGGTGATTTCAGAGGAGCAATTCAAATGGATATCGATGATATCAGAGGGAAATTCGGCGATAAATACGATGCACAAATTAAGGAAATGCTTGAATACGTAGACAAGTTGGAACAAGGAGGCAAAATTTAATGAAAAAACTCGAAATACAATTAACCGAATCCGTTAACAGAGTTGCGTTTGGAACAGATCGCACTGTTGTAAGACATGCGTTCGGTAATGATTATGCCGAATTTAAAAAAAGCAGCTCCAGCAAGAATACAACCGATGACTACGGCTGTTTTCAGTTGTTTTACTCTGCTGAAAATGCCTTAGAGGCAATTGAAATCTGTTCAGATACGCTTGTAATTGTAAACGGAAAAGAACTCACGCTGAAGTGTCCGGAGATCATCGAATGGATTCAATCGGTAGATCCGACTGCGGAAAAAGAAAGCGATGGAATTATATCAAAAAAAATGAGTATCGGCTTATATGCTCCTTGCAACGAGTTTGAAACGCTCCTGTTTGGCAAAAAAGACTATTATTGTTAAAAACGTAACGGTCAACATCGAGCCGCTGATGCGCATGCGCAAGGCGGTGTTCAAGAACGGCCACGCGAAGATTGTCTACGTGATGAACGGGTGGAACCGCTTCAAGGCGTCCCGCGACTTCATGGAGTGGTTCGAGGGTCTGGCGGGCGACCAGACGGTGGCCACGCTGCCCCAGTCCGAGGCGTTCGTTCAGGCGGGAGCCGCCGGCAAGTCCGTGGTCGAGTTCGACCGACGTGGCAAGGCGGCGAAGGCGACTCTTGCTCTGGTGGGCACGGTGCGCGAGGCTGCGGGGTTCCCGAAGGAATAACCGCAGGTCAGAGGCGTGTTGCGTATGGACAAATGCGTCTCTATGATGTATAATTGTACAAATGTGTAAATGATTAAAGGAGGTCGAGCCATGGCGAATATGTTCGAGAAATACGCTGCCGACCGCGAGGCCGAGCAGAAGAAAATAGAGAAGGCCGTCGTCGCCGACACGACGGCGGACGAGAAGCGCACGACGCTCTCGCTGTCGCTCACCGTGAGCGATAAGAAGGCGCTGAAAATGATGGCTGCGGAGCGCGAGACGACGATTGCCGCAATCATCCATGAGTGGGTGCAGGAGCATATGGAAAATGCAGGAAGGTGAAAATATGGAGGATGACGGTCGCATTGTGTGCACGAAGGGGCTAATCGAACACATAGAGAATAGGCGGAGTCCAGATAATCCGACTTCTCCCTTTTTTTGGTATAACCGTCTGAGCGAACTTGGGAAACAAGCTCAGACTGAGAGGCTTGTGTATAAGGCAGTTAGTTCATTTAACGTAGTTGACCCGTATTGTTTGATACTGAAACTTGTGGCAAAAAAATATCTCACTCGCGAAATATGCGAAATCGCAGTACGTAAAAATGGTTTAAATTTGGAATATGTACCAGAGAATCTTCGGGATGAAGATATGTCTATTGCGGCCGTAAGCAATAACGGCGACGCTTTGCGCAGTGTTCCGAATTCGATTCTGTGCGGCAAGAAGGGCTACGAGTTATGCTGTGTAGCTGTTCGCAATAGCGCTAAGGGTAGTGCTGTTGCGTATGTGCCCAGAGATTTAATGAAAGCTGAAAAGGGGAAATCTATCTGCAAAGCTGCCGTTCGAGCAAATGGCTATGCGATTAAATGGGTCCCAAGGAAGTTTTTGAGCAAAGAGCTTGTGCAGAGCGCCCTTGAGGCACCTGTTCCTGAGCGCCAAGGCTTTTGGTATGAATCGATATTATCTCTGATTCCGGAAAAATATATATCCAAAGAGGTTGTTGCGATATCGGTGCGACGTTGGCCGAAGAGCATTGCGGATGCTCCTATTGAGTGCATCACCCCCGAACTCTGTATCGAATTAGTTGAAAATGACCCCATGAATTTGAACTATATTCCTTTGAATATGATGAATCGGGGGCTTATTGATAATGCTCTGAAGAGAAATCCGAGGGCAATATTATGCCTGCCCAAAGAAAAGCCTGTCTCTTATACACATCTCCGAGCCCACGAGACCCTAAGACATCTC
>ENA-OZAC01000793-OZAC01000793.1-human-gut-metagenome-genome-assembly--contig:-NODE-793-length-12361-cov-6.328864_pt1 | contig 12361 bp, 10 predicted proteins | sample MGYA00243298_ERZ653493 | MGnify/ENA primary metagenome ERZ653493 (study PRJEB26926, sample SAMN06165177) | human gut metagenome | biome: ENVO:00009003; feature: ENVO:2100002; material: ENVO:00002003...
GACGGGTTAATCCCCACCGTACCTATCCTTTTTGTGCTCTTGTTTATAATAGTGAGACCCTCTCCCCTACCCCGGATAAGATCACCCGGGCGGGCATGGCCCGGACCTTTCAGAACATCCGTTTGTGGAAGACCCAGACGGTGTTCGACAATGTGCTCATCGCCAAGCATTGCCGCTCCACCAGCAGCGTGTTTTCCGCCGCGTTCCGGCTGAACCGGAAGGAGGAAGCGGCCCAGCGGGCACAGGTGGAGGAGCTGCTGGAGATCGTAGGGTTGGCCGATGTGAAAAACGAGTTGGCCACCAGCCTGCCCTACGGCAAGCAGCGGCGGCTGGAGATCGCCCGGGCACTGGCGGCGGAGCCGAAGCTGCTGCTTCTGGATGAGCCGGCCGCCGGCATGAACCCTCAGGAAACGGAGGAGCTGACAGCCTTTATCGGGGAGATCCGGGAAAAATTCAAGATCACGATCCTCCTCATCGAGCACCACATGAATCTGGTCATGGGCATTTCCGACCGCATCTATGTGCTGGATTTCGGCAAGCTGATCGCCCACGGCACACCGGCGGAGATCCAAAAAAATCAGCGCGTCATCGACGCGTATCTGGGGGTGGCGGACGATGCTTAAAATTGAAAACCTCCAGGTCCACTACGGCGGTATTCAGGCCCTCCGGGGCATTTCTCTGGAAGTACCGGACGGCAGGATCGTGACGCTGATCGGCGCCAACGGCGCGGGCAAATCTACCACCCTGCGGACCATCACCGGACTGGTAAAGGCCTCCGGCGGCTCTGTCCAGTGGGACGGGCAGGAGCTGCTGGGCAAGTCCATCGACAAGATCATCTCCACCGGCATCGCCATGAGTCCGGAGGGCCGCCGGGTCTTCCCGGATATGACGGTGCTGGAAAATCTGAAGATCGGGGCCTATCTGCGCCGGGACAAGGCGGAGATCGACAAGGACATCCAGTGGGTGTACAGCCTGTTTCCCCGGTTGGAGGAACGAAGCTGGCAGCTGGCGGGCACCCTCTCCGGCGGTGAGCAGCAGATGCTGGCCGTGGGCCGTGCCCTCATGTCCCGCCCCAAGCTGATGATGCTGGATGAACCGTCTCTGGGTCTGGCCCCGCTGGTGGTGCAGGACATCTTCTCCATCATCCGGGAGATCAACCGTCAGGGCGTCACGGTGCTGCTGGTGGAGCAGAACGCTAACATGGCTCTGAAGATTGCGGACCTCGCCTATGTGCTGGAGACCGGCACCATCACCATGTCCGGCACCGGTGCGGAGCTGCTGGCGGACAGCCGGGTGAAGGAAGCGTATCTGGGAAAAAGCAGCTGATTTCTGCCGAATACACGCAATGCCCGAAGGAACAGCTCCTTCGGGCATTTTTCTGCGGAAATCCAACCTTCTGCTGACCGCAAAAAGGCCGCCGGGGAAATCATCAACTCCCCGGCAGCTTTTTCACTCGTTCAATTTCTGAAGTGCGGTCTCGGATGCACATATGCGCCTTAGCACATTAGCAGGATAGATTTACGTGCTCCATCAGGTCGATGAGGAACCGAATGCCCTGCAAATAGGCTCGCACCGGGATGCGCTCGTTGGTCCCGTGGACGCCGGTGGCCGCTTCCTGCGGCTCTGCCATGAAGGGGCTGCACCGCAGGCAGGTGTCACAGATCTGCTCATAGTGGTGGGCGTCCGTTGCCCCCACGGTCATGGATGGCAGAAATACCACGCCGGGGTAATATCTCTGCAATCTCGGACAGCGCGGATTTCTCGCAGCACGGCTGACAGATAGGCCCTGCTCTTGTGAGGCTTCCCGCTTGAGAGCGGTCTCTTTCAGTTCCTTTTGCGGGAGGGGATTTTTGCCCGAAGACTTTCCAGTCGGTTCAGGGCATTCAGAAGCGTCTCGTCCTTCTTGGCAAAGTGGAAGCGGATCAGATGATTCACCGGCTCGCGGAAGAAGCTGGAGCCGGGCACTGCTCCGACGCCTACCAGCCGGGCCAGATCCTCGCAGAATTTCAGATCGCTGTCATAGCCGAATTCGGAAATGTCCAGCAGGACATAATACGCCCCCTCCGGATCGTTGTGGATGATGTGCAGATCATCCAGTCCCTTGAGGAACAGCTCCTTCTTGTGGGTGTATTTCGCCAGCAGATCATCGTAGTAATCCTGTCCGAATTTCAGTCCCGGGATCACAGCCTCCTGTAAGGAAAAAGGCTAACCCCTCCCAAACTGCTTTGGAAGAGGTGTGCGCCTTTTATTAATCAATTTTTCCAAGTCTCAATTTCTGCCCGGCAAAAATTTAAACACTTTGTCCCGCTTACTTCACAGCTTGGTTGGCCTGTATCACCAGAACTGGCTGATCTGCACGCCCAAGCTCTGCCCTTTGCGGCAAGTGCCTCTGCCGCTCAGTCCAGCGCCGCCAGCAGCTGTCAGGACAGTCCGCGCTCACTTTTCTTACCGAAGCCCTATCAGAAAAAATGAGAAAAGGTGCTTGCGCAGCTCTGTTTTTTCTCCGGCGGTGTTTGACAACGCCCCGCCCTGCGGTATAATAACCGTATTATAAGCTTGCCGGAAACGGCGCAGTTCAAAGGAAGGATGACGTGCTATGACCATGGATACCAAAGCTCTGCTGGCGGAGGCGGAAGCCCTGAAGCCCCAGCTTCTGACGGATCGCCGGACCCTGCACAGGGACCCGGAGGTGGGCCCCTCCCTGCCCCGCACCGCCGCCTATGTGACGGAACGGCTGACGGCGCTGGGGTATACGCCCCGCCCGCTGGCCGGGGGCGTGGTGGCGGACATCACCGGTGAGGACACCGGCCGGTGCGTGCTGCTCCGGGCGGATATGGACGCTCTCCGGGTCCGGGAGGCCACGGGACTGGATTTTCAGTCGGAAAACGGCGCCATGCACGCCTGCGGCCACGATATGCACGCCGCCATGCTGTTAAGCGCCGCCGCTTTACTCAAGCGGCATCAGGCGGACTTGAAGGGCACGGTGCGGCTGGTGTTCCAGCCGGATGAGGAGGGCTTCACCGGGGCCAAGTCCATGCTGGCGGCCGGGGTCCTGAAGGATGCGCCGTCGCCCAAAGCGGCGCTGGCCCTTCATGTCAACTCCGGCACCCCCTCCGGCATGGTGCTCTGCGGTCGGGGGACGTTCATGGCGGGCTGCACCCTGTTCCGGATCTCCGTCCGGGGCACCGGCTGCCACGGGGCCATGCCGGAGACCGGCGTGGATCCCATCAACATCGCCGCCCACATCTATCTTGCCTTGCAGGCGCTGACTGCCCGGGAGATCTCCGCCAAGGAGCCTGCCGTGGTGACCATCGGGCATTTTCAGGGGGGACAGGCCCCCAATATCATCCCGGAGGAAGCGGTGATGGAGGGTACCATCCGCACCTTTGACCGGGAACTCACCGCCCGGATCATGGAGCGCATCCAAGCCATCGCGGAAAACACAGCGGCGGCCTTCCGTGGCAGCGCCACGGTGGAGGAGATCGCCTCCGCGCCGCCGCTGGTGAACGATCCCGCCCTGATGGAGCAGGTCTCCGGCTGGGCGGAGGAGCTGGCAGGCAAGGAAAAGGTGTACCGTCTGGATCAGGGCGGCATGGGCTCCGAGGACTTCGCCTCCTTCACCTATGCGCTGCCCTGCGCCTATCTGCTGTTAGGTGCCGGAACGCCGCAGGAGGACCCCCGCTACGGCAAGCCCATGCACAACGAGGCGGTGGTGTTCAATGAGGACGTTCTCCCCACCGGCGCGGCGCTCCACACCCTGTTCGCCCTGCGGATGCTGGCGCAGGAAACCTGAACCGTCCCCTCCCCTTTTTGCGGCAAATTCAGACTTTGTTCACCAACGGCAGCGCCGCCGGTGGTAGTCTATGAGCAGAAAAGAGGGAGAAACATATGGAAGAGAAAAAGAAAGGCGGCAAGCGGGCCGCGCCCAACCGCCGTGGCTGGCTGCTGGCGGTGCTGGTATTGGCGGGCCTGGGGATCTGGGGTATTCTGGAATGGCGGGCCCATACCGCGCCGGGGCCGGGCGTTACCGTCAGCGAGGAAGCCCTGACCCGCAGCGAGCCGTTTTACCAATATGACGCCCCCGGCGTCACCGTCCGGGCCGGGGTGGACGTTTCCAGCTATCAGGGAAACGTGGACTGGCCCGCCGTAAAAGCCGCCGGAGCGGACTTCGCCATGCTGCGGGTGGGCTTCCGGGGCTACGGCACCGGGGCTTTGGTGGAGGACAACGCCTTCGCCCAGAACGCCGCCGACGCCGCCAATGCGGGGCTGACGGTGGGCGTTTACTTCTACTCTCAGGCCGTCACGGAGGAGGAAGCCGCCGAGGAAGCCCGATTCGTGGTAGAGCGGCTCCGGGGGACGAACGTCAGCGGCCCCATCGCCTATGATCTGGAATTTTACACGGCGGACGAGGCCCGGACCGACGATCTCACCGGCGAACAGGCCACCCAGAACGCCCTCGCCTTCTGCGACGTGATCCGTCAGGCGGGCTACGAGCCGGTGGTCTACATGAACCTCCACTGGGCCGGAAGTATGTACGGCATGGAGGAGCTGGCGCACCTGCCGGTCTGGCTGGCCAGCTACGGCCCCGTCCCGGCGCTGGACCGGGGCGTGACCCTCTGGCAGTACAGCGAGAGCGGCGTTGTGGACGGCATCGAGGGTCCTGTGGATCTGGATCTGTGGTTCACCAAGGAATAGCGCCCCTCAACTCCCCGCGAAAAAAGACGGTTTTTCATGCGCCGCCCCGCGGCGGCACCCAATCTCAATGACCAAGGAGGTCAACCCTATGCGGCTTTCTATCAAAACCTGCACATTGGATATGCCCTTTGCGGCCATGCTGGATTTCTGCGTGGCGCAGGGCGTTCAGGCGGTGGAGATCGGCACCGGCAACTGGTCCGGCGCGCCCCACATCGACTTGGACGAACTGCTTGGCTCCGAAACGGCCCGGCAGCGCTGGATGGACCAGCTTCGCCGCCGGGATATCGCCCTGTGCGCCCTGAACTGCTCCGGCAACCCCCTTGCCTTCCAGAAGGACTGGGAGGTGACGGAGAAAACCTTCCGTCTGGCGGCGCTGCTGGGCGTGGAGAAGATCGTGATGATGAGTGGCCTGCCCGCCGGCTGTCCCGGCGACAAGACCCCCGTCTGGATCACCACCAGTTGGCCGCCGGAGACTCAGGACATTCTGGACTACCAGTGGAATGAGGTGGCCATCCCCAAGTGGAAGGAGCTGGTTCGCATGGCGGCGGACTGCGGTATCCGCCAGATCGCGCTGGAAAACCACGGGATGCAGCTGGTGTACAACCCGGAGACCCTGTTCCGTCTGCGGGAGGCCGTTGGCCCTATGGTGGGCATGAATCTGGACCCCTCCCACCTGTTCTGGATGGGCGGCGACCCCATCGAGGCCGCCCGGGTTCTGGGGGAGCAGAACGCCCTCTACCATGTCCACGGCAAGGATTCCCGCCCGGAGCGGCGGATGTCCGGGCCAAACGGCCTTTTGGACACGAAGCCCATCGACCAGTTCCGCACGCGTTCGTGGAATTACGTGGCTGTGGGCTGCGGCCACGGCGCCCAGTGGTGGAAGGAGTTTTTCTCCACCGTGCGGATGGCCGGCTATGACGGCGACGTGTCGCTGGAAATGGAGGATCTGACCATGCCCATGCTGGAGGGCCACCTGACCTCCCTCCGGGTATTGAAGGAGGCGCTGGTGCTGTAACATCGCATGAGTCGGTCTCTGTAAATTCCCCCAATAAAAGTCATAGGAGGCGTGTCTGTTGACACGCCTCCTGCGAGACTGTCGATAAAGTAGTAAATTCTCCGCGACGGTAAGGAAGGGTGTGCGCGGGAAACCCAAGAGGGGTGTCCCGCGCCATTAAAATCCTAAGTTTTCAGAACTTTTATGAAGTTCTGAAAACTTGCTCAGCGGGGAGAAAAGACTTTTTCGACACGCTGATAGGAGGCGTGTCTGTTGACACGCCTCCTATGTTCTTATATTTCTTGCATTTCCGGTCATTTCACCGTGCAGGCTGATGGGAAAATGTCCCGTACAGGGGAAATTTCCCCCTCTATTGCTGTAACACTGTTCCGCTTTACAGCAGGCCCTGCAGGAAGATCACAACGATCAGCGCCGGCAGAATGAACTGGAAATAGGGCTTCAGCCACTTGGCGAATTTCAGGCCCTCGCCCTTATTGGCCTCCGCCACATACTTGTCGAAGCCCCAGCCCCATTTGCTGACGCAGAACAGCAGATACACCAGAGAGCCGATGGGCAGCAGCAGGCCGCTCACGAGGAAGTCTTCGCTGTCCAGCACGTCCTTGCCCAGAATGGGGTGGAAATCGCTCCAGATATTGTAGCCAAACACGCAGGGCAGGCTCAGGAGGGCCAGCAGCACGCCGTTGATGAGCACAGCCTTCTTGCGGCTGATGCCGAAGGTGTCCATGCAGACGGCCAGAATGTTCTCAAACACCGCCAGCACCGTGGAGAAGCTGGCGAACACCATGAACAGGAAGAACAGCGTGCCCCAGAAGCGACCACCGGACATGTTCACGAACAGAGGCGGCAGGGTCTGAAAGATCAGCGCGGGGCCTTCACCGGGCGCAACGCCGAAGGTGAAGCAGGCAGGGAAAATGATGGCGCCCGCCATGAGGGCCACGAAGGTATCCAGAATGCAGATGCGGACAGCCTCGCCGGGGAGGGTCTGCTCATCGCTCATGTAACTGCCGAAGATCTCCATGGCGCCGATGCCCAGAGACAGGGTGAAGAACGCCTGATTCATCGCGTCGGTGATGAGGCTGCCGAGACCGTGCTCCCGGATGGTGTCCACGGAGGGCAGCAGGTAGAACTTCATGCCCTCCGCCGCGCCGGAGAGGGTCAGGCTGTGGACCGCCAGCACCACGATCAGTGCCAGCAGGCAGATCATCATGACCTTGGTCACCCGCTCCAGGCCCTTCTGAAGGCCGAAGCTGCACACGATCAGGCCGGTGACCACCACCAGCTCCGTGAAGATGACCATGGAGCCGGGGCTGCCCAGCATGGTGCCGAACATCCCGGAGATCTCATCGCCGGTCATACCGGCGTGGAAGCCGCCGGTGAGGAATTTGCCGAAGTAGTTCACCATCCAGCCGGTGACGGTGGTGTAATACATCATCAGCAGATAGCAGCCCGCCAGACAGAACCAGCCGTGGAGGTGCCACTTGGAGCCGGGCTTTTCCAGATTCTTGTAGGCCAGCACGGCGCTCTTGCGGCCGCCGCGGCCCACCGCCAGCTCCATGGTCATCACGGGGACGCCCAACAGCAGCAGGCACACCAGATAGAACAGGACGAAATAGCCGCCGCCGTTCTTGCCGGTGATATAGGGGAAGCGCCACACGTTGCCGATGCCGATGGCGCAGCCCGCGCTCACCAGCAGGAAGCCCAGCCGGGAGCCGAAGGATTCTCTTTGCATTTTCAAGTACCTCGCTTACACACAACAAATATGCACTTATCTTAGCGGAAAAAATCCCCCTTTACAAGGGGGATTTCTTCATGATAAAATAAGAAAAACTTATTTTGTGTCGTGGGAGGGCGTTATGAATCGAAATCAGCTGAAGTATTTCGTGGCCGCGGCGGAGAGCCGCAGCTTCACGAAAGCCGCCGAGCAGTTCTACATTTCCCAGACCGCCATCACCCAGCAGATCCGTCTGCTGGAGGAGGCGCTGGGCTGTCCCCTCTTTGACCGGAGCACCCGGCCCGTGAGCCTGACCCCTGCGGGGACCATCTTCCTCCGGGAGGCCAAGGGGATCTTAGAGCGGATGAGCCGGGCGCAGGAGCGGGTCCATGACGCCTCCACCGGACTCTCCGGCACGCTGCGGGTGGGCTACGTTCGGGGGTACGAGCGCAGCGACCTGTCCGCCCATATCCGCCAATTTCACCAGCAGAACGGCAACGTGCTCATCACCTTTTACCGCTGCTCCACCGATGCGCTGGCGGCGGGACTGCTGCACCATGAATATGACATCATTTTCACCTGGGACAGTACCAACCTGAAAACCCAGGAGGGCGTGGCTTGCCGCACCGTAGAAAAGGCCCGGCTGGTAGTGGCGCTGTACGCCGGACACCCGCTGGCCCAGCGACAGCAGCTCCGGCGGCAGGAGCTGCGGGGAGAGACCATCCTCTATATGTCCCCTGACGCCGCCGACGATTCCTACGGCGACGCCTTTTTCATGCAGCTTTACAACGAGGCGGGCTACAAGCCCAACATCCTCTTCCGCTCCGCCGACACGGAGAGCATCCTCATGATGGTCTCCGCCGAGGAAGGCATTTCCATCCTCCCCGCCTACTGCGTGGAAAAGCTCTACAACGCCGACAATCTGGTGTTTGTCCCCCTCATCGGCGAGGGAGAGGTGGAGGAAATCATCGCCGCGTGGCAGACCACCAACCCCAACCCCGCGCTGGCCCGGTTTCTGGCTATGACTCCTCCCCAATGGGAATGAGCCGTCCCGTGTCCGCCCCGCCCCGGTGAGAAATGGAGAGCACCGTCCGGTTCGCCGTAGCCCGCTTCAAGGCCCGCAGCACCGCCCGCTCCGTCTCCGCGTCCAGATTGGCGGTGATCTCGTCCAGCAAAAGCAGCTTGGGGTCCGCCGCCACCGCCCGGGCGATGGACAACAGCTGCCACTGTCCCTGAGAGAAAATGTCCGGAGTGCAGGGGGTGTCATAGCCCTGCGGCAGGGCGCCGATGGCCTCCGCCAGTCCCGCCAGCTCCGCGGCCCGGCGAACCTGCCCCTCCGTGATGGTGTCATCATACAGGGTGATCTGGTCCCGGACGGTGCCGGGGACCGGATGGAACCGCTGCTCCACATAGCCGTACAGCGCCCGCCGCTGCGGGCCGGTGAGGGACCGGGGATCCACGCCCTGAATTCGGACGGTGCCCCGCCGGGGGGCATACAGCCCCAGCACCAGCTTGAACACGGTGCTCTTTCCCGCGCCGGTCCGACCGGACAGGGTAGCCAGCTCTCCCTCCCGGATCTCCATATTTAAATGGTGCAGAACGTTCTGCCCCGCCTCATAGCCGAAGTCCACATCCCGCAGCTCCACCATGGGAGCGGCGGGATTTTCCGTTTCCGGGGCCACCGGCTCCTGCTCCGGCTGGGCCAGAAAGTCATTGATCCGGCGAACGCCCGCCACGGCGGACTGGATGGTCTGGATCTCCATGCCCAGACTTTCCAGCGGGGAAAAGATCTGGCTGATGTAGTTCATCACCGTCACAGCGGTACCGGCGGTCATGCCGAACAGCGTCAGCACCGCCGGGTCTCCGGAGGCGGACAGCAGCATGACCGCGCCCACCACAGCGGCGTTCACCGTGAGGATCACCGGGGAATACAGGGCGTCATAGAAGTTGGTGCCCTCAATGGCCCGGTAGCTCTCCCCCAGCGCACCGTCATACCGGGTCTCCATGTAGGTCTCCTTGCCCAGCGTGCGGATGGTGCGGAGATTCCGCACCGTCTCCGGCACATACCCGGAGGCCCGACTCACCGCCTTCCGGTTTTTCAGCTGATTGTGCAGCATCCGCTTCTGGACGAACCGGGTAAAGAGGAACAGCACCGGCAGCAGCGCCAGCAGCAGATAGGCAAGCCCCCGGCTGCACTGCCACACCACGATCAGAATACTGAGGATCCGGCAGGCATCCGCCGCCATACTGATGATCCCGGCGGTGAACAGGGTCTCCACCGTGTCCACGTCCCCCACGAAGCGGGACACCAGCGCCCCCGGCTCCTGACGGTTCAGTTCGTCGGCGGGCAGGCGGCCCTCCTTTTCCATCAGGCGGCTCCGCAGGGCGTGGGTGGTTTTCTGGCCGAATACCGTCAACGCGCTCTCCCGGGCGGATTCCAGCCCTCCCGCCAATGCGGTGAAGACCAGATACCACAGGGGCAGGCGGAGGGTCAGCCCCTCCCCGGCGGTGAGACCGTCCACAATGCGGCCCAGCACCAGCGGCGGCACCAGCGCCGCGCCTACGGCCCCCGCCACCACCGCCAGAATGGCGAAGGACAGCCAGAGGTGGTTTTTCACCGTTTCCAGCACGACCGTCCCCACATGGACTGCTTTTTTGCGGTCATTCATGGCTGTTCTCCTCCCTCTGCGCGTCAAACTGCGCCGCGTAATCCGGGGTATTCCCTACCAATTCCTCGTGGGTCCCCACCTTGGCCTCCCCGTTTTCCAGCCAGATCACCTGATCCAGCTCCGGGAACAGGTACAGCCGGTGAGAGATCAGAATCACCACGCTGTCCGCCGCCAGACGCCGCAGATGGGCGAAGATCTCCGTCTCCGTGGCCCGGTCCAGCGCCGAAAAGGGATCGTCCAGAATCAGCAGAGGTCTTTGATGGGCCAGCGTCCGGGCCAGCGCCAGCCGCTGGGCCTGACCGCCGGAAAGCCGGACGCCGCCGGTGCCCACTCGGGTCTCCAGCCCCTCCGTCATGGCCGCCACTTCGCCGTCCAGACACACCGCCCGGAGGTAATCCATGGGATCGCCCGTGTCTCCCAGCAGCACATTTTCCCGGATCGTGCCGCTGAACAGCTCCGGATCGTGGCCCAGATACCCCACGAGGCCCGTCCGCTCCCAGGGGGACAGCTCCGCCAGCTCCCGGCCATCCAGCCGGATGCTGCCGCCGTAGGGCTGCTCGCAGAGAAATGCCTTGCCCAGCGTGGATTTGCCGCAGGCCACCGGCCCGGTGACGCCGATGATCTGCCCCCGGCAGGCGGTCAGATCCAGCCCGGAGAACAGCGGCGCGTCACCGGGATAGCCGCAGGTGAGGTCCCGGACCTCCAGACGTTCCACCCTCCCCGTGGAAACGGCGGGCACGGCGGGGATCTCCCGCATCAGGGGCTGGATGCGCTTCCAGGACACCTGCGCCTTGTGGACTGCGTTGAACAGCTTCGCCGCCTTGGAGGACTTGGTGGCCAGCTTGGTAAAGCAGGCCAGAAACGTGGTGAATTCCGCGATGGACCAGACCGTCCAGCCGGTGCCCAGCACGTTTTTCCCGCCGAAATACAGGATCAGCGCCGCCCCGATCATGGAGAGCACCCGGTACAGCGGCAGCAGGGACGCTGTCCACAGGTTTGCCTTTACAGCGGCGTGTTCGTAAGCGGTGAGGTGCTCCTCATAGGCTGCCCGACGCTCCTCCTCCCGGCCAAAGACCCGGTAGGTCAGGGCGTTGACCGCCCGATCCATGGTGGCAGCGTTCAAGGCTCCGGCCTGCTCCTTGAAGGCCGCGCCGGTGCGCTGGACGGGCCGCTTCATCCGCTCCGCCAGCGCGTAGCTCCCCGGCAGAAAGGCCATGGACAGCAGCGCCAGCCGCCAGTCATACCACAGCAGCATCCCGGCATAGGCTGCCAAGGCCACGCCGGTGTCGAATACCTCCGTGGTAAATTTCCGCATCCCCTCGGCGCAGTCGTCCACGTCGGAAATGGCCTTGGTCAGCACCGTTCCCGCGCCCTCACGTTCCAAGTCCCCCCGATCCGACCGGACCAGCGCGCCGTACAGGACCCGCTTCATACGGCGGTTTACCTTGTTGGCAAAGCGCCGGACATAGAACCGCTTCAAAAACCGAAGTCCCTGCACCGCGGCGATGACGGCGATGTACCCCGCCGCCAGAGAGACCATGGTGGAAAAGCTGCCCTCTCCCAAGAGGATCCGGGCCAGCGCTTCCGTCATCTGTCCCTCGAACCACGGACCTGCCACCAGACCTATATTATAGAGGAGACCCGTCACGGTGATGACCGCCAGCACCCCGGATTCCGCCCGGAAATAGGAGCTGACCCGGTCCGGCGGAAGCTGTCGCTTATTCATGGCGCTCCCCCTCTCCCTGCTCCGTCAGGGCCGTGATGTGGGGAAACCCCGCCCGGCTCTCCTGCTTGGAACGGCGATAGATGGTGTCCAGCGTTTTGCAGAAAGCGATCTTCTCCGCCTCCGGCAGTTCCGCCAGCAGCCATTCATAAAAGGCGGTCTCCACCTGCGCCTTGGAGTTCCGCAGGCCCTCCGCCTTTTCCGTGGCGAAAAGCAGCTGGCTGCGGCCATCCTTGGGGTTGGCCTGCCGGATCAGGTAGCCCTTGGCCTCCAGACTGGCCGCCCGGCGGGCGGCGGCTCCCTTGTCCACCCGGAGCTGCTCCCGGACCTCCGCCTGCGTGATGCCGGGATGGTGGCGCACCAGATGGATGAAATCGTATTCCGCTGTGCCGATACCGTCCTCCTTCAGCGTCCGGACGGCCAGCTTGCTGGCCTCCCGTGCGATTTTTGTGATCTTGCGCTCTGTGAGATCCATTGTTGCGGCAAGGGTACACCGTCCAATGTGAAGCATTGGGCGGTGAGGAATTGCCGTTCCCTCCTTTCGTGTA
>ENA-OZAC01000794-OZAC01000794.1-human-gut-metagenome-genome-assembly--contig:-NODE-794-length-12361-cov-5.255810_pt1 | contig 12361 bp, 4 predicted proteins | sample MGYA00243298_ERZ653493 | MGnify/ENA primary metagenome ERZ653493 (study PRJEB26926, sample SAMN06165177) | human gut metagenome | biome: ENVO:00009003; feature: ENVO:2100002; material: ENVO:00002003...
GATCTACACGCGTAAGATCGTCGGCAGCGTCAGATGTGTATAAGAGACAGCTCCCGGACTGACCAACACCGCGAATTCTTTCTTGATTAGCAGTGGTAGTAGTTTGCGAGCCTACGATGTGACCGGTACTGGTTTCTATGACCTTTATTCGTACTTGGAAGCTGGACATCCCGTTATTATTTGGTCAACGATAGGTATGCAAAACCTGGGAAGTTGCTATGCGACTCAGGCTTACGGCGGAAGGGTTTATAGAACCTATACCAACTCTCACACCGTTGTCTTAAGAGGCTTTAATCGCTCCCTAGGTACCGTTTACATTGCTGATTCACTCGCTGGCTATGTCTCTAACTCAGCTCAGCGCATTGCTTCGCTATACTCGCAAAGAGGAGCTCAGGCGGTCGTCATTAAATAGGCGCCGTCGAAGTCGAAGGAAGGTGGAATCGTGAAGCGTCTCTTAGATGTGTCCGTTTCTATACTTGTGGTTATCGCGCTGTTCATGAGTCAATCATGGGCCGTGACTGCTGCATATGCCGATTATTCAATTGACGGATCTGATGATTCAAACAGCTTTCATCTTGAAGGCTCTACTTCCAATCAAGCTGAGCCTATCTCTTGGGGGCAAGAATCGGATGCTGGCTCCGTAGATAGCGAGCCTCAAGACGCGCAGCAGGTCTTATCGGGGGAGACTAACGAAGCCGCTGCCGCTGATTCTGCCTCCAACGATCAGCTCACCGTCAAAAACGTTAGTGTTTCTGCCCATGTGCAGAATATTGGCTGGATGGATCCGGTTAGTTCGGGTAAGGTTGCCGGAACCACGGGTAGGGGCTTGAATCTTGAGGCACTAAAAATCTCACTTGAAGTGGATGGAGCCACCTCTCAAGAACAGATTGCAAATGCCATATCCGTCGAGGCCCACGTCTCCAACGTCGGCTGGCAGGCCGCCGTCGGCAACGGCGGCACCGCCGGCACGACCGGCCAGTCCCGCGCCGTCGAGGCCCTGAGGGTCAGGCTGTCCGGGGAGCTGTCGGCCCGCTACACCGTCTGGTACCGCGTCCACTCCGCCGAGTTCGGCTGGCTGGGCTGGGCGTGCGACGGCGCCGACGCCGGCTCGGCGGGCTACGGCCGCGCCGTCCAGGCCGTCCAGGTCGCGGTCCTGCCCAAGGGCGACCCCGCCCCGGGCGACACCGCCTGTCCTTTTAAGAGCCGTAGCGATGAACCTGCCTCAATCACTGTTCGCTCACATACGTCGAATATTGGTTGGATGTCGCCCGTAGGCGGCGGATCTGTTGCCGGGACAACTGGTAGGGGCCTCCCCATGGAGGCGCTTGAGGCTCAGCTTGGCTGGTATGGTCACTCGGGCTCCATTGAGCTTCGTGGCCATGTTTCTAATGTCGGCTGGCAACAGTGGTCTGAGGGGCACTGTGGAACGACTGGTAAGTCTCAGCGTCTCGAAGCCGTTCAGATTCGTCTAACCGGTGAGGCAGCTGAAAAATATGACATTTGGTACTGTGCTCATGTCTCGGGTATAGGCTGGCTCGATTGGGCTTGTAATGGAGCTGCCGCTGGTTCTGCCGGTAAAGGCAAGGCTATCGAAGCGGTAAAGGTAATCCTTGTGGAGAAAGGCGGAGCAGCGCCTGGCTCTTCGAGCAAGGTCTTTATCGGCGATCTAGATGCTGTTGCGGTTTCCGGATCCGCCGTTTCTGGGGAGAGTCTTGGCTTATCTTCTGGTCAAAAGGCTACGATTGGAGGCAAGGGCGCCAAACTGCTGAACTCCATTGCCTTAAGCGTTGCAGGCCAAACTGATGACGGGTCAATTTCCTATGCCGTTATGGATGCATATTCAGGCTGGGGTGCTTCCGAATCGGATGGCGGCGCCGCCAAGGCGGTATCCGGCGCACCCATTAAAGCGATAAAAATGTCGCTGAGCGGCCAGTTTGCTGCCAATTATGACATTTGGTATCGAGTATACGATTCCGGTAATGGCTGGACGGGCTGGACGTCAAATGGTCAGGCATGTGGCGTTTCTGGTGGTTCTTCCGGTTTGTGCGGCATAGATGTTGCACTTGTTCGTAAGGGTCAACCTGCCCCTGGTTCTACCGGTAATGCATTTACCGAAACGTCGGGAATCGGTCTTGTATCCCAGGCGCACGTTGCTTCTGCGGGCTGGTTGGCTCCCGTTGGCAATGGCGAAACTGCCGGCCAGACGGGCATGTCTCGTTCTCTGCAGGCGTTGTATATTTCGACGCAGGGCATCGATGCCTCCGTTGAAGTGTCAGCACACGTTGCGAATATCGGTTGGCAGCCATACGTTTCGGGTGCTTCCTATGCTGGCACTGTTGGCAAGGGCCTCGCAATTCAGGCGGTTAAATTAAGGCTCACTGGCAACGACTCGTCAAAATACAATATTTACTACCGTATTCATGCGGCGGATTATGGTTGGCTTGGTTGGGCTAAAAATGACGCCGCAGCTGGCACCGTTGGGCTGTCTAAGCAGGCCGAGGCAATTCAAATTAAGTTGGTTGCCAAGGGTTCGTCCGACGCTCCCGTTCAAGATCATGCTGCGTTGATCCAGCTTCCTGGGCTATCCGCTAAGGCAAATTGCTCCGGTCTTGGCTGGCAAGCGTCTGTTGGCAATGGCGGTGTTGCCGGAACGGTTGGGCAGAACCGTGCCATGGAGGCAATGCAACTGTCCCTTTCCGATAGTTCCATGAACGGTGGCATTTCGTATTCCGCCCACGTATCCAATATCGGCTGGCAATCTGCTGTCTCAGATGGAGCCACAGCGGGAACCATTGGACAGGGACAACAAATCCAAGCTGTGAAGATTAATTTGACTGGTGACGTTTCGAATTACTTTGATGTCTGGTATCGCGTCCACGTGTCAAATTACGGATGGCTTGGCTGGACCAAAAATGGATCACCGGCGGGCACCACGAAGCTTGGCATTCCTGTTCAGGCATTACAGGTAAAGATTGTTCCCAAGGGCGCTTCCGCACCAGGCTCTACGTCTGATTCGTATTTTGAGACCTATCGTTATATGGGGTATCAGACCCCGGGATCTTATCCAAAGGTTAGTTGCAATAGCGTGCAGCTTCCTTCGTATTGCACCGGTTACTTTACGTATGTCACGCCTTCTCGAATTCCTTACAACGCTTCGCGACAGGATTGCATCAACGCATTCGTCCAGCGTGCTCGTGAATATATCGGGACGCGTTATATCGAGCCTTGGTCTTCTTGGCCGGGGGATGCGGTTGATTGTTCGGGCTTAGTGCTGCAATGTCTGTATGCGACTGGCATGGATATGGGTTGGTATAACCCGTATAACCATCGTTGGTTGCCCGAGCAAACCTACAACTCCATGAATTGGTATCGCAACAACACGTTTATGCCGGTTAGCACTTCTGCTATGCAGAGGGGAGATGTGGTCTACTACCAGGGCCATATTGGAATCTATATCGGAAACGGTCGAATCATTGATTCGTGGCCTGGGATCGGTGTGACCGAGCGCTCGGTCAATGCTCCAGGTCGTGTAATCGGTGCCGCTAGGCCTTTCGCATAGAGTCTGTTGAGGCGCTCCGTTGCAGGAGCGCCTCTTTTTGACTGTGTGCTAACTGGTGCTTTCCTAAGCTTTAAATGCCTGTATGGAAGTGCGGTAATATAGCTAGTATTCGTTTCTTTATCTGTGGTTACTGTCTCGGGGGATATGCATGAAACGTCTTAAAGCGTCTGCTGCTTTGGTTTGTACGCTATTGATGGGCTGGTCGCAAATCATTCAGCCTTACAGCGCGTATGCGCTGTCGGTCCAGGCCGTCGCTGCTTCGCAGTCGGTCTCGCAAACATCGAACGAGTACGAATCTCAAGGTGCAAGCTCTCAGGGAGCGCAGGACGATGCCTCGGGTTCTCAGGGTGTAACCGAATGGTATGGTGACGATGCAAATGCTGCTCGTCCTGATGGGGGTGTAGACTCTGATTCAGGCGAACAGCCTGGAATTGGCATCGAAGAGTCTCGTGTTGACGAGTCAAACGGTGAAGCCCCAACCGATGATTCCACTGAAATGAATTCCTGCGAAGCCGACTCTTTGGAACCGAACTCTTGGCGTTTCGAAAACGGCGTGCTTATCGATTCTGACAATGGCGACATCGATGCGCAGTCTTTAACTGACGATCCTTTGCCCAATGGCGCTGTTGCGCGCGGCATCGATGTCAGCAATCATCAAGGAACTGTTGATTGGAATAAGGTTAAGGCCGCGGGGATTGATTTTGCCATTCTCAAGGTCGGTCCGGTTTACGGAAAACCTGACGATTCTTTTGAAAGGAACGCTGCTGAATGTGAACGCCTCGGCATTCCTTATGGCGTGTATTACTACTCCTACGCCCGTTCTGTAGAGGATGCCAATAAAGAGGCCGACAGGACACTTGCTTGGCTCGGCGGCCATCATCCGTCGCTTCCCGTTTATTATGATCTTGAGGATAGCTATATCTTGCAAGATCCGGATTTCAGCAAGGATAAGCTTACCCAGATTGCGCAGGCTTTTTGCAACCGTATGGAGGCCGTTGGCTTTAAGTCGGGTATCTATGCGAACCTTAACTGGCTTAACAACTACCTGAATTCTCCGTCGTTGAGCGGTTATGACCATTGGGTCGCTCAATATAATTGGCGTTGCGATTATGCTGGCAGCTACAGTTTCTGGCAGTATTCAAGCAGTGGCAATGTCCCGGGCGTCAACGGACGCTGTGACATGAACTACTGCTTCAACGGTTCTCTTCTCAACGTAGATGACAGCAAGATGCATATTCAGTATGAGGCGCATGTCTCGAATATTGGCTGGATGAGCAGCAAGCGCGACGGATCTACGGCTGGCACAACGGGGCAGTCTAAATCAGTGGAGGATCTTAAGGTCAGCATCTTGAATCCCGTTGAAGATGGCTCTGTGCAAATTAACGCCAATGTAAGTGGCGTCGGCTGGCAGGGCTGGGACACCCCCTCGGCCTCCGAGGGCGGCACCACCGGCCAGGGCCGCGCCGTCGAGGCCGTGCGCCTGAGGCTCACGGGCTCCCTCGCCAAGGACTACGACGTCTACTACCGCGTGCACGCCTCCAACATCGGCTGGATGGCCTGGGCCAAGGACGGCGAGGAGGCCGGCACCACCGGTATGTCATGCTCTCTCGAGGCTGTTCAGATTAAGCTCATTAAGAAGGGTACCTCCCATCCTGATACATCGGGCTATCCCCATCTTGAAATACCTACGGTGACGTATTCCGCTCAGGTGAAAGGTGCTTGGCAGAATTATGTCCCTGCCGGAGAGGTGTCCGGTACGACCGGTCAGGGAATTCCCATCACCGGGTTTTCGGCTAAAACTACTTCATCTGTTGCCGGCGGGATTGCTTATCAACTGCATCTTTCGAATGTAGGCTGGACTTCTGGCAAGACAAACGGGGAGCAGCTTTCGTCTACCGCTGAATCTAATTCGGTTGAGGCTATTAAAATTTCTCTTTCTGGTGACTTAGCAACCTATTTTGATGTTTGGTATAGGGTCCATGTCGATAATGTCGGCTGGCTTGGTTGGACTAAAAATGGTGCCGTTGCCGGTAGCACTGGCTATGGGACGCATGTCCAAGCTGTTCAAGTTCGACTTACAAGGAAGGGCGCCAATGCCCCCGGGAGCACCGTTTCGCCATGTTTGCTTGGGCAGCCTTCTGCGTTTGCAAATCCTATGCAGAAGAAGATTGTTGATCTTGCCCGACAGGTACCGTCTCCTGGCCCGGGATTGTGCTCCGAGTGGATTGCAGATATCTACGAGCGTGCCGGATTTAGGAACGTCCATACAGATGCCTGCGATTACTACTGGGATTATTGTAAATTCACCGATTATTCTCAGCTGAAAGTTGGAATGGTCATTGCCGTTCCTTCGCATACGCATACCCGCATGGGCAGCATTTACGGTCACGTTTGTCTCTATATTGGCAATAACCAGGTTATGGATAATGTCGGTCAGATCAGGACGCTCGATATGGCGTACTGGTTGGATTATTATTCCACCTCATATAAGCCAAAGTGGGGTTGGTATGACAACGTGCCGCTTGCATAGCTGATCGAAAGTCATGCCTTCGCACAGGTTCTAGCAGTTACTCTGGTTAAAAACGAACGGGTCGTTTTGCAACGGTCCGTTCGTTTCTATTTAAGTGCCATTCACGTTTTCGGTATTTAAGCAATTGCCGAAACGATAAATAATGATGCTAAAGATGGTCGATTGATGGGGAAGTCGAATGAAAAAGACGCAACGACTGCTAGCAACGGCAATGACGCCATTACTGATTCTTCATTGTCTTCTGACCCCCCTTTCTGTTTGGGCTGATTCTTTACCGGTGCAGCCGGAGTCTACTGATTATTCCAATAGCGCCGCCAGCAGCTCGGAAGACGAGAGTTTCGTCCTAAATGATGAACAGCAGGGGGTTGAAGTCGAGCAGCCGACTGTGTCAGACAATGATTCTCCCTCATCCGTTTCTAGCGAGTCTGCTTCCAATGCGACTGATTCGCCGAAACCCGAAAATGATGTATCCGCTGTCTTTGGTTCTGTTTCATACCAGACTCATGTACAGGATATTGGCTGGCAGGCTCCCGTTTCAAATGGAATGACGGCTGGCACAACAGGTCGTGCTAAGCGCGTTGAAGCCCTCAAGATCAATCTGCTTTCACAAGATGGCACCCCTTTGGGGAATGACAGCATTTCGGTCCAATCACACATTTCCGGGATCGGCTGGGAGCCTCAGCCGGTGGGTAACGGGCAGACATCTGGAACAGTTGGACAGTCGCGAGCCATCGAAGCGATCAAGCTATCTTTGTCGGGCGGTCTTTCTGACTCGTATGACATTTGGTATCGCGTTCATTCTGCAAATGTTGGTTGGCTTGGCTGGGCCTCAAATGGTGAGCCTGCTGGAACACAGGGCTATGCTTATCAGATCGAAGCTATTCAGATAAAGGTGCTTCCAAAAAATGCTCAAGATGCGTCAGCGCGAGGCGATGCCTTTAGGGACCATTCCCAGGAACCGCCTACTGTTTCCTATCGATCTCATATCTCCAATGTTGGATGGATGGGTGTTGTCGCGGACGGAAAGACATCGGGGGTCATTGACTCAAGAAATGCAATCGAGGCACTGTCGCTTAGTGTTAATTGGTATGGCCACGGAGGCTCTATTTCCTCTCGCGCGCACGTCTCTGGCATTGGTTGGCAAAGCTGGTCTTCAGGTACTGTTGGCACGACCGGGCAGTCTCGGTCAGTTGAGTCCGTTCAGTTTAAGCTCAATGACGAGATATCTGCAACTTACGACATTTGGTACCGTGTGTATGCTTCCAAATTGGGCGGATGGTTGGGCTGGACGTCCAACGGGTCTCCTGCGGGCTCGGTGGGGAAGGGTGCCGCCATTCAGGGTATTCAGGTTATGTTGGTCGAAAAGGGCTGCTCTGCTCCTGGAGATACAGCGAATCATTTTATTGGAGCTACGGATGTTCTGAGTGGCAGTTCGTATGGCCTTAATGGCAATAGCTTGGGCACTGTGCAGGGTAAAACGATTTTAATGGGTTCCGAGAGCGGCTCTGAGCCTTTAACATCGCTTTCTATTTCGTTTGATAATCAAGAGACTTCAGGTTCAATCGGTTATTCAGGCTGCTATGAATTTAGTGGATGGAGCGGAGTTGTTTCTGACGGTGCCGCGCTCAATTCTAAAAATGATGGCCGTACTTTGAAGGCCGTGAGATTGACTCTTACTGGTGATTTGTCTAATGCCTATGACGTTTGGTACCGGTGTTTTGACTCCAAAAAAGGATGGCTTGGCTGGGCGTGTAATGGCGCGGATGCGGGGGCAACGATACCGGGTTCATTCCTTAAGGCTGTCGAAGTAAGGATTATCAGTAAAGGCAGTGGCGCTCCCGGAGTAACGGACGGAGCATTTGTTTCCGATACTTCCGCCGATTGCGCTCATGTTGTTTATCAGGCCCATTCCGCTAGCCGTGGGTGGTTTCCATCTGTTTTAGATGGGCAGGATGCCGGCACAACGGGAAAATCGCTTTCGCTTCAAGCTCTGAATGTGGTGCTGGCCGGTGTGGATGATGATTCTCTGGTTGAGGCACGAGCTCATGTTGCCAATATTGGTTGGCAGGAATGGCGGTCTGCCGGTTATGTTGGGACCGTTGGACAAGGATTGGCCATTCAGGCTCTTGAGCTGCGCATTAATGGTCCCCTCGCGAATCAGTATGACATCTACTATCGAGTTCATTCGGCTGGTTATGGTTGGTTGGGTTGGGCCAAAAACGGCGATTCCGCTGGAACTACCGGGTTAAATATCCAGATAGAAGCTGTCCAAATTAAGCTTGTCGCGAAGGGCGGGAATCCTGGCTCATCGTCTGCGCCCGCATTTATCTCTGCTCCAGCTCTAACGCTCCAGGCGCATGTCGCCACGCTTGGTTGGATGAATCCCGTTGGCAACGGTGGTGTTGCGGGCACAACCGGCAGATCGCTTGCTATTGAGGCGCTGAAGTTGAATGTCTCCAGTAGCGTATCAGGCGGTATTGAGTACTCCGCCCATGTACAGGATGTGGGCTGGCAAGGTTGGACTTCCAATGGGAATGTCGCTGGCACAGTAGGCTGCGCAAAGCGTATCGAGGCTCTTAAGATTAAGTTGACCGGTGATTTATCGAACTACTTTGATGTTTGGTATCGAGCATATTGCCAAGACTTTGGGTGGCTCGACTGGACCTCAAATGGGCAGCCTGCGGGTACGTCTAGGATAGGCTGCAGAGTCGAGTCTGTTCAAGTGAAGATTGTTCCCAAGGGCGCTGGTGCTCCCGGTTCTACTGCGCGTCCGTTTACTGACCAGCCCTTGTTGCCGGCAGATATGATGACTATGCTTAATCGAGCTAATAGATATTCGAGCAGCACAAGCTGGCTCATTATGGTTGACAGGCAAGCATGCCGCCTTGGAGTTTTTCGTGGACAGCGCGGGTCGTGGAGTTACGCTCAATACTGGACTTGCTCTACCGGCGCCCCTAGTACTCCAACGCCTACGGGTGAGTATACCGTCACCGGCAAGGGCTACTCGTTTGGACATGGGTATACCTGCTACTACTACACGCAGTTTTACGGTGACTATCTGTTCCATTCAATACCGTACTACCAGGGAACTTTTAATCCCATGGACAGCCGAATGGGAATGCATGTTTCACAAGGCTGCGTGCGTTTGCCCATTGATCGCGCTAAATGGATTTGGGATAACGTGCCCCTTGCTACCAAGGTGGTAATCTACTAACTATTCCCGTAAGCGGTGAGAGCTTGTTAGAGGGCCCTTTCCTGTTGCCGTAGTCTTGGCAACAGGAAAGGGCCCTTGCCGTTGGATTAGGCTCCTTTTTCTTCGTTCACCTAATTGGTGACATTAATGAAGCTAACTCCCGATAGTATGGTTATTGACGACCGTCTATCTAGGAGGCGATTCTTTTGAAAAGGCAATTTAGAGCATTTATTGTTCTGATTTCCTGCTTCATGACGATGCTGCTTTTGAGCCCTTTGGCTTGTTGGGCAGATCAAAATGTTGGTTCCAACGAATATGAATCCGTTCCAGAGACCCAATCCGACCCCTCGGATCAAACTGCTGCTGTAGCCGATGAAACGGCGCCTTCGATTGATGCTACCGTGGAGCCCAAAGAGGCGGCCCCGGACGTCAGCTATAAATCTCACATTTCAGGCATTGGTTGGGAGCCGACGTTTACATCGAATGGCTCGACCTCTGGCACAACAGGCCAGTCCCGTAGGCTTGAAGCACTCAGGGTTTCCCTCCCTAATTCAGAAGACCTTGGTATCGAATACCGCTCTCATGTTCAAAATGAAGGCTGGCAGGATTGGGTTTCTAATGGAGCCGTCTCCGGCACAACGGGAAAGGGCCTTCAGATTGAAGCCGTCGAGCTCAAACTGACGGGCAACAGGGCGGCTTCTTATGACCTGTATTATCGTGTTCATGCTTCTAATTTCGGCTGGCTTGGATGGACTTCAAATGGGTCGACTGCGGGAACCACCGGTTGGTCTTATGCCGTTGAAGCAATACAGATCGTCATTGTAAAAAAGGGTGACGCGGCGCCCGGCGATACTGCTGGTGCCTATGTCCCATATGTCTTTAATTGCTCTCTTTCTCAGGTTGGGGAGACGACTAAAGTAACCCTGAATATTCCGCAGATCGAGGATATAAAACGACTCGGGATCGCTGATTCGATAAAGGTGGCAGGCTCCATGTCGTATGGAGGGAGGGTCACCCGTTCCGTCTCAAGCACGATTGCACTCGGAGATCTGGGCTCTAGCTCCAGTGAAATTGAATTTAGCGATTATGGTCCGTTTGACGTTACGTTGCAGTATTTGAAGAACGGAAACATCGTTCAAGAGGACCATCAGTCAATTGGCATTTCTGCGAGTGAGTACAACCTTGCCCCTTTGAGTGCTTCTTTCCCCGTTGTTCTCTATTCGCTATCTTTCTGGGATATCAGTACCTCTTCTGCTGGAACGACCGTTCCGTCAATTGTAATGCTCGATCGTCCAAGTGCCTATAACTGGAACTCGCTTCCATCCGGGATGTACGGTCTTCCGTATCTGACTCATGAGGAGAATGCTTCTAGTTCGAGCTATCAGGCGTTCGCGGATTATGTCGCTGCTCTCTACAAGATCAATCCCAAGGCAAAGTTCAATCTGTATATCAATGACATCACCTGTTCGTTGATCCATAGGATGATTTACGCCAACAAGATTCCCGCAGGCCAATACTCCATTCGGCTGTTGTCCGATGGATCCGCCACGTATGTCTTTACCAACGAAGCCTTTGACGTTAAGGATCCAGATTCTAAGCAAGCGGAGCTGATTACTTTATGGAACGCCGCCAAGAATAAGGAATACGAAACCGGTGAGGTCTCAAAGTCGTATAGCGATTATCACGATCACTGGGATTCTATGTATGCCGTGCTGAGTATTGAGCCTGGCACTCAGTGGTGGATGACTCGAACGAATCTGTTTACGAGTGGTGACGATAATGCCTTTGCGAATAAGATCGCGTCCGATCCCGGCGTTAAGAAGGTGAATGTTTCGGGCATGCTTACGAGCCTGCAGAATAGGGGAGAGGATACAGTCCAAGCGTTTAAGGCGCTGTACAACTTTAACGATGGCTATTTTGATGCGGCGACTCAGCAGGGCAAAAAGGTAATGATGCTGCTTGGAACGTACGTTTCTTACGAGCAGAATTTTGACGACTATGCCAACTTGACCGAAGTTATCTATGGCGATGACTATTTGTATTATTACAAGGGGCATCCAAACACACCGACGGGTATGTATCCCCAAAAGCAGGAACAGCTTGACCGTCTTGGCATTACCGATGTCGATTCTTCCGTCGCCGCAGAGCTGATCCTCTTCTTTAATCCGGAGATCGGTCTGTCTGGCTATGGATCTAGCACGTATAACTCGGCCAGTGCCGATGCTGCTGGTGGACTTTGGAATTCCACGAAGGCCGAGGCCTTGAAGCCGGGTGCCGTTATCGATTATTCGATTATGGATTGGTTTGCTTCTCCGATTACTGAAGACACGGATGCTGCTATCAGATCCCTTTGCAAACAGGGAGACTCTTGCTATCTCGTAGAGTTTTCGGATTCCATACTTGCTTCGGCAAATTACGACTTTGCTATCTATTCGCACAATAGCGGTGCTCTGACTTATTTCAAGAAGGGCGAGTCGGGCTATGATGTTGTTAAGGTGTCACGAGGCCCTCTTGACGTCTTGGCAACTTCGCATGTTTCAAATGACGGCTGGCAATCGGCCTCTAAGGGTGGAAATGCTTCCGGTACCGTTGGGCAGTCAAAAGCCGTCGAGGCTATTACTCTCAATCTGCAGAATGCTCCCTATGATGGTGCATTGGAGTACAGGACACATGTTTCCGATTATGGCTGGCAGGGCTATGTGAAGGAGGGGAAAGTTTCTGGTACTACGGGCCAGAGCAAGTCTGTCCAGGCTATTCAGATTCGCCTGACTGGTGAGATGGCCAATCACTATGACGTTTATTATCGAGCTCACGTTCAGGATAAGGGATGGCTCGGTTGGGCCTGCAATGATCAAGTTGCCGGAACGACCGGTTTCGTTTTGAGGCTAGAGGCATTTCAGGTCGTTTTGGTCGAAAAGGGTTCGCCCGCTCCTGGGGATACGAGTCAGCCCTCTATTCAGAGAGCGTTTTCAATCAAGGCACATGTTTCAAACCTTGGTTGGCAGTCGCCTGTTTACGAAGGCATGACCGCTGTCTCTTATACACATCTCCGAGCCCACGAGACCCTAAGACATCTCGT
>ENA-OZAC01000800-OZAC01000800.1-human-gut-metagenome-genome-assembly--contig:-NODE-800-length-12238-cov-9.327423_pt1 | contig 12238 bp, 15 predicted proteins | sample MGYA00243298_ERZ653493 | MGnify/ENA primary metagenome ERZ653493 (study PRJEB26926, sample SAMN06165177) | human gut metagenome | biome: ENVO:00009003; feature: ENVO:2100002; material: ENVO:00002003...
GCGGCGGCAATTTCGAGCGTCCGGCATGGAAACAGCTGGTGGCGGACATTGAAGCGGGCAAGGTTGCCCATGTGATTGTCAAGGATATGAGCCGGGCGGGGCGTGACTATCTGCAAACCGGATTTTACACGGAGGTATTCTTCCGGCAGCACGGCGTCCACTTTGTTGCCATCGCCAACAGCGTGGACAGTGATGACCAGAACAGCAATGAATTTGCCCCCTTCCTCAACATCATGAACGAATGGTATCTGCGCGACCTGAGCCGCAAGCAGAAAACCGCCATCCGCATCAAGGGCGAGTCCGGCAAGCCCACCACCAACTGTGCCATTTACGGTTACAAGAAAGACCCGGAAAACAAATACCACTGGCTGATCGACGAGGAAGCGGCTGCCGCGGTGCGGCGTATCTTCCAGCTGACCATTGAGGGTAAAGGCCCCTACGACATCGCCCGCATCCTGTTCGATGACAAGATCGACACGCCTGCGGTCTACTTTGGCAAACAGAACAAGGGTGTCTGGAAAAGCAAGGAGGAGTTCCCCAACCCGTATAACTGGAGCGGCTACATCGTTGGGCAGATTCTCTCCAAGCCGGAGTATATGGGGCATACTGTGAATTTCCGTTCCCACAAGCAGTCCTATAAGGACAAGAATGCGGTGATGAATCCCAGGGAGGACTGGCTGATCTTTGAGGATACCCATGAGGCCATTGTGGACAGGGAAACATGGGAGCTTGCACAAAAGCTCCGCAAGACGCCCAAGCGCATCGACACGTTGGGTGAGGCAAATCCGCTGACCGGTCTTTTGTACTGCGCCGATTGTGGAGCCAAAATGTATAATCAACGGTCAAGGGGGACAGAAAGTAAGCCGTATCCCTATGATGTGTTTGAATGCTCCACTTACAAATTGGCGGGTCAAAAACGGTCTGCCGCTTGCTGTGGACATCATATTAGTACCAAGGCCCTGCGCACCCTGATTCTGGATACCATCCGCACGGTCAGCACCTTTGCAATTTCCAATCAGGAGGCGTTCATGGAAAAGGTGCGCTCTGCCTCCCAGTTCCGGCAGGCAGAAGCGGCCAAGGACGCCAGACGAAAGCTGAATAAGGACAAAAAGCGCATTGCCGAGTTGGACGCCATCATCAAAAAGCTCTATGAATCCTTTGCTGTCGGACGCATTACCGATGAACGCTTTGACAGTTTGCTGGCAGATTACGAAGCCGAGCAAAAAACGCTGCAAGCCTCTGTCGCAGATGCAGAAGAAAAGCTGTCCGCTTTCGCAGAGGACACCGCCCGCGTGGAGCAGTTTCTGGAGCTGGCAAAGAAGTACACCGATTTTTCCGAGCTGACCACGCCCATGATCAATGAGTTTATTGAGAAAATCATCGTCCATGCCCCGGAGCGCATTGACGGCGACCGGGTGCAGGAGGTAGAAATTCACCTTCGCTTTATCGGGCAGTTTGAGCTTCCCGCGCCGGAGCTGACCGAGGAAGAAATCAAGCGGCAGGAGCAGCTCAAGCGACATCGCATTAAAAGCCGGGAACGGTATCAGAAAATCAAGGCTGGTGAACACGCTGTCGGTCGGCCTTTCATGCTGACCTGCAAGTGCTGCGGGCAGGAATTTGCCTCCAAGCGGACAAATACCCTGTTTTGCGGCCCCAACTGCCGGGCAAAATTCTACCGGCAGGAGGCGGCAGAAAGCCGCAGCCGGGCGTGTACCTGCGAAAACTGCGGCAAGGTGTTCCCCACGACAAGGGCCAACGTGAAATATTGCAGCGACGATTGCAGGTACGAGGGTCATCTCAAGGGGCAGCGAGTGCGAAATGCCGCCCGGAGAGGCAAGGACACTACCCCGGCCGTGCCGGAGAAAGAAACGAAAACAGCATAAGATAAGACGCAAACGGCGGCTTGCCCAGATCGGGCAGGCCGCCGTTTTTTTGCGCAGAAATGGAGGAACGATGAATCTTTTTGAAATTGTTAAATACGGCGTAAGCTGCCGGGATGCAGCGGAGCGGTACGGCGTGGAGGTCAACCGCTACAGTATGGCCCTCTGCCCGTTCCACAATGACCGGCATCCCAGCCTGTATGTGGCGGATGATCACTACCATTGCTTCGCCTGCGGAGAACACGGCGATGTGATCGACTTTGTGAGCAAGCTGTTCCATCTCTCACTGTATGATGCAGCATAGAAGCTGGCAGCGGACTTTCAACTTACACCAGACAAGCCGCCCAGCGCAGCGGCGCTCCACGCAAAGCGTGTCCAAACAGAAGCACAGCAGCTCAGAGAAAACGAGCGGCTGTGCTTTTCTGTTTTGTCCGATTACGCCCGTGTGCTGCGGGACTGGAAGGTAAGCTGTGCGCCGCAATCTTCGGCGGAAGCGCCGAATGAACGATTTGTAGAAGCCTGCCACAAGCTGGACCAGACAGAATACTATTTGGATATTCTGTGCACAGGTGATTCCTATGAACGTGCCGAGGTGATTCAGCAACAGATGGCAGACGGCAAGCTGGACAGGCTGCGGCAGCGCTTAGAGAAAATTCATAAGGAGGAAACCGAAGATGGATATGACACCGCAGACGTGGCCTGAGTGGTACGACGGCAGGCACATCAATGAGGTGCTGTTCTGCCAGCAGTTTTTGGAGAAACACCCTATGAAATGTGTGCGTGGTCGGCTTTTCACCGTGGACGGACTGATTGAGGACGAAGGGCAGATTGGCAATCTCATTTTGGAGGAAATCTCCGGTGTACTGACATCCGGGCTGTCTAAAGTCGTGACAAATCTGCTTGCCAGCATCAAGCTGCAAGCCTATTCACCGCCGTTGCCCATTGAGACGGACCGCATCCATGTTGCCAACGGAACGTATTTCATGGACGGCAGCTTTACCGCCAACAAGAGCTACTGCAACAACCGGCTGACGGTCGCCTACAACCCTGACGCGCCCACTCCGAAAAAGTGGCTGCAATTCCTGTCCGAGCTGCTGCAACCGGAGGACATTCCCACCTTGCAGGAGTTTTTGGGTTACTGCCTGCTGCCGACCACCAAGGGGCAGAAAATGCTCATGCTCATCGGTAAGGGCGGCGAAGGCAAAAGCCGCATCGGGCTGGTCATGCGCTCGCTGCTGGGCGACAGCATGAATACCACCAGCATCCAGAAGGTCGAGAGCAACCGGTTCAGCCGCGCGGATTTGGAAAACAAGCTCCTGATGGTGGACGATGATATGGACATGAGCGCCTTGCCCAAGACCAATTATATCAAATCCATCGTCACGTCCGAGTGCAAAATGGACATGGAGCGCAAAGGCGTCCAGAGCCATCAGAGCCAGCTCTATGTCCGGTTCCTCTGCTTCGGAAACGGTGCGCTCACCGCCTTGCACGACAAGTCCGACGGTTTCTTTCGCCGCCAGATCGTGCTGACCACCAAAGACCGGCCCGCAGGCAGAGCAGACGATCCGTTTCTGGTGGACAAGCTGCTGTGGGAAAAGGAGGGTATCTTTCTCTGATGTTTGGAGGGGCTGCACCGGCTGATCGGGAACAATTATCAGTTCAGCATTTCCGGCAAGGCAAGAGAGAACATGGAGACGGTCAAGCGCAGCAGCAACAATGTGATCGAGTTCCTGCAATCCGAGGGCTACATCCGCTTCAAGGCCGACAGTGAAGCCAGTTCCAAAGCACTGTATGAGGCGTATCAGCGCTGGTGCGAGGACAACGCGCAAAAAACCATGTCGGCAAACAGGCTCAGCTCCGAACTGGCGCAGAACGAACGCCTTTACAACGTGGAGGCCACCAACAATGTCCATGTTGGCGGCAAGCGGGTGCGTGGCTTTGTGGGCATTGAGGTGGTGAATCCGCTGCCGTATTGAAAACGGAGTGCAGACTTCAAAATTGCCGTACACGCCGTACACTCTGTACGGCATTTTTCAACTTCATCAGCAAAATATGGTTTTGCCTGTGCGTTTGGTGAAGCATTTCACGGCAGCGTATAATATCTGCCGTTTGCAAAGCTGTGGATAGCCGCCCAGTACGCAAAACCGGCGTACAGCAGCGTACACGAGCCGGTCTTGCCGTACAGGACCGTACACCGGCGGCTCATTTTTTCAGCCCTGAAATCAATCCTTGTGAAATTCATGAAAATTTTCACTGCAAGCCGAATGCAATGCACCGCCCAGTGATTTACCGAGAGGTGAAGCCTCTGCACCGGGATGTAGCCTATCCCACCGTTCCGCATGAACTCACGCAGAACGATGAAGTCGATAGGGGGCTGCTGCGTACAGGGCATCACCGTCGGAAATCTGAGCGGATTTGTGGCATGGTGGATTTTTCCTCTCCCCGCACACCAGCATCACCGATACGAAACCACACTACACGAAATTATGGAGGTAAAAATTGATGAAATCCAATCTGAGAAACGAGATCAAGTCGTACATCGTCCGTCAGGGAATGACCATGCAGGAAGTGGTCGATCTGCTGCGGGATGAACACGGCTGGTCTGACAGCGTTTCTAACCTTTCAAACAAGCTCCAGCGGGAGTCCCTGCGATACACGGAGGCCGTCCAACTTGCCGACGCTCTGGGCTATGAGATCATCTGGCAGAAACGAAAGTGAGGAGGGATTTTTATGACAGATGCAGAGAAGAAACTGCTGCAAGCACAGCACCGCTTGGAAGAAGCGCAGGCGCGGAACCGAGTCAAGGAGCGAAAAGCGAGGACGCGCAGGCTCATTCAGAAGGGTGCGATTCTGGAAAAGGTGCTGCCAGAGGTTCAAGCTATTGAGCTGTCTGAGCTGGAGGGGTATCTTTCACGGAAACTGGGAAAACAAATCTAAATTTCAGATAGGAGGTCTCCGGGAAGCCGGGGGCCTCCTTCTTTTTTCTCCCGTAAGGGCGCACTTACTCACCACCCAGAAGGGGCGGTGGTATTGCCTGCGGCAACCGTGCGCTCTGCGAGGCGGATGCGGCTCCTGCGGGCAGCCTCCAGACAATGCCACAACACCTGCGGGTGCTGCTGTCATCGTCTGCGCAGGTCGCAGTTGTTTCCGTTTTGGAAACAGCTTGCGACCTGCCCGCACAAACCTGCCACCGGCAGCTTTGTTTGCGGCTATGCCCCGAAGCTCGGCTTCGGGGCAGTTTCTCTTTTGCGAAAGAGAAACAGAAAAAGAAAGAACGAGGTGAACAAGAGATGGCGATTTATCATCTGGAAGCGAAGGTGGTCAGCCGGGGCGCAGGACGCTCCGCTGTGGCCGCCTCCGCTTATCTGAGCTGTTCCCGCCTGTATAACGATTACGATGGGATACAGCACGACTACACAAAAAAGCAAGGGCTTGTCTGGCAGGAGGTGTTTCTGCCGGAATACGCCCCGCAGGAATGGAAAGACCGGGAACAGCTCTGGAACGCCGTAGAGGAAGTGGAGACTGCCAAGGACAGCAGACTTGCCCGTGAGTTCGTCGTGGCGCTGCCCATAGAGCTAAGCCGTGAACAGCAAATTGAGCTGCTGCAAGACTTTATCCGGGAGCAGTTTGTGGCCGATGGAATGTGCGCCGACGCTGCCATCCATGACACCGATGGTCACAATCCTCATGCCCACATTCTGCTGACGGTGCGCCCGCTGGATGAACGAGGCAAGTGGCAGTACAAGACCGAGAAGGAATATCTCTGCATGAAAAACGGCGAGGAACGGGGCTTCACCGCTGCTGAGTTCAGGACGGCAAAAAACGATGGATGGGAGAAGCAATATCCCTACAAGGTCGGCAAAAAGAAGGTGTATATGACACCGTCTGATGCCGAGGTGCAGGGGCTTGTTCGGGCTGACAAGTATCCCAAAAGCACCCGTTACGGCAGACAGAATCCTATCTCCGAACGATGGAACAGCGAGGAACAGCTTGCAGCATGGCGGGCAGCATGGGCTGACGTGTCCAACCGTTATCTGGAACGCGCCGGGCAGGAGGAACGCATTGACCACCGAAGTAATGCCACACGGGGTATTGACGAAATTCCCACCATCCACGAGGGCGTAACAGCGCAGGCGTTGGAGCGCAAGGGAATTATCTCTGACCGCTGTGAAATCAATCGACAAATCAAGGCAGACAATGCGCTGCTGCGGGAGTTAAAAGCTGCGGTCAAGAAGCTGGCCGCACTGGTTGCCCGTACTGTCCCTGCCATTGCGGAGGGACTGGAGAAGCTGCGCAGCGGTGTGCTGATCTTCTGTTATCAGCGCTCGCATATTCGCGGTGGTAAAGCGCATATTCAGAAATCCCTTGCCGTATGGAGGCCGGAACTGGAACGTTACATCGGTCTGGTACAGCAGATCAAGGAAAAAAGCAAGGAGCGCAAAGCGCTGGTTGCAGAGAAAAAGGAATTGCCAATATACCATGTGAAGCGTCACAAGACGCTGGCTGTTCGCATTGCCGAGCTAACGGAAGAATTGGAGGAGCTGCGTTCCGAAAAGGCGCTCCTTTTGCAAAAACTTGAGTACGCGGAGGATGCAGGCGCAGAGGCGTTCCGCAAGGATATTGCCATTATGAAGGCCGGCCTGAAAAAGCTGGAGGCGCAGGAACAAAAATACTCTGCTGAATTAGATAAGGTTCTGGCTGAATATGCCGAGCTGAAAGCGCAGGCCGTGGATCTTGACCCGATGGAGTTGCACGAAGCACGGAATGCAATCCGTCCTGTGCAGGAAAAGGAGGTAGAACAGCAATTAGAGGGCACCATGCACGAGAAGCCTTCCCTTATTATGCTGCTCAGCGCCAAGCAGGAAACGTCTCGACTACTCGGAGAGGATGCAGAGAATCGGCAGGCGCGGCAGATGATCATGCGGCGAAGGAGTACGGAGCAACTTAAAAGGTCTCACCTTAAAACGGATCGATGCAAGATCGAACGTTAATGATAGCGCAAAAGCAGTAGTATTATGTGAATACGTCATTCATGTTGTGTGAATTTCTGTTCTTCTCCTTGCAACCACCCCATCCGTGCAATATGAAACAAAAAGGGTATCAGAACGCAGCATTTGAATGCTTCGTTCTGATGCCCTTTTACGATATAGTTTCTTTTACAGCGGCGACAACGATTACCGGAATTCCGTCGTTTCTTTCTGCAACACTGCACCCCTTTTGATTAGTGATTTTTTCTCCGCACCTCTTGCAAACCAGAAAAAAGCGCGGTATAATATGACCGAACAAACCAAAGTGGTCATATTTAAGGAGGCGCGAGCTTGGCTTTTACCGATTACGAGACCGAGCAGCTCCGCAAGGCGTTGCTGAAGGAAACGAGACATTGTGCTGTCACGCTGGGGATGAAGAAAACCTCCGTAGAGCAGCTGACGAAGTCGGTCGGCATTGCGAAGGGCTCGTTCTATAAATTCTACGAATCCAAGGAAATGCTTTTCTTCGCGGTTTTAGAGGGCATCCACGCCGAGCTTTACGGAGTGGCTGACCATGCACTGAGCGAAGCAAACGGCTTGCCGCCGTCGGAGCGTGCGGCAAAGGCGGTTCTTGCCGTCTGTCGGCGGCTGTCCGATACCGGCGACATGTTTTTCATTGAAAACGATGCAAAGCTGCTTTTGCAGAGACTGCCGGAGAATGTCAAAAACGTCCATTACCACGACGACGAGGCGCACATTCGTCAGCTTCTGGAAAAATATGACCTTGTTCCTAAACGGGGGGCGTCACTTGCCGCCGCGACAGTACGCGGACTGATTCTGACCGTCTCACACAAGGAGCAAATCGGAGAATTGTACCCGCAGGTGCTGGAAACGCTGGTGTACGGTGCTTGCAGGGCGTTATTTGAATGAGCGGAAGGCCGCAGAGATGCGGCTTTTCCAAGGCACAACGGTTAGCACCATCTAACCGGACAACTGCGCGTATCGGTTAGTCGAATCTAACGCCGAAAGGAATGACGGGGATGCGAAAACACAAGAATTTCTGGGACAAAAATGCCGGTCGGTACGACCGCTTTATGCGAAAGGATCGGGCGGCGTATGACGAGATGCATGAGCTGATCCGGCCGGTCGTGAAAGCAAAAACGGTGCTGGAACTGGCGACCGGCACAGGAATGATCGCAAAAAACATCGTGAATGCGGCGGCGCACATCGAGGCGACGGATGCCTCCCCGGAGATGATCGCCGAGGCAAAGCGGGATAATCGCTCTGCCAAGCTGCACTTTTCGGTGCAGGATATGTTCCGCCTGCCGTATGCGGACAAGTCCTTCGACGTGGTGATCGTGTCCAACGCACTGCACATCGTGCCGCAGCCGGAGAAAGCCCTTGCCGAGATTCGCCGGGTTCTGAAGGACGACGGTGTGCTCATCGCGCCCACCTTTACCCATGCGGGAAACTCGTTTTCCGGCAAGGTCAAGGCATTTTTCATGAAGCTGGCAGGATTTCCTCTACACAGCATGTGGGCGAGCGAGGAATACCTGCGCTTCCTGCGGCAAAACGGCTGGATGGTACGGAAAAGCACTGTGCTGAAAGCCTCGTTCCCATTGACTTATGCGGAATGCATGAAATCGGAGGTGTGATATGTCATTCTTTGAAAACACCCGCAAGCCCGAGGGCTTTGGCGGGAAGCTCATGGTCGCCATGATGAACGTCGGGCACGGTGCCGTTGCTCGGTGGGGACTTCAATTTTTAGAGCTTGTGCCGGACGCCAAGGTGCTGGACTGCGGCTGCGGCGGCGGGGCGAACATGAAAAGGCTGCTGAAAAAATGCCCGCAGGGCGTCGTCAAGGGTATCGACTATTCGCCCGTCAGTGTGGAGAAGTCGAAAAAGGTCAACAAGGCCGCCATCATGGAGGGACGCTGCACCGTTCTGCAAGGCAGCGTGGCGGATATGATGTTTGCTGACAACTGGTTCGACGCGGTCACGGCCTTTGAAACCGTCTATTTTTGGCCTGACCTGCCCCGATGCTTCCGGGAGGTTTATCGAGTGCTGAAGCCCGGTGCGACATTTCTCATCTGCAACGAGAGCAACGGCGACTCGGACAGGGACGAAAAGTGGACGGAGATCATCGGCGGCATGACCATCTACAAGGACGCCGAGCTGAAGATGTATCTGGAGCAGGCGGGCTTTCACGATATTCAAATTCATAAAAAGAAAAGCTGGCTGTGCATCACAGCACGAAAATGAGGGGGAGCAGACAGATGAAGGACAAGCAGCTCCTATTTGACCGCAAAAGCCATGTGCTGTATTCCAAGCCCTGCAAGAAAGAGATACGGGCGAAGATCGCCCTGCACTACCCGGAAGCGGAGCGGGAGGCGATATGGGAACAGGTACAGTGGCAGTATGTGGACTTCCTCTCCGACTGGCGCACTGATTTGGGCGGCAAACGGAACTTCCACAACGGCGTAGGCGGCACCCACGACTGCATCGCCATTATGAGCTACTATGTAGTCTGCAAAGCCGTTACATCCTTCCGCGAGATCGAGGAGATGGAGAAAAACCTGATCCTGCCGATCTTCCGCAGGCTGCGGTTTGTGGACTGCAACAAGCCGTTCTGGAGGAAGCTGATGTACCGAGCGTTTGTACGGGCGAAAAGAGGCTGCGACAAATGGCACGATTACGAGATGACAGTTGCGCCTTATGAAACCGGCAAGCCCATCTATTATGAGTTTACATCGTGTCCGGCAGCGGAGTTTGCTATCCGGCACGGTCTTACGGATATCATGCCCGCCCTGTGCAATGTGGACTACGCATCTATGGAACTGCTCCACGCAAGGCTGGTGCGGACGACTACCTGCGTGGATGGCTGCCGATGCGACTACACCATCTGCGGCGACAAGGATCCGTACCTAAAGGAGCATCCCGAATACCGGGATGAGGTGGGATTCAGGCGAAACAAATAATACTGCAATGCAAAGGCGGTGAGACAAATGGAAACCTTTATTGGAATCATGATCCCTTTCTTGGGCACAACACTGGGTTCAGCCTGTGTGTTCTTTATGAAAAAATCCCTTGGCGATTTGGTGCAGCGCTCGCTTGCGGGCTTTGCCGCCGGGGTGATGGTGGCGGCTTCGATCTGGAGCCTGCTGATTCCTGCCATTGAGCAATCGGAAAACATGGGCAAGCTGTCCTTCCTCCCCGCCTTTATCGGCTTTTGGGTCGGCGTGCTGTTTTTGCTTTTGCTCGACCATCTGATTCCCCACCTTCATGTGGGAAGCAATCAGGCGGAGGGACCGAAAAGCAGGCTGGGCCGCACCACGATGATGGTGCTGGCTGTGACCCTACATAATATCCCAGAGGGAATGGCGGTTGGTGTCATGTACGCGGGCTTCCTCGAGGGGAACGCACAGATCACGGCGGCAAGCGCACTTGTCCTGTCGCTTGGCATCGCCATTCAGAATTTCCCCGAGGGTGCAATCATCTCCATGCCCCTTCGGGCTGAGGGCGATAGTAAAAGTAAGGCGTTTCTCGGCGGCGTCCTTTCGGGAATAGTCGAGCCTATCGGTGCTGTACTGACACTCCTTGCCGCGCAGCTTGTGATTCCGGCGCTGCCCTATCTTTTGAGCTTTGCTGCAGGTGCCATGCTCTATGTGGTGGCGGAGGAACTGATTCCTGAAATGTCACAGGGAAAGCACTCCAATATCGGCACGATTTTCTTTGCGGTCGGCTTCAGTATTATGATGACGCTGGATGTGGCGCTGGGATAAGGAAGTAAATGATGATTTTACAGGTGATTTTGGAAGGCATAGGACTTGGCGTTCTGCTCATTTTGGCTTGCGCCATCGGTATCCGCAAGGGCGCGGTGGGCATGGTGCATCTTTACAGCCAGGAGGTGCAGGAGCGGTGCGTAGCGCGGGGACTTACAACACACACGAAAATCAAGCGAAATGCTTTGATTTTCAAAGCTGTCTGCGTCCCCGGATACATCGCCTATGTGCTGGTCTGCGTCTATGCGCTCAACGGCGCAAAGGGCTTCGTTCAGGGCTTTTGGCAGCTGCTGGTCATACTGTCCGTTATGAATCTCATAGACCGATTTTGGGTTGACGGCTATTGGGTAGGACATACGAACGCATGGGAAATTCCGGGAACGGAAGACCTGAAACCCTACATTACAGCCAAGGATAAGGGCAAAAAGTGGCTGTTCGGCACAATTGGTATGGCGGTCATTTCGGCAGCACTGGCGGCGATCATGATGCTTTTTATGGAAAGCTGAGGCGATAGAAATGCTGTTTCAAACATATGGCGACAGGAGGAATCCTGCCGTGCTGTTCTTTCATGCAATGGGTGTGACAGGATCGAGCAGCGAACCGATTGCGAGGTATTTGCAGGATCGATATTTCTGCATCTTGCCCACCTCCACCGTTTACTGCGAGGGGCAGAAATATGTCAGCAAGCTGGACGAAATACGGCAGGTGGAGGACTTTCTGCATCGACAGGGCGTGGAGCGGCTGGCGATGGTGGTCGCTTCTTCCATCGGTGCAGACCTTGCCATGGCGTTTCTGACGCAGACGAAGCTGCCCGTGGAGCACGCTTTCTTTGACGGCGGGCAGTTCGCCCAAATCGGAAAGGGCACGCGCCGTATCATGACGCCGTTTCTGTATTTTGCCATCAAGAGCTTATGCTTTACATTCTTGCCGACTAGAATGGTACCAACATTTTCGCTGAAGCGGGGGTCGTTGCGAATTGAAAAAGCCTCAGAAGCAGGCATCCCTTCTACATCGTCAAAAATAAGTTTCCCATTTGCGTCCACCCCATCTCCTTTTGCGATAAGCGAAAGGTTGATTTTGATGCCGGTACGCCCCATTGCTCTCGCAAACGAAGGGACTTTCGTGTACGCCTGCCCTTTTAAGCCCATCGAGGCCATATCGTACACAGCTTGCATCATATCGATGAGGTGAGGGACTTCAAAATCAGAGAAGGATTGGATGCGCAAACCACCATGGGAGTTCCGGCGGCTCACCTGCCCCTTTGTCATGTTAAGGATCTCACCACGGTAGTCCGTCCGTGTCTCGATCATCTTTGGCTTCTGCTGCCCTCTTGCATTCATATAGGCATTGAATGCCTTATAGACTTCTGGATGCTCCGCCTGCAAACGGTCAATGCCTTCTGCGGTCACGAGATCCGCAAGGGTGGGGGTAAACCCTTTCTCCGGATAAACGAACCGATTCGGGTCACTGTTTTCTATCCCCTTGCTGGTTGTAAGATCCTTGGTCTGCCCGGAAGCATTCACCTTCTTTATGTTTGTGCCTTCCGCCTGCGCTTTTCTGTACCTGTCTCTTATACACATCTCCGAGCCCACGAGACCCTAAGACATCT
>ENA-OZAC01000811-OZAC01000811.1-human-gut-metagenome-genome-assembly--contig:-NODE-811-length-12079-cov-6.380572_pt1 | contig 12079 bp, 9 predicted proteins | sample MGYA00243298_ERZ653493 | MGnify/ENA primary metagenome ERZ653493 (study PRJEB26926, sample SAMN06165177) | human gut metagenome | biome: ENVO:00009003; feature: ENVO:2100002; material: ENVO:00002003...
TCAGATGTGTATAAGAGACAGATCCTGACCTGCTCCGGCGGTCCTTTCCGGGGGATGGGCCGGGACGAGGTGGGACGCATGACTAAGGCCGACGCCCTGCGTCACCCCAACTGGACGATGGGCCCCAAGATCACCGTGGACTGCTCCACGCTGATGAACAAAGGGCTGGAGGTCATCGAGGCCATGCGGCTGTACCGTCTGCCGCTGGCGCAGGTGTCCGTCATGGTGCATCCGCAGAGCATCGTTCACTCCATGGTGGAATTTAAGGACGGAGCCATTCTCGCCCAGTTGGGTACGCCGGATATGCGACTGCCCATCCGCTACGCCATGACCTACCCGGAGCGGGGGGAGAACCCGGCACCGCCGCTGGACCTTTTGAACAGCCCGCCCCTGGCCTTTCTGGAGCCGGACCGGGAGACTTTTCCCTGCCTCCGTCTGGCGGAGGAGGCGGCCGAGGCAGGCGGCACGGCCTGCGCCATTCTGAACGGCGCCAACGAGGAAGCCGTCCGTCTGTTTTTGGCGGAAAAAATTGGTTTTTATGACATTTCCGACCTGGTTGCGGCGGCGCGGGCGACCGTCCCGGTGACGCAAACACCCTCGTTGGAGGAAATTTTATCAGCGGACCACGCCGCCCGAGAGGCCGTGAAGTCCGCATTTGCAAGGAGACATTCATGAGCTTTGTCTATATCCTGGCGGCGATCTTAATTTTCGGCGTGCTCATCGCCGTGCATGAGCTGGGCCACTTTCTGGCGGCGAAGCTCTGCGGCGTACAGGTTAACGAGTTTTCCATCGGCATGGGCCCTGCCGTCTGGCACCGGAAGAAGGGGGAGACAGCCTATTCCTTCCGGGTCCTGCCCATCGGCGGCTACTGCGCCATGGAGGGGGAGGACGGAGACACGGGCAACGCCCGGGCCTTCACCCGTCAGGGCTTCTGGAAAAAATTCGTGATCTTAGCCGCCGGTGCTTTCATGAATTTCCTGACGGGACTGCTGATCGTGGCGATCCTGTTCAGCAGTGCCGGGACCTTCTTCGTGGACGGGATCACAGGCCTTGCCCCGGAGGTATCCCGGACCGGGGAAAACGGTTTACAGGCCGGGGATCAGATCTATAAGATCAACGGCTGGCGCACCTATTTCAGCGGCGATGCCCAGATGTTTCTGAGCTATTCCGGCGACACGGCGGATATTGAGGTCGTCCGGAACGGGCGGCATATTCTGGTGGAAAACGTCGCCCGGCAGACCTGCACCGACCAGCAGGGGGAGCCTTATCAGGGCTTCGGCCTGTATGTGGGACGGCTGTCTGTCCCGGCCACCGTATCCAACCGCATCCGCTACACCTGGTATCAGACCATGGACTTCGTGCAGCTTGTGTGGTTCAGTCTGGGCCAGCTTGTTACCGGCGGGGCCGGACTCAATGACCTCAGCGGGCCGGTGGGCATTGTGACCACCATCAAGGATGTAGGCACCGAGGCTCAGGAAACGGCGGAACAGAATGACCAGAACGGCCTGCTGGCCGCGGCGGAGAGCATTGCCTATTTCGCGGCGCTGATCGCAGTGAATCTGGCGGTGATGAACCTGCTGCCCCTGCCGGCGCTGGATGGCGGACGGATCTTTTTCCTACTGGTGGACGCAGTTTCCATGGCACTGTTCAAGCGGAAGGTACCGGAGAAATATCAGGCGGCCATCAACACGGCGGGCTTTGTCCTGCTGATGGGCTTTATGCTGCTGGTAACATTCCAGGATGTATTCAAATTGGTAAAGTAGGCGATCAATATGACAAAGAAATTGATGGTTGGCAAGGTGGCTGTGGGCGGCGGTGCCCCCGTGTCCATCCAGTCCATGTGCAATACGAAAACCGACGATGTGGCCGCTACTGTGGCCCAGATTCACGCATTAGAGGATGCCGGATGCGAGATCATCCGGGTGGCGGTACCGGACGAGGACGCTGCCAAGGCGGTGGACAAGATCAAGGAGCAGATCGATATTCCCCTGATCGCGGACATCCACTTCAACTACAAGCTGGCGCTGATGTGCGCCGAGCGGGGGATCGACGCCCTGCGGATCAACCCCGGCAACATCGGCGGGGAGGAACGGGTCCGTGCGGTGGCGGAAGCCTGCCGCCAGCGGAACATCCCCATCCGCATTGGCGTCAACGGCGGCTCGCTGGAAAAGGACCTGCGGGCCAAATACGGCGGCGTCACGGCGGAAGCCCTGGTGGAGAGCGCCATGGGCCACGTAAAGCTGCTGAACCGCTATGATTTCGACGATATCTGCATTTCCGTGAAGTGCTCCGACGTGCCTCTGACCATGTGGGCCTATACGCTGCTGAGCCAGCAGACGGACTATCCGCTGCATCTGGGCGTCACCGAGGCCGGAACGCCCTCTATGGGTATGGTGAAGTCTGCCATGGGCATCGGTGGATTGCTGTGCATGGGCATCGGCGATACCATTCGGGTGACCCTGACGGCGGACCCGGTGGAGGAGATCTACGCCGCCAAAAAGATCCTGCGGGCGGCTGGACTTCGGAAGGACGGGGTGAATCTCATTGCCTGTCCCACCTGCGGCCGCACCCGTATTGATCTGATCCCCATGGCGGAGGAAGTGGAGCGTCGTCTGATGAACTGTACGAAAAACATCACCGTGGCGGTGATGGGCTGCGCCGTCAACGGGCCCGGAGAAGCTGCCGCCGCGGATGTTGGCATCGCCGGCGGCAAGGGCGAGGGCCTGATTTTCCGCAAAGGAGAGATCCTTTACAAGGTGCCTCAGGAGCGGCTTGTAGACGCATTGATGGAGGAAATTGAAAAGCTGTAAGCAGCTTTTACATAAGAATGGGGAAAGAAGGACGCATGTCGAGAGAGATACCGTTTTTTGAATTATTCGCGCAGCTGCAGCTCTCCCCGGAGCTGCGGCTAAAGCTGTTGGGGGCGGTGATCGCCAGCGCCTGCATCCATCAGGACACCCTCTCTATGGAGCTGGCGATGATCGTGAAGCACCCTCTGGAGCCGTCGGATCTGGACGAGCTGAACAGCGCCATCCGTAACGGCTACGGACTGAACGAGGTGCGATTCCGGGTCACGCTGAAGGAGGAACAGCTGCCCTCTCAGTGGAAGGCAGCGGCCGCGCCGTCCGCCCCGTCCGGGGGAGGTCCATCAGGGCCGGTCCTGATGGGCAACCCCATCAAGGTCAAGCCCGTGGAAATGAAGACGCTGGATCTGAAAATGGGCAATGCCACGGTAAGCGGCAAGGTGTTCTCCGTGGAATGTGTGGAGACCCGGCGGCCCGGTATGTGGCGGCTCCATGTGGAGATGACGGACTACACCAGCTCCGTGGCCGTCCACAAAAACCTGACGGAAAAGGAAGCCAAGGGTCTGGACGGAAAGATCAACCCCGGCATGTGGCTGTGCGTTCAGGGCAAGATGGAGCCTACCTGGGACGGCAAGGACATTCAGCTCAATCCCTACCACATCAACGTTATCCAGCACGAGGAACGGCAGGATACCGCCCCGGTGAAGCGCGTGGAGCTGCATCTCCACACGAAAATGAGCAATATGGACGCCTTGACGGACACGAAGGAGGTCATCAAGGAGGCCATCCGCTGGGGCCATCCCGCCATTGCCATCACCGACCACGGCGTGGCCCAGTCCTTCCCGGACGCCTGGCATGCCGCCGGGGACAAGATCAAGATCCTCTACGGCGTGGAGGGATACTTCATCAACAACGTGGATGACCGCATCGCCGTTCACGGCAGGGGAGACTGCGGCCTGGACGATGAGTTCGTCTGCTTCGATATTGAAACCACCGGCCTGAAGGTGGACCGGGAGGCCATTACGGAGATCGGCGCGGTGGTGCTGAAAAACGGCGAGATCTGCGAACGGTTCCAGACCTTCGTGAACCCCAACCGCCGCCTGACGCCGGAGATCATCGGTCTCACCGGCATCACGGATGAAATGCTGAAGGACGCCCCCCAGCTGAAGGATGCCCTGACGGAATTTCTGAAATTTGTCAACGGCCGGCCCTTGGCCGCCCACAACGCGGAATTCGACATCGGGTTTATCCGGGCAGGCTGCAAAAAGGTGGGCCTGGAATTTGACCCCACCTATGTGGACTCCCTGATCTTAGCCCAGAACCTGCTGCCGGGTCTCGGCAAGTACAAGTTGGACATTGTGGCGGACCATCTGGACCTGCCCGCCTTCAACCACCACCGGGCCAGTGACGATGCCGCCACGGTGGGCTACATGCTGATCCCGTTCTGGAAAATGCTCCATGAGCGGGGGATCCACACCCTCCAGGCCGTCAATAAGGAGATGGAAAAGCTGCGGCCTCTGGGCAGCAAGTCCAACCGTTTTCCCAAACACATCATTATTCTGGCCCGGAACAAGGTGGGCCTGAAAAACCTCTACCAGCTGATTTCGGCATCCAACCTGAAATATTTCAAGCGGGTGCCCACCATCCCAAAAAGCGAGTTGATGGCCCATCGGGAGGGCCTGATCATCGGCTCCGCCTGCGAAGCCGGCGAGCTGTTCAAGGCTGTGGTGGACCACAAGGATTGGGACGAACTGAAGCGCATCGCGTCATTTTATGACTATCTGGAAATTCAGCCCCTGTGCAACAACGCCTTCATGCTCCGCAACGGCGAGGCACGGAGCGAGGAGGACCTGCGGGAATTCAACCGTATCATCGTCCGCCTCGGCGAGGAGCTGGGAAAACCCGTCTGCGCCACCGGTGACGTCCATTTCCGGGAGCCGGAGGACGAGGTGTACCGGCATATCCTGCTGGCGTCCAAGAAGTTCCCGGATGCCAACGAGCCCCTGCCGATCTACTTCAAGACCACTCAGGAAATGCTGGAGGAATTTCAGTATCTGGGGGAGGAAAAGGCCTACGAGGTGGTGGTCACCAACACCCGTCTGGTGGCGGATCAAATCGAGACCTTCGAGTTGCTGCCGGCGGAGCTGTTCCCGCCCCGGCTGGAAAATTCCGAGGAGGATCTGAACCGCCTGGTCTGGGAAAAGGTCCACCGGCTCTATGGCGAGGATCCGCCCCAGCTGATCGTGGACCGCCTGAACGTAGAGCTGGGCGGTATCTTAGGCAAGTACGACGTGGTGTACATGTCCGCTCAGAAGCTGGTGCAGCGCAGCAATGAGTGCGGCTATCTGGTTGGCTCACGAGGCTCCGTCGGCTCGTCACTGGTGGCCTATATGTCCGGCATTACGGAGGTCAACTCCCTGCCGCCCCACTACCGCTGTCCTAAGTGCAAAAACAGCGAATTCATTCTGGACGGCAGCTACGGCTGCGGCGCGGATATGCCGGATAAGGTTTGTCCCGTCTGCGGCACCAAGTACGTGAAGGACGGATTTGACATTCCCTTTGAGACCTTTCTGGGCTTCGGCGGCGGCAAGGTGCCGGATATCGACCTGAACTTCTCCGGCGAATATCAGGCCCGGGCTCACCGCCACGCCATTGAGATGTTCGGCGAGACGCAGGTGTTCCGGGCGGGTACCATCGGTACTCTGGCGGAAAAGACTGCCTACGGCTTTGTGAAGAAGTATCTGGAGGAGAACGGCATCGTGGCCTGCCGGGCGGAGGAAAACCGGCTGACCCTTGGCTGCGTGGGCGTCCGCCGCACCACCGGCCAGCACCCCGGCGGCCTGGTGGTGGTCCCGGACGATAAGGATATGGAGGACTTCTGCCCGGTGCAGCACCCGGCGGACGCCGATGATTCCGATACCATCACCACCCATTTTGAATATCACTCCATGGAGGCCAACATCCTGAAGCTGGATATGCTGGGACACGATGACCCCACTATGGTGCGCATGATGCAGGACCTTACCGGGGTAGACCCCCACGAGATCCCCCTGGATGACCCGGACACCATGTCCATCTTCATTTCCAGCAAGGTGCTGGGCTATGAGAACGACCCCATTCTGGGGCCTACCGGCGCCGTGGCCATTCCGGAGTTCAACACCCGGTTCACCCGCCAAATGCTGATCGACACCCAGCCTAAGGATTTCAACACACTGGTGCGGCTCTCCGGCTTCTCCCACGGTACGGACGTGTGGATGGGCAATGCCCGGGAGCTGATCCTCAGCGGCACCGCCAGCGTTCTGGAAACGGTGGGCTGCCGTGACGACATTATGCTGTACCTGATCTCCAAGGGCCTTGACCCGAAAATGAGCTTCAAGATCATGGAGAAGGTGCGAAAGGGCAAGGTGAAGAAGGGCGGCTTTGACGAGGGCTGGGAGGAGGCCATGATGGAGCACGATGTACCGGACTGGTACATTGAGTCTCTGGCCAAAATCGGCTACCTGTTCCCCAAGGCCCACGCCGTGGCCTACGTCATGATGGCCTTCCGCATCGCCTGGTACAAGGTCCATGAGCCGCTGGCGTTCTATGCGACCTTTTTCTCCGTCCGAGCCAAGGCGTTTGACGCGGAATACTGCTGTGCCGGCATGGACGCGGTGAAGCGGAAGATCAAGGAGATCGAAAACAACAAGGACGCCACCGCTGTAGAGCAGAACCTGCTGACCACGCTGGAGGTGTGCTATGAGTTCTATCTCCGGGGCTTCCATTTCGACACCATCAACATCTACAAGTCGGACGCCACCAAGTTTATCGTCACGGAAAAGGGCCTTCTGCCGCCCTTTGTGACGGTCCACGGCTTAGGCGAGGCGGCGGCTCTGGACACGGTGGAAAAGCGAAAGGGGAAGGAGTTCATCTCCATTGAGGAGTTTGCCATGTGCTGCAATAAGCTGTCCAAGACCCATATCGAGCAGCTGAAGGCGCTGGGCGCTTTCGCGGGCATGGCGGACACCAGCCAGATTACCCTGTTTTAAGAGATGATCACCAGGAAATAAGCACGCCTGATCCGGCTGATAGCCGCGTCGGGCGTACTTTTCAAAAGAAAGTTGGAGTGTACTGGCAGCGGCTGAATCCTCTTGGGATTCAGTATGCGTAAGGCTAAAGCACTTTGCAGAAACGCACCTCGTATTCACTGAATACGAGGTGCGTTCTTGTTAAGAAAATCCGTTTTTACTTTTCCAGCTTGCTGTTGCACTTGCTGAGGAAGCGGTCATTGGTGATGATCGCCCGGGTGTGGGTGCCTGCGCCGATGGGACCCTTCTCGTCCCACGCCTTTACGGCAAAGTCGATCATCTTGCCGTTTTCGGAAACGGCGGTGATCTCAGCCTCCGCCCAGACCTTCATACCTACGGGGGTAGGGGCGTCATGGGAGACATTCAGATGGGTGCCCACGCTGCCCTTGCCCTCCCCCAGATACTGCTGAAGGACGCCGGCTGCGGCATTTTCCATCATAGCCGTCATAAAGGGGGTGCCGAACACCGGCAGCATACCGGAACCGGCCATCTGTGCGGTGAGCTCCGGGGTGACCGTTTTTTCAACAGTCAATTTTGCGCCAATTTCAATCATAATATTGTCCTTTCCGTCCCGCGTCGGCGGGACTGCGGTTTCTGTTAAATACCCAGCTCCGTCCAGAGATCGTTGTACAGCGTCAGCGTGTCGGCGGGAAGGTTGGTATACAGCTCGCAGCGGGCCAGCACGTCATCGGGAGCGGCCATGATCTCATAGCGCTCCTCATCCAGAGGCTCGCCGTAGGTCTCCTCGTAGTAAGCGGGATAACCCTCCAGAGCTTCCAGATTGGGGGAAGCATAGCCAATGTAGTCCATGTTGGCCAGGTTGGATTCCGTAGAGGCGATGAAGTTGATCCACGCCTCGGCCTCCTCCTTGTGCTGGGCGGTTTTCAGAACGCACATGGCGTCCACGAACCAGTTGCTGCCCTCCTTGGGCACCACGAACTTCAGATCGGGGTTGTTGTCCAGCATGGTCAGGTAGTCACCGGCATAGTACATGGCAATGGCGGCGTTGCTGCCCTCCATCTTGCCGAAGACCTCGTCCATCACGAAGGACTGGTACACACCCTTGCTCTTGGCGTCTGCCAGCAGCTCGTAGGCTTCCCGGATCTGAGCCTCGTCGGTGGTGTTGATGTCATAGCCCAGATCCAGCAGGGCGGCGGCCAGAGCGTCCCGGGAGTTGCGGATCATCAGGACGTTGCCGGCGTACTTCTCGTCGAACATGGCGTCCCAGCTGTCGATGTCGCCGTCCACCATGGTGGAATTGTAGATGATGCCCAGAGTGCCCCAGGTGTAGGGAACGGTGTACTTGTTCTCGGGATCGAAGCTCAGGCTCTTGTACTGCTCGCCGATCTTGGCATAGTTGGGGATGTTGTCGTAGTTCAGCTCTGCCAGCATACCCTCGTCAATGAGACGGGCGATCATATAGTCAGAAGGGACGATGACGTCATAGTCACCAGCGCCGGTTTTCAGCAGGGAGTACAGGGCTTCATTGCTCTCGGCGGTCTGGTAGTTGACCTTGATGCCGGTCTCGTCCTCGAATTTGTAGATCAAGTCCTCGTCAATGTATTCACCCCAGCTGCAAACATTCACAACACGCTTGCCGCTGCCGTTACTGTCGCCGGAATTGGAATCGGAGCCGTTGCCGCTCATGGTTGTATAATCGCTGCCGCCGCATCCGGTGAGAAACAGGCTTGCCGCCATGGTCATGGCACAAGTCAAGGCTAATGCTTTTTTCAATTGATCATTCCTCCAGTGTTTTTTTGATTTTTCTATTTCAGGCTTACGCCGTGAAACCGTTTTTATCTCCGCTGCTCCGCGGCCAGCTTGCGCTCCTGCCGGGCCTCCCGGACGTTGATGACCGCCAGCAGGACCAGCACTGTCACAAACAGCAGGGTGGAGATGGCGTTGATCTCCGGGGTCACCTTCTTCTTGGTCATGCCGTAGATGGTCATGGCCAGGGTAGAGGAAGAGGAACCGGCGGTGAAGTAGCTGATGACGAAATCGTCAATGCTCATGGTGAAGGCCGTCAGCGCACCGGAGACGATGCCGGGCTTGATCTCCGGGATGATGACCTTCCAGAAGGCCTGCATCCAGGTGCAGCCCAGGTCCATAGCCGCGTCCACCAGATTGCGGTCCATCTGCCGCAGCTTGGGGCCGACGGAGAGGATCACATAGGGAATGTTGAACGTGATATGGGCGATGAGCAGCGTCCCGAAGCCCATGGTCAGGTGGGTGGGGAGCCGGAACAGCCCCAACGTGTTGAACCAGGAGGCGAAGCTGCCCCAACCGCTGAAAAACGCCACGAACAGCAGGCACATGGAAACGCCGGTGACGATATCCGCGTTCATCATGGGGATGTTGTTGACGGTCATCAGCGGATTCCGGACCCGGCGGCGCATGGCGTAAAAGCCGATGGCGGCGAAGGTTCCGGCTACGGTAGCGATGATGGTGGCCAGCAGGGACACCAGCAGGGTGGTGTACACACTCTGCATGATGATCCGGTTGCGGAAGAGCTTCGTGTACCAATGGAGGGAGAAGCCCTTCCAGACCATGTTGCTGTTGCCGGAGTTAAAGGAAAAGACGATCAGCAGCACGATGGGCGCGTAGAGGAACACGAACACCAGCGCCATAAACAGGCGGTCCAGAAAAGAATTGTTCTTCTTCACATCATCACCGCCTGTTCTTCGCCCTCGCCGAAGCGGTTCATGACCACCATGCAGATGACCACGATCACCATCATCACAAGGGAGATGGCCGCGCCCAGATAGGGATTGTACGCGCCGCCCATATACTGCTGTTCGATGAGGTCGCCCAGCAGCATTTCCGTACCGCCGCCCAGCATTTTGCTGATGGCAAAGGTGGACACGGAGGGGACGAATACCATGGTGATGCCGGAGAGCACACCTGGGAGGGACAGGGGCAGGATCACCCGCCGGAACACCTGAACGGAGTTGGCACCCAGATCCCGGGCCGCCTCGATGAGGCTGTGGTCCAGCTTGACGATCACGGAATAGATAGGCAGGATCATGAAGGGCAGGTAGTTATACACCATGCCCAGCACCACGGCCCCTTGGGTATTGATCATCCGGAAAAAGCTGATGTCCGTTCCGAAGATGTTGTTGTAAAGGGCGATCAGCCCAATCTTTCGGAACAGCTGATTCAAAAGGCCGTTGTTTTCCAGAATTGCCATCCAGGAATAGGTCCGCAGCAGGAAGTTCATCCACATGGGCAGCATAATGAGCACCATGGCCAGCCGCTGGAACCGGGGGCCCTCCTTGCTCATTTTGTAGGACACGGGGTAGCCGATGAGCACGCAGATGGCGGTGGCAATGAGGGCCAGCTTGAAGGAGCGGGTGAACACCACGGTGTAGGTGCCCATTTTGGCGAAGTTATCCAACGTAAAGCCGCCGACAGAGGTGGAAAACGCGTAAATGACCACCATGATGATAGGGGCCACCACGAACAGCGCCATCCAGATCACATAGGGGATGGCGAAGCGGGAAAGACGGTTATTCTTCATCCCCGCTCTCCTCCTCATCCGACGAAAGGGTGGCGTCGTCCAGCTCATCGTATTCCTCAGAGAAGGAGGAATAGTCGCCGAACATACCGGAGTAGGCACTCTTTTTCATGACGTGGATGCCGTCTGGATCGATCTTGATGCCGATGCGGGCACCCTCGGGGCAGTGGTCTGTGGTCTGGATCAGCCACTTGAAGCCCCGGAAATCCACGATGATGTCATACTGCATTCCCTTGAAGGTCACGGAGGTGACGGTGCCGGTAAGCTGGCCCTGCTCCACGGGGACGATGTCGATGTCCTCCGGTCGGATGACCACGTCCACCGCCTCGTTGGGAGCGAAGCCGCCGTCCAGACAGGGGAAGCGCCGACCGTACATCTGCACCACGTTGTCCTCGGGCATAATGCCGTCGATGATATTGGACTCGCCGATGAAATCCGCCACGAAGGCGTTCTTCGGCTCATTATATATATCCTCAGGCGTTCCGATCTGCTGAATAGAGCCCTTATCCATGACCACGATGGTGTCGGACATGGTCAGAGCCTCCTCCTGATCGTGGGTCACATAGATGAAGGTGATGCCCACCTGCTGCTGGATCCGCTTTAATTCGATCTGCATATCCTTCCGCAGCTTCAGGTCCAGCGCCGCCAGCGGTTCGTCCAGCAGCAGCACCTTGGGACGGTTCACCAGCGCACGGGCAATGGCCACCCGCTGCTGCTGGCCGCCGGAAAGAGCCTCCGGACGCCGGTGCTCAAAGCCCTTGAGACTGACGGTCTCCAGCATCTCCATGACCCGCTCCTTGATCTCAGCCTCCGGCAGCTTCTGCATCCGCAGACCGAAGGCAATGTTCTCATACACATTCAGGTGCGGGAACAGGGCGTACTTCTGGAAAACGGTGTTGATCTGCCGCTGATAGGGCGGGACGTCATTAATCCTCACACCATCGAACAGGACATCTCCCGACGTAGGCGTCGCGAAACCTCCGATGATACGCAGCGTGGTGGTCTTGCCGCACCCGCTGGGTCCGAGAAGTGTGAGGAACTCTTTGTCATTGATATAAAGGTTAATGTGATCGAGAACCGGCTCGTCGTCGAATGCCATGCAGAGATCCCGCAGGCGAATCAACTCTTTGGACATGTATCCTCCCCCATTTCATAAGGCCATTTCCCACCCGTTTTCCGGTGGGGGCCTGAAAAATGCCGCCTCTTCTCTCTGTTAAGGGGGGACCCTGTTTCTTTGAAATTCGGCAATTCAGAATCATAGCGGAAAACCCTTGAAATGTCAAGGAAAACGCCCAATTTTGTCGGGCGTTTTTCAAAAAAGATATTAAAAAGGTATTTCTGGGAAATATTTCTCCCGGAAGGGGACGTTTTCCACTGTAAATTCCTGCCCCTTCAGGTAGTTCAAAAGACCGGCGTCGGTTGGAAAATCGAACCGCAGCTTGTAGGAGTACAACGCCTGCCGGGTCTCATGATAGCGGCGGTTCACATCGCCCTTGCCGTACTTGCCGTCCCCCAGCAGGGGGCAGCCAATCTCCGCCATGGAAACGCGGATCTGGTGGGTGCGGCCTGTCAGCAGACGGCATTCCACCAGAGACAGCCCGCCCCGGCTTTCGAGAGTCCGGTAAAGGGTGACGGCGGTCTTGCCGCCGGGCACCGGCTCTGTCTCTTATACACATCTGACGCTGCCGACGATC
>ENA-OZAC01000813-OZAC01000813.1-human-gut-metagenome-genome-assembly--contig:-NODE-813-length-12068-cov-13.067427_pt1 | contig 12068 bp, 7 predicted proteins | sample MGYA00243298_ERZ653493 | MGnify/ENA primary metagenome ERZ653493 (study PRJEB26926, sample SAMN06165177) | human gut metagenome | biome: ENVO:00009003; feature: ENVO:2100002; material: ENVO:00002003...
GATGTCTTAGGGTCTCGTGGGCTCGGAGATGTGTATAAGAGACAGCATGAAAGGCTTATTAAAAAATCTGGGATTGATATTAGTCGTAATAGGAGCTGTAATCCTGGTTGCATGTTCTTTTACCGGCAATGTTAACAACAATGCCATCTTGGGCAGTTCTGCCGTTTTGGTTGTAGTGGGATTGATTTCCTACATTGTCATCAACAAGAGAATTGTCGACTAATATCAAAAGAAAAGAAATAAAGAAGGCGGTTAGCATATACATGCAAACCGCCTTTTTTATTTTCTCTCCCCCAGAGGAGCCGAGTCTCATCAAGACTCAGCTTCCGGAGTAATCAGTTTATATCCTTTTCCGTGAATGTTGATGATTTCAATCGAATCATCTTCTTTCAGGTGCTTACGCAGCTTTGTGATATATACATCCATACTACGTGCATTGAAATAGTTGTCATCAATCCAAATAGTCTTCAACGCAAAGTCACGCTGCAGAATTTCGTTGGCATGTGCACAAAGCAAGCCCAGCAGTTCGGATTCTTTGGTGGTCAGTTTAGTCTGCTTCTCGGCAGTCGCCAGAATCTGTTTCTGCGTGTCGAATGTAAACTTACCAATCTTATAGATGTTGCTCTCCTTGTTCTTCTTTCCGCGAACACGTCTCAGGATAGCTTCAATTCTGAAAGTCAGCTCTTCCATACTGAAGGGCTTGGTGATGTAGTCATCGGCACCAATCTTGAAACCTTCCAGAATATCTTCCTTCAATGTTTTTGCCGTCAAGAAGATAATAGGTATTTCGGCATTGGCCGCACGCACTTCTTGTGCCAGTGTGAATCCGTCTTTCTTCGGCATCATCACATCAAACACACACAAGTCATATTTATTCTTCAGGAAAGCCTTGTATCCTGCTTCTCCATCGGGATATAACTCGGCAGCGTAACCTTTTGCCTGTAAATATTCTCTTAAAAGCATGCCAAGATTTTCATCATCTTCGCACAATAAAATACGCAGTTTCTCGTCCATATCAATCAATTTTTTAATAAAGGTAATGCAATAATAAATTTAGTTCCTACGTTCAGTTCACTTTCTGCCCGGATAGTTCCCTTATGATCCATGATAATCTTCTTCACATAAGCCAGTCCCAAGCCGAAGCCTTTCACATCGTGCAGATTACCTGTATGCACGCGATAGAACTTCTCGAATATCTTTTTCAAATTCTCCTTCTTGATGCCGATGCCGTTATCTTGGATGGAAATCATCAGTTTGCCAGGCTCATTCCAAGTCTTCACCGTCAGTTGCAGATCCGCATCCGGACGTTTATACTTCACTGCATTATCCATGAGATTGAAAATCACATTGGTGATATGCATCTCATCGGCAAAAATGGCAGAGTTGGTAGCTTTAAGCTCCGATTCAATCTTTCCATTATAACGCTCCACTTTCAGTGTAAACGTGTTGATAACACCCGCTATCAGCTCGTTGGCATCCAGTTCCTTATTCTTCAAAGTAGCCTTCTGACGGTCAAACATCGACATCTGAAGCACTTTTTCTACCTGGAACCTCAAGCGCTTCGTTTCATCGTTGATGACACCCGATATATGCTGGAACATAGTCGGAGACTTGCCCACAGCCGGGTCTTTCAACATCTGTGCCGCCAGAGAAATCGTCGATATCGGCGTCTTGAACTCGTGCGTCATATTGTTGATGAAATCATTCTTCATCTCCGTCAGCTTCTTCTGGCGGAATACGATGTAAATCGTAAAGATGAACGTCACCAGCAGTACAAAAGTAAATATCATCGACGGTATCATAAACCTGACCGAATCGAAGATATAATCCTTCTTTCCCGGAAAATGTATCTTGACGATACTCATACGGGCTGGTGGGTCATTCAAAAACAATGGCTGCGAATAAGAGCTTTCACTCCCTGCATCGCTATAATCCGCACAACGGTATACCTCCCGACCTTCCCGGTCTATCACCTTGAAGTGATAATCCATATCACCGAGACCATTCTCTATCAGACCTGCTTTTAGATACTGGTCCAGACTTTTGAAATTAACACGCTCCTCAATCGGCTTGTCGCTGGCATTGTATACCATCTGCAACACCACCTCGTCTACCAATGCACGCTGGTAAAGATAGCGGTTTTTAAGCATCTCTATCTGCGAGCGTGAAGTCTGAGGAATGGTTTTTGCTCCATGTTTGCGTGAAATCATTGCTCTTGGCAATTCAGAAGGCTCGTTACTGAAAGTTTTCAATTCCACCGAAGAACGGACACTGCCATCCGGAGCTGTCATCACAAACCGCTGGGTACGCATCACTCCGCTACTGCTCTGCGATTGTTCCCACGCCTTCTTTTCTGCCTCGGAGATATCCTCATTCAGCCAACGCACAACCTCTGCGGACTCTGCCTCTTTCGAAGCAGCCATCAACGCACGCTTCACCGATTCATCAAATTGTCCGTTACGCATCTTCACCATTTCCTCAATATAGCTTATCTGCAGATACAGCAAACTAAGGAAGGAAAGCCCCATAACAACACCTAATATCCATATAGTTGACTTTTTCATAGTCACAAAATTAACACTCCCTAATTAACACTCCTAACCAATTAACCTGATTTAACCGGACGTTCTCGTAAATTAACCGAAGACCATTTTTTAGGTTGTATTATGAGCATTATAACAAAAACACAAGCCTTTGGTTTGCAAATTTAATAAAAAATTAATCATTCAATTCACAATTCTGCATGTTCTTAATCTACGTTAATGAAAAAAGCCGTTATTACTTGCCATGAAGTAACAACGGCTTTAACAATTGTTATATTAGCAACCGGTAGTTACAACAGCCAAACTACCAACCCCTGAAAATCATTCTTCAGCTTGCTTTGCCTCAAATTCCTTAATCAGTTTATCCTGCACATCACTCGGAACGAGTTCATAGCTGGCAAACTTCATGATGAACGAAGCACGTCCACCGGTCAGTGAGCTAAGTGCCGTAGAGTAGGATGACATTTCCTTCAAAGGCACCTTAGCACTCAGTTTTTCGTAACCGGCCTCGCTGCTCATACCCATAATCATGGCACGGCGTCCCTGCAAGTCCCCCATCACATCACCCATCTTGTCCGACGGAACAAATACTTCCACGTCATAAATGGGTTCTAGAATCTTCGGGCCTGCATTCTTGAACGCTTCGCTGAACGCATTCCGTCCCGCCAGCATAAAGGAGATTTCATTGGAGTCAACCGGATGCATTTTTCCGTCATATACGATGACACGTACATCGCGAGCATACGAACCAGTCAACGGTCCCTGCTCCATACGTGACATGATACCCTTCAAGATGGCCGGCATGAAACGTGCATCAATGGAACCACCCACAATACTATTGACGAATACCAGCTTGCCACCCCATTCCAATGGAACTTCTTCGGTACCCTTGACGTTCATCTTGAACTCCTGACCATTGAATTTATAGGTTTCGGGCAACGGCATGCCTTCGTAGTAAGGCTCAACAATCAGATGAACTTCACCGAACTGGCCTGCACCACCCGACTGCTTCTTATGGCGATAATCCGCACGGGCAGCTTTGGTAATCGTTTCGCGATACGGTATTCTCGGTTCTTCAAACTTGATTTGCAGTTTTTCATTGTTTTCCAGACGCCACTTCAAGGTACGCAAATGGAATTCACCTTGTCCGTGTACAATAGTCTGACGCAATTCTTTAGACTGGTCTATCACCCACGTCGGGTCTTCCTCTCGCATACGGTTCAAAGCAACCATCATCTTTTCTGTATCCGACTCGTTCAACGGCTTGATAGCACGTGAGTATTTGGAGTTCGGATATTTAATGAAGTTGAAACGGTTTTCAGAGCCCTTACCGTTCAATGTATTGCCGGTATGTACATCCTTCAGTTTCACTGTACAGCCGATGTCACCGGCTACCATTTCCTCTACCTTGATACGGTTGGCACCGGCACAAGCATAAATCTGCGCGATGCGTTCCTTGGAACCGCGGTCTGCATTGGTAAAATCATCACCTTCGTGCACTTTACCACTCATAACCTTGAAGTATTGAACATCACCGATATGCGGCTCAACGGCAGTCTTGAAGAAATACAAGGAAGTCGGTCCGTTAGAATCCGGCTTCACCACCTCACCGCGTGTATTGTGCACCGGTGGCATTTCGTCCACAAACGGCACCACATTACCCAGGAACTCCATCAGACGGCGTACACCCATATCCTTGCCGGCACAGACGCAGAATACCGGGAACATACCTCGTGAAGCCAGTCCCTTGCGGATACCTTCGCGCATTTCGTCTTCTGTCAAAGAGTCCTGCTCAAAGAATTTTTCCATCAGGCCTTCGTCATGTTCGGCTGCAGCTTCTACCAAAGCCTTGTGCAGTTCTGTAGCCTTTTCCATTTCTTCGGCCGGAATTTCTTCAATAATGGGAGCGCCACCTTCGGGTCCCCACGAATATTTTTTCATCAAAAGTACATCGATCAACGAATTGAAGTTCGGTCCGGTAGCCAGCGGATATTGCACGGGCACCACCTTCGGACCGTATATGGTTTGCAACTGCTCAAGCACCATATCATAATCGCACTTTTCATTATCGAGCTGGTTTACCAGGAAAATAACCGGTTTGCCCAGTTTCTCGGTGTAGCGGAAATGGTTCTGCGTACCTACCTCGGGACCGTATTGCCCGTTCAGCAGCAGAATGGCAGTATCTGTAACGTTGAGCGCCGTCATGGCAGCCCCTACAAAGTCATCACTACCCGGGCAGTCAATGATATTCAGTTTCTTGCCGTTCCACTCCACATGGAAAACGGTGGAAAACACAGAATAGCCGTATTCCTGCTCCACCGGGAAGTAATCGCTGACTGTATTCTTGGCAGTAATCCTGCCGCGACGTTTTATAATACCACTCTCAAAGAGCAGCGCTTCCGTGAGAGTGGTTTTACCCGAGCCGTCATTGCCAAGGAGGGCAATGTTCTTAATTTCATTCGTCTGATATACTTTCATGATATATTAAGATTTTAAGTGAATAACCTGACATACGATGATGCCGTTAACTTTTTGTGAGGCGCAAATTAGGCATTAATTCAAAGAAAAGCAACATCGGGAAGCATGTTATATAACACACTTCCTCCACCAACAAAGAATATAATGTTCTTCTGCCAATAAACTGCCCGAATTCACAAGTCATCCAACTTCTTGGACGGCTTAAATATTTCTTATAACTTTGCAGGAAAAAGAATCCCCCCCGAAAACCATGAACAAACTACTGTTAACAGCACTGCTCGTTCTATGTCCATATTGGGCAATGGGACAGTCCAACCAAAAAACAACCAGGAAAGCCCCTCTCATCGGCATTTCCTGCTCACATCCGGGCCGAAGCTCATCTACACAGATGACGTATACCGAGTCTGTAATCCAGGCAGGTGGAACACCTATACTGATTTCCATCACTACCGATAGCCTTGTCTTGACAGACATTGCCAACCAGCTGGACGGTATCATTCTGATAGGAGGAGGAGACATCCACCCTTCCTATTTCAATGAATCGCCCATCGAACAGCTGGGAGAGGTGGACTCCCTGCGTGATGTATACGACATGGCACTCATCCGCCTGGCTACCCGGCGTAACATTCCGATGTTTGGCATCTGCCGGGGAGAACAGTTAATCAATGTAGCTTTCGGTGGAACCCTTTATCAGGATATCCCTACCCAGCATCCCGACACCACTGTCTGCCACCAGCAGCAGGAACCGAGCAGTATACCAACTCATACCGTCCACCTCACTCCCGGTTCTGCCATGGCATCCATAACCGGACAGACACAACTTTTCACCAATACTCACCATCACCAGGCGGTCAAGCAAGTTGCCCCGGGATTCAGCGTAACGGGTTGGTCGTCAGACAGTATTCCCGAAGCTATAGAGTCTTCCCACGAATATCCGATATGGGGTGTGCAATTCCATCCCGAAGCTCTGGCTACGGCAGGCGACAGCATCTCTGCCAGATTCTTCTATTTTCTGGTTCAAAAGGCAGCTACCTACCGGCATGCCAAAGAGATTCACCGCCGCATCCTCTCCCTCGACACGCATACAGACACCCCACTTGATTTTGACGTTTCCTATAATATAGGTACGCGCGAAAAAACGCAGGTTTGCCTGCCCAAGATGCGAGAAGGAAAATTGGATGGACAATACCTGGCATGCTGGGTGCGCCAAGGCCCGTGCGATGAAGAGAACAGTCTGAAAGCCATTGACCGAGTGGATGAGTTGATACGCCACATCTACCGACAAGTGGAGATGAACGGGGAGCAATGTGCCATAGCCCGCACGCCCGATGATTTGTCCAGGCTCAAGACCGAAGGAAAGAAAGCTTTTTATATTGGCATCGAAAACGGATACGGCATCGGCAAGGATTTGAAGAATATCACCCGTTTCCATGATGCAGGCGTTACCTACATCACCCTTTGCCACACCCGCAACAATGACATCTGCGACAGTTCTTCGGACACGACTGCCCGTTGGAACGGCTTAAGTCCTTACGGTAGAAAAGTGGTGAAAGAAATGAACCGGCTGGGAATAATGATAGACCTTTCCCATGCAGCCGAAAGCACCTTCTGGGATGTACTGAAATATTCAAAAGCACCGGTCATAGTCTCCCACTCCTCTGCAAGCGCCATCTACAGACACGACCGCAATCTGACCGACGAACAGCTACGCGCCCTTGCCGCACATGGCGGTGTGGCTCAAGCCTGCCTGGTAGACGAGTTCCTGAACCCGGATGCCAAGAAAACCAACCTTACGGACTTCATGAAACACCTGCTGCACATGGTTGAAGTGGCAGGCATAGACCACGTGGGCATTGGCTCGGACTTCGACGGTGGAGGCGGGGTCAAAGGATGCAATGGGGACAATGATTTCATCAATATCACCGTCCGTCTGCTGGAACATGGATTTACAGAAACAGACATCGCCAAGATATGGGGTGGAAATTTCCTCCGGGTGATGAAACAAGTACAAACCAAATAGAAAAGACCGAAAAACATCACAAAAAGGAGAGATTAGAGCTATAATCTCTCCTTTTTGACACATTTACATACCCTCCATTTCTCAACTTTCGCATATCTTTGCCCAAAACATAAACGATTTATTAATTATCTAATACCGAATTCTTAAATGAAAAGGAAAATTATTTGGAGTTTTGCATTGCTGGCCTGCCTTTGCTGCCTGCCATCTGCAAAAACAAAAGCACAAACGAAAAATGCCGCAATCATACCCGGGGAAGTATGGAAAGACACCGACGGCAATCCCATCAACGCCCATGGCGGCGGCCTTCTTTACCACGAAGGGACCTACTATTGGTATGGCGAATACAAAAAAGGGGGAACCATCCTGCCCGAATGGGCTACGTGGGAATGCTACCGCACCGACGTAACCGGTGTCAGCTGCTACTCTTCAAAAGACCTGCTGAACTGGAAGTTCGAGGGTATTGTACTTCCTGCCGTGAAAGATGACGAGAAACACGACCTGCACCCCAGCAAGGTGTTGGAACGTCCCAAAGTGATTTACAACGAAAAGACAAAGAAATTCGTCATGTGGGCGCATGTGGAAAGCGCCGACTACAGTAAGGCATGTGCCGGCGTAGCGGTCAGCGATTCTCCTACCGGGACATTCACCTATGTAGGCAGCTTCCGTCCCAACGGTGCGATGAGCCGCGACCAAACAGTGTTCGTTGATGATAACGGCAAGGCATATCAGTTCTACTCGTCGGAAAACAACGCTACCTTATATATAAGCGAACTAACGGATGACTACCTGAAGCCCACTGGTCGCTATACACGCAATTTCGTGAAGCAAAGCCGCGAAGCACCCGCCGTATTCAAGTATAACGGCAAGTACTATATGCTCTCTTCCGGTTGTACCGGCTGGGATCCCAATGTTGCCGAACTGGCTGTGGCCGACTCCATCATGGGGCAATGGACTACCATCGGCAATCCGTGTACCGGTCCTGATGCAGATAAGACCTTCTATGCACAAAGCACTTACGTGCAGCAAGTATACGGAAAAGGAAATGCCTACATTGCCATGTTCGACCGCTGGAAAAAGAAAAACCTTGAGGACTCACGCTACGTATGGCTCCCGCTTGAATTCGGCAAGGACGGCACAATCACGATACCCTGGCGCGACAGCTGGGACCCGCGTACCCAATGGGAAGAACAAGGCGACTTCTCTGCCGGCAAAGGAACATTCCTATTGAATGGCAAGCCGTTTGTCATCAAAGCCGCAGAGCTGCACTATCCACGTATCCCCAAAGCCTATTGGGACCAACGCATCAAGCTATGCAAGGCACTGGGCATGAACACCATCTGCCTTTATGTATTCTGGAACTCCCACGAGTCTCAGCCGGGAGTGTTCGACTTCACCGGACAGAATGACCTGGCGGAATTCTGCCGCCTATGCCAGCAGAATGACATGTATGTCATCCTGCGCCCGGGACCGTATGTCTGTGCCGAATGGGAAATGGGCGGACTGCCCTGGTGGTTACTCAAGAAAAAAGATATCCGCCTGCGCGAATCCGACCCCTACTTTATGGAGCGTGTAGGTATCTTCGAAAAAGCCGTTGCCGAGCAGGTAGCTGGTATGACCATACAGAACGGAGGTCCCATCATCATGGTACAAGTAGAGAACGAATACGGCTCCTACGGGGAAGACAAAGGCTACGTATCGCAAATCCGCGACATCGTACGCGCCAACTACCCCGGCGTAGCACTGTTCCAATGCGACTGGGCGTCCAACTTCACCAAGAACGGACTCCACGACCTGGTATGGACCATGAACTTCGGTACAGGAGCCAACATCGACCAACAATTTGCACCGCTGAAGAAACTCCGTCCTGATAGCCCGCTGATGTGCTCCGAATTCTGGAGCGGCTGGTTCGACAAGTGGGGAGCCAACCACGAAACCCGTCCGGCTGCCGACATGATTGCCGGCATTGACGAGATGTTGTCCAAAGGCATCTCCTTCAGCCTCTACATGACCCACGGAGGGACCAACTGGGGACACTGGGCAGGAGCCAACTCACCCGGATTCGCCCCTGACGTAACCTCTTACGACTACGACGCCCCCATCAGCGAATCGGGACAGACCACTCCCAAATACTGGGAATTGCGAAAAGCATTGTCCAAATACATGAACGGCGAGAAGCAGGCTAAAGTTCCCGCTTTAATCAAGCCCATCCGTATTCCGTCTTTCCAATTTACAGAGATGGCTCCTTTGTTCGACAATCTTCCTGCTGCCAAGAAAGACCGCAATATCCGTACCATGGAGGAATATAACCAGGGATTCGGAAGTATTCTCTACCGCACCACACTGCCCGAGATGAAAACCCCGTCCCTGCTCACTGTGAACGATGCGCACGATTATGCCCAAGTTTTCCTGGATGGCAAATACATCGGCAAACTGGACCGCCGCAACGGTGAAAAGCAACTGGAATTCCCCGCCTGCCCCAAAGGTGCACGCCTCGACATTCTGGTAGAAGCCATGGGCCGCATCAACTTTGGACGTGCCATCAAGGACTTCAAGGGTATCACCCAAAGCGTAGAACTTACCGTAGACATCGACGGCCGTCCTTTCACCTGCAACCTGAAGGATTGGGAAGTCTATAATCTCGAAGATACATACGATTTCTATAAGAACATGAAGTTCCAGCCCATCGGCTCACTGAAAGATGAGTTAGGACAACGCATTCCGGGTTGCTACCGTGCCACCTTTAAGGTGAACAAGCCCAGCGACACATTCCTAAACTTCGAGACTTGGGGCAAGGGACTTGTCTACGTCAACGGGCACGCCATGGGACGCATTTGGGAAATCGGCCCGCAACAGACCCTCTACATCCCGGGATGCTGGTTGAAGAAAGGTGAGAATGAAGTGATTGTCTTCGACATCATCGGTCCCAAAGAAGTTAAGTCCGAAGGACTGAGCGAGCCATTACTGGACCAGTTGCTCGTCACCAAACCGCTGACGCACCGCAATGAGGGTGAAAATCTCGACTTGTCCGGTGAGCAGCCCGTCCTCTCCGGCAGCTTCAATCCCGGCAACGGTTGGCAGGAACGCAAATTCGACCAACCCGTCACCGGACGTTATGTCTGCCTGGAAGCCTTGAGTGCACAAGATGGAAAAGACCTGGCTTGCATTGCCGAAATGTATCTGCTGGATGAGAATGGGGAACGTCTGTCACGCGAACCCTGGATTGTCAATTATGCCGACAGCGAAGACGTATCCCACGTCAACTGTTCTGCGGACAAAATCTTCGACCTCCAGGAATCAACCTATTGGAGCACAACAAAAGACACTCCATACCCGCATTCTGTCGTGATTGACTTGGGTAGTACCCGCACCCTGACCGGCATACAATATCTACCCAGAATGGAAAGCGAGGTACCGGGTGGAATCAAAGACTTCAAGGTTTACGTAAAATCCAGGGCTTTCAACTATTAAGCCGGATTTACAACACTAATAGATTCTTTAGACACGGATTACATGAAAAATCATGGATAATAAATGAAGAATATCCATGATTTTTCGCGTAATCCGTGCCTAACTTAAAATCAATCAAACAGATTTTCCGTACAATTCATCGTCTACCACAGCCAGCATTCCCTCCACTTGAGCCAATGCCAGCATACGGCCATGAAAAGAATAACCTGTATTGTACCCTTTATCCTCGTCGCCCAACATCATGCGACCGTGGTCCACACGCATCGGCAATCCCGGATTTTCTTTCTCAAAGATACGAATCAAATCAATGAGGTGTCCCCTTCCCTCCAGATGGGAACTTTCGATAAAGTTTCCACCCGGTATTGCCTTCGTACTGCGCAAATGCACAAAGTGGGTACGCCTGGCAAACTTCCTTGCCAGTTCACGGGTATCATTCTGTTCACCCGCACTCAATGAACCGGCGCAAAAAGTCAGGCCATTATGGGGATTGTCCACTGCACTCAGTATCCAGGCAATATCTGCCTCGTCTGTCACAATGCGCGGCAACCCCAATACCTGAAAAGGAGGGTCATCGGGGTGTACACACATATTCACCCCATATTCCTCGCATACCGGCATGATGGCAGACAAGAAATAACGCATATTCTCGCGCAGAGCCTCCCGGTCTATCCCTTTGTATAGCGCCAGCAAACGCTTGAACAGGGTTACCGGCTCCTTGTCACCTTCCTTGATGTTGCCATTTACGAATCCTTGTGTCTTTACGATAATCGTATCTACCAGCTCTGCCTTTTCAAACTCCGTAATCACCTTATCCAGTTCTGCCACCTTGTCCAGCTCTTCCGGAGAATAATCGGCTTCCGCATTCTCCCGTTCCAATATCATCAGGTCGAAGTAGGCAAAACGGATTCTGTCGAAATAAAGAGAAGATGTCCCGTCTTCCCAGGGATGTTGCAAGTCCGTGCGAATCCAGTCAATCACCGGCATGAAGTTGTAGCATACCGTCCGGATGCCTGCCTTGCCGAGATTGGCAAGGCTTATCTTATAGTTCTCTATCAATCGGTCACGCTCACTCCCCGCATATTTGACAGCCTCGCACACCGGCAGACTTTCTACTACAGACCAGCGCAATCCGAAGGATTCAATATAATCCCTCAAATCTTCAATGGCTTCCAACGTCCATATTTCACCGTTGGGAACTTCATGCAAGGCAGTGACAACGCCTTCCACTCCTATCTGTTGCAACATGGCAAGGGTTATCTTGTCTTTCTTGCCAAACCATCTCCAAGTCTTTTCCATTCTTTATTATTAATTTTCTTGTTTTTCAGGCGTTCAAACGACCCGTTACCTTTTTGCAAAAGTAAGAAAGAATATGAGAACTGTCCATTCTGAATGGATAGATTTGTTTGTTCGCAATGAAAACAATATCTTAGCACTTCATTACATATATTAATTACGCTTATGCAAGACATAACAAACGGACGTTGCGGCTGGTGCGGAACCGACGAGCTGTATATGAACTGTCTCTTATACACATCTCCGAGCCCACGAGACCCTAAGAC
>ENA-OZAC01000817-OZAC01000817.1-human-gut-metagenome-genome-assembly--contig:-NODE-817-length-12035-cov-4.764357_pt1 | contig 12035 bp, 9 predicted proteins | sample MGYA00243298_ERZ653493 | MGnify/ENA primary metagenome ERZ653493 (study PRJEB26926, sample SAMN06165177) | human gut metagenome | biome: ENVO:00009003; feature: ENVO:2100002; material: ENVO:00002003...
TCTTAGGGTCTCGTGGGCTCGGAGATGTGTATAAGAGACAGTGCAAGCACAAGGCAGCAGGAGGATTTGTCGGAAAGCTTGATCTCGCATTTGTCAAGCGTCCCCGCCTGCGTCGCAATCATTATTTCAAGCAGGTCACCTTCAACAAGGGGCAGCACCGCCTGCGTTTCCGGATCGCCGAAACGGCAGTTATATTCAATAACACGCGGTCCGTTCGGGGTGAGCATAAGTCCGAAATACAGGCACCCGCGGAAAGTCCGTCCCTCGGCATTCATTGCGTTCAGCGTGGGGAGGATGATGCTTTGCATAACCTGCTCCTCCGCCGCTTTTGTGTAAAAAGGATTCGGTGCAATAACGCCCATGCCGCCGGTGTTCAGTCCCGTGTCGCCGTCGCCCGCACGTTTATGATCCATTGAAGAGGGCAGGGGAACAACTGTTTTTCCGTCCGTAAACGCAAGCACGGAAACCTCGGGTCCGGTCAGGAACTCTTCAACAACGACAGTTGCGCCGCTCCTGCCGAATTTGCCGCCCCGCATCATTTCGTTCACGGCTTCAACCGCTTCCTCGTGAGTTTTTGCAATTATAACGCCCTTGCCGAGAGCAAGCCCGTCCGCTTTGACAACGACGGGAAGGCTGTGGTGCGCCGCATATTCTGCCGCCGCATCGGCATCCGAAAAGACCTTGTATTCGGCCGTCGGAATGCCGTATTTCTTCATGAGTTCCTTTGAAAAAGCCTTGCTGCCCTCGATTATTGCCGCAGCCTTGCTCGGGCCGAAGCAGGGAATGCCCTTTTCACGCAGCATGTCGCAAAGCCCCATAACGAGAGGGTCGTCCGGAATCACGGCAGCAAAGTCAATTTCGTTGTTCAGCACAAAATCCACAATTTTTTCCAAATCCGTTGCAGCAATGCCCGTGCAGGTCACCGGGCATGAATCGCTGCCCGCATGTTCGCGGGAAATTCCGCCGTTTCCGGGAAGCGCATATATCTTTCCCGCTCTGCGGCTTTGAGCAAGCCGCCTGATTATCGCATGTTCGCGTCCGCCGCCGCCTATGACGGCAATATTGAGTTTATCCTTTGTTATCTGCATTTCTTTACTCTTAATTCCGTTCCTTGTTCCGTCCCTTCCGCATGTTCCGCACCTGCATCGGGAAATCCTTTTCGTCTATGTCCGCTTAATTGTTATGTCCGCTTAATTGACCGTTCGTTTCCGTTCGCCCGGCATACTGCCGAGTGCCGAACAGATCCGAATATCCGAATAAACCGCTCCGTTAAAAATCAATGGTGGAAAAGGCGCAGTCCGGTAAAAGCCATGACCATGCCGTGTTTGTTGCATGCCTCAATAACGGCATCATCGCGCACCGAACCGCCGGGCTGAGCAATATAGGCAACGCCGCTGCGGAAAGCACGCTCGATATTATCGCCGAACGGGAAGAACGCATCGCTTGCAAGTGCGGTTTCGCCGAACCTGCTCAGCCACTCCCGCTTCTGTTCCTTTGTCATCGGCTCGGGGCGGCGGGTGAAGAAATTCTGCCAATTTCCGTCGTCAAGCACGTCCCCGCATTCATCCTCGTTTAAATACAAATCAATTGCATTATCGCGGTTGGGGCGCGGAATATCCGCACGGAACGGCAGGTTCAGCACGGAAGGATGCGAGCGCAGGTGCCAAAGGTCGGCTTTATTGCCCGCAAGGCGTGTGCAGTGAATGCGGGATTGCTGCCCCGCGCCCACTCCGATCGTTTGTCCGTTTTCAACATAGCAAACGGAGTTGGACTGGGTGTATTTAAGCGTGATAAGCGCAATAACAAGGTCGCGTTTCGCGCTTTCGGGCAGGTTTTTGTTTTCGGTCACGATATTTGAAAGCAGGCTTTCGTCAATCGTTGAATCGTTGCGTCCCTGTTCGAATGTGATGCCGAACACCGTGCGCGTTTCAATGGGCGCGGGAACATAGTTTTCGTCGATTTTAATAACCGTGTATGCACCCTTTTTCTTTGCGGAAAGGATCTCAAACGCATCCTCATCGTAATCCGGAGCAATAATGCCGTCCGAAACTTCATGCTTCAAAACTTTTGCAAGCGAAACATCGACCCTGTCGCTGACGGCGATAAAATCTCCGAACGAGCTCATTCTGTCCGCACCTCTTGCGCGAATATAGGCACAGGCAATGGGAGAAAGCTCTGTTGTTTCGTCAACAAAATACATTTTGCGAAGCGTCTCATCCAGCGGGAGACCGACGGCCGCACCTGCCGGGCTGACATGTTTGAACGATGCCGCCGCAGGAAGTCCCGTTGCGGTGCGAAGTTCTCTGACGAGCTGCCACCCGTTGAGTGCGTCAAGAAGGTTGATATAGCCCGCCCTGCCGTTCAAAACGGCAATCGGCAGTTCGCCGTCAATTGAAATTGCAGCGGGTTTCTGATTGGGATTGCAGCCGTATTTAAGTTCGTATCGCATGTTTGCCTCCGTTAGTATGTTCGGTTTTATTCGGTTATTGTTTGTTTCAGTTCTTACGGTCGGTCAGGGTAACTTAAGTTGACGTTGACCGGCTCCGTTTTTTTGCAAAGCCGCACAGCGCTCAGCGGGTGTGCCGGTTGATGATGAATGTGTCCTCCGCGCCGTCCACGCAGCCGATAAAGCGCACAAAGAGCGAAACACGGTTGTTTTCATCAAGACCTACCCAAATTTCTTCGGCAAGGGTCTCTGCATCGGGCGCGTTCAGCGCAATGCGCACCGGTTCACCGCAGAACGAGGGCAGCGGCGAGCCGTCATGCTCATATGTGTGGATAAGATGTGCCGTACCCGCTTCGGGTTCGTAATTGTAAAAATTTCTGCGGCAGCGTGCGCCGTCGGGTGTTTCCGCCTTCAGTATGCTGAGGGTGTATTCGCCTGTTTCGGGGTAAAGAATGCCGCTGATGCGCGGGGTAAAATTCGGAGCATCCGGTTCAAAGCTCCTTTTGCGCAGTGCGGATTCAAAGCTTCCGCCCGCCGCAATTTCGCAGGCAACGGTGTCCGTCTGGTCGCCGTTGGTAACGACGGTGCAGCCGTTGACCTTCCGCACGGGAGAATAGATGATAAGCGAAGGGTCTGTCAGCTTTTTTTCGTCGAACGCCCGCGTTCTGATGCCGTCCTCGGTCGGTTCAAATATGCGGTTGCGGCTGTTCTCGCTTCTGCCCATGATGAAGTATGCGGCCACATAATGTGCGTTGTCCGCACTTTTTCCGATAAGCACGCCGCGTCCGGGATAGGTATTGCCGTTCAGGTATTCGTTGATAGTTTTCATTTATTCCGCCTTTCGCATTTCGATTCCGACTCGTTTGTTCACTGTTTGTTTCACTGTTCTGTTGATTTTATTGATAAAAACACCTGTTCAAGCGCAAGGGGCAGCAATTCCCATTCCGCCTGTTCCATAACGCGCCGCTGCAAGGTTTCCGGAGTGTCGCCCGGAAGCACATCAACGGCTTTCTGCATGATTATCTCGCCGCCGTCGGCAACCGCATTTACATAGTGTACCGTTGCACCCGTGACCTTCACGCCGTATGCAAGCGCAGCCTCGTGAACGCGCAGACCGTAGTACCCCTTTCCGCAGAAGGACGGGATGAGTGACGGATGAACGTTGATGATGCGCCTGTCGTAACTTTCGGTAAAATCCGCACTCAGTATTGCAAGAAAGCCCGCAAGCACGACAACATCGATTTCGCGCTCCTTGAGCAGTTTCCGCGCCGCCGTTTCGAACAGTGCGGGGTCCTGCCTGTTTTGAGGAAGATAAACCGCTTCAATGCCCGCATTTTTTGCCCGCTGAAGTGCGAATGCATCCGGCTTGTTGGAAACAGCAAGCGCAATATCGCCGCTTTTTATAACCGAACCGCGCTTGTCGAGCAAAGCCTGAAGGTTCGTTCCCCCTCCGGAAACGAACACGGCAGCGCGCGGACGGCGGGGAGCTTCGGCCCCGCCGCAGCTGCCGCTTTTGCCGATCGCGGCGGAAAGTTCTCCGCCCGTCAGCATATCTCAATACCTTCGCCGAGCACGGTGTCGCCGCAGATGTAAGCCTCCTCGCCGTTTGCGCGGAGAATTTCAAGCGCAAGATCCGCATCCTCGCGTGAAACGATGAGGCACATGCCGACGCCCATGTTGAAGGTGTTGAACATGTCCCTTTCGGGGATATCTCCCGTTGACGCGATAAGGTCAAAAAGCGGATGAATGCGCAGTGCGTTTTTGTTTATTCTTGCCGCAATGCCTTTTTTAAGGCAGCGCGGGATATTCTCATAAAAGCCGCCGCCGGTGATATGTGCACAGCCCTTTATGCGGACTTCCTTTGCAAGCTCCAGCACGGGTTTAACGTAAATCCTTGTGGGCTCAAGCAGAGCTTCGCCAAGAGTTTTTCCGAGAGATTCAACATGGGTTCCGAGCACGGCATTGTTTGAATTGAGATTGAAAACCTTGCGCACAAGGGAGAAGCCGTTGGAATGAACTCCGCTTGACGGCAGCGCAATGATAACATCTCCGGGACGCTGCGTTTCAATGTCGAACACCTTGCTCCTGTCCACGATGCCGACGGCAAACCCTGCAAGGTCATATTCGTCCGCAGGGTAGAAACCCGGCATTTCGGCCGTTTCGCCGCCGATAAGTGCGCAGCCGGACTGCACGCAGCCCTCCGCAACGCCCTCAACAACGGAGGCGACTTTTTCGGGAATGTTTTTGCCGAGTGCGATATAGTCAAGGAAAAACAGAGGCTTTGCACCGCAGCAGATGATGTCGTTCACACACATTGCAACGCAGTCGATGCCGACGGTGTTATGTTTGTCGCTCAAAAAGGCGAGTTTAAGTTTCGTTCCCACGCCGTCCGTACCGCTGACAAGGATGGGTTCGCTCATGCCTGCAAGATCCGGTGCAAACAGGCCGCCGAAATTGCCGATGGAGGGCATTGCACCGGGCGTGATCGTGCGCGAAATGTGTTTTTTCATCAGTTCAACGGCGCGATAGCCCGCAGTAATATCAACGCCCGCTTTTTCGTAGCTTTCGCTCCTGCTGTTGTTGTTTGCCATTTATGTTCTTCCTTTCGATCTGATAAATCCGTTTGGTTTATTTTGTTCGGTGGTTTCGATTGCGTTCGCGGCCCGTCAGAGCCGCGGCTTTTCTGTTCGGTTACTCTTTCGGCTGCGGCGTATCGGATTTTTCGCTGAGCTTGCGCGCATATTTGTTGACATAGCGGCGTTTGGGCGGCTCGCAGGGATATTCGCCCGTGAAGCAGCCGACACAATAATCCGTTTTGCCGTTGCCGGCAAGCAGCCTTGCGTTCTCAACGCTCAGGAAACCGAGGGAATCGAGCCCGAGTTCGCGAACAAGTTCCTCATCGTTGTATTTGTTTGCAATCAGCTCCTCCCGCGAGGGAACATCCGTGCCGAAATAGCAGGGGAACAGGAATTTCGGCGCGGCGGAGCGCACATGCACCTCCGTTGCACCCGCTTCACGCAGAAGGCGGACGATACGCTTGATTGTTGTTCCGCGAACGATGGAATCATCGATAAGCACAACGCGCTTGCCGCTGACAGTTGCGGATACGGGGTTGAGCTTGATCCGAACGAGTTTTTCACGCTCGTTCTGTTTCGGCTGAATGAAGGTTCTGCCGATATATTTGTTTTTGATAAAGCCTATGCCGTAGGGAATGCCGGACTGTCTTGAAAAGCCGATCGCGGCATCAAGCCCGGAATCGGGAACGCCGATAACAACATCCGCCTGCACGGGATGTTCAAGCGCAAGGAACGAACCTGCGCGCTGGCGCGCAAGATGCACCGAGCAGCCGTCAATAACGCTGTCGGGACGCGCAAAATAGATGTATTCAAACACGCAGAGCGCAGGCTTGACTTTTCCGCAGTGGCTGCGCAGGCTGCGCAGCTCGTCGTTTTCGACAACAACTATCTCGCCCGGTTCAACATCACGCAGGAATTTCGCTCCCATTGCATCAAGCGCGCATGTTTCGGAAGCAAAGCAGTAACCGCCTTCGGACAGTTCTCCGATGCAGAGCGGACGGAACCCGTGCGGATCGCGTGCGGCAATAAGCTTTTTGGGCGACATGATAACGAGTGAATAGGCACCCTTTATCCTGTCCATTGCGCGCGATACGGCCTCCTCAATGGAATCAGCCGTCAGCCGTTCTTTGGTAATTGTGTATGCAATGACTTCCGTGTCGGTCGTTGTGTGGAAAATAGAACCTGCAAGCTCCAGTTCCTCACGCAGTTCGGCATCGTTGACAAGGTTGCCGTTGTGTGCTATCGCCATCGTGCCCTTTATGTGGTTCACCACAAGGGGCTGGCAGTTGATGCGCTTTTCGTAGCCGGTTGTGGAATAGCGGACATGCCCGACCGCCATGCTTCCCGTTCCGAGTTTTGCAAGCGAATTTCCGTCAAATACCTCGTTGACAAGCCCCTCATCGCAGTGCGCGTTTATAACGCCGTCGTCGTTGACGGCAATGCCTGCGCTCTGCTGCCCGCGGTGCTGCAAAGCATAGAGTGCATAATATGCAAGCGCGGCAACGTTTTCGCGCTTTGAAGCGGCAATGCCCACAACGCCGCATTCCTCGCCGAGGTGCTCAAAGGTTGTTTCGTGTTCGGTTATGTTTTCCAAAATATCCATTTTGCTGTTCTCAATCCAGATAAATCGTTCTGTTAATTCTCCCGAGTTTCGCACAAAAGCTTACTCGCCCATCAGGCGGTGCAGGATCTCGTGATATGCGCCTTCAACATTGCCGAGGTCGCGGCGGAAACGATCCTTATCCAGTTTTTCGTGGGTTTTGCTGTCCCAGAAACGGCAGGTATCCGGCGAAATCTCGTCCGCAAGCACAATTGTGCCGTCGCTCAGTCTTCCGAACTCAAGTTTGAAATCGATAAGCTCGATGTTGACTTCCGCAAAGAATGCGGTCAAAATTTCGTTGATTTTCAGAGCGTATTTTTTTATCGTTTCAAGCTCCTCCGGCGTGCAGAGACCCATTGCAAAAACATGGCTGTCGTTAATCATGGGATCGCCCAATGCATCGTCCTTGTAGCAAAGTTCGAGAACGGTGCTTTTGAGTTTCGTGCCTTCGGGGAAACCTATGCGTTTTGCAAGCGAACCCGCCGCAACATTGCGGACAATGACCTCAAGAGGAACGATGCGGACGGCTTTGACCGCCGTTTCCCTGTCGGAAAGCTGTTCGACAAAATGGGTCGGAATGCCTTTTTCTTCAAGCATTTTCATGAGATAGTTCGTAACGCGGTTGTTGATAACGCCCTTGCCCGCGATTGTACCCTTCTTTTCGCCGTTAAATGCGGTTGCATCGTCCTTATAGTCAACGATATAAATACCTTCGACATCGGTTGCGTAAACCTTCTTTGCCTTGCCTTCGTAGAGCTGCTGAGTCTTTTTCATTTTTGTTCCTCCTTTTCGGTATCCGTTTGCCTTGTTTGTTATTTTTGTTGTTTGCGTTTCGCCGTTCGGTTCCGCAGTCGGAGCGGCACCGTTTTTTGAAAGTGCCGTTCGCACCGCATTCCCCGAAAAAAAGTTTGATAGCCGCATCATTACGGGCTGCGGCTATCTTCGTTTATTGTTAATCTCTGTGCTGCAATGCGGCATCCTTTTTGCGGACATCCTCCGCCATTTTTATCCTCATTGCGTCAAGCTTTTCGTGAAGTGCGGGTTCCGCAAGCGAAAGCATTTGAGCCGCAAGTATCGCGGCGTTGGCCGCACCGTCGACGGCAACAGTTGCCACGGGGACTCCCGAGGGCATCTGCACCGTTGCAAGCAGGGCATCAAGCCCGTCAAACGTTGAAGCTTTGATGGGTATGCCGATAACGGGCAGAGTTGTGTTTGCGGCAATAAAGCCCGCAAGATGCGCCGCCTTGCCCGCTGCGGCGATAATAACGCCAAAATCACGTTTATAGGCGTTTTGTGCGAATTCCGCAACATCCGCCGGGGTTCTGTGCGCGGACATAACGCGCATTTCATAGTTTATTCCGAGTTCATCGAGCTTTGCCGCACAGCCGGACACAACCGGCAGGTCGCTGTCGCTCCCCATGATGACCGCAACACGTTTCATGCTGCCCACCTCCGTTGTTTCATGGGCTCATGGTAACAGATTTTTACCTGCAATTTCAAGGCTTTTTTGCAGATATATCAAATATGTTGCCCGATATATTTTTATCCGTTCGTTTTTGCTTTATTTGCATGGTTTTTTGCATTCCGATAAAACCGCGCCCCCCGCATTCGCGCTTGCAATAAACGGAATATAATGTTATTATTGTACGGGTAAAGCAAAACTCCGCTGCGGCAGTCTTTCCGGAAAAACCTCTGCGGAGGGAATCTTCTCAATCTCATTCTCAATCTCAACTGAGAGGCTCTGAAAGCGAGGGGTTCAAAAGCGCGGTCAGCCGGCACTTTCGGCGCGATTTTTACCCGAATCGACCGCAAAACAAAATGCTGCGCCCGCAATGCAGCATTCGATTCCGCTTACGAAACCGGAGCAAAGCTTCGGCTTTGCAAAAAGCTCCGGCTTTATACAAAAAGGAGAGTACAGATTATGAAAACATGCGCCATCGTGGGCATCAACTGGGGCGATGAGGGCAAGGGCCGAATGGTTGACCTCGTTGCGGAAGAATATGACATTGTTGTTCGTTACCAGGGCGGCAACAATGCAGGACACACCATCAAAAACGACTACGGCACATTTGCGCTGAATCTTTTGCCTTCCGGCATTTTCCGCCGTGAAAAGATGAATATTCTCGGCAACGGCACCGTTGTCGACATCCGCCACCTCTGCGGCGAAATCGAACGGCTGCACGATGCAGGCGTCTATATCTCCCCGGAAAACCTTATGATAAGCTCCCGTGCCATCATTGTTATGCCCTATCATGTTGCATTGGACGGGCTTGAAGAAGCACGCCTTTCCGACAAACCCTACGGTTCGACAAAGCGCGGCATTGCCCCCGTTTACGGCGACAAATACATGAAAAAGGGCATTATGCTCGGTGAATTGTTCGACAGGGAATACCTTATCGACCACCTTTCCGATGTTCTTGAATTCAAAAACCTTCAGATAACCCGCGTATACGGCGGCGAACCCTTCTCCCTTGAAAGCATGGTTGAATACCTCGATACCTACGGCGAGATTCTCAAGCCCTATATCGGCGACACGAGCGCATACCTGCGCAAAGCGGCTCACGAGGGCAAAAAGATCCTTTACGAAGCTCAGCTCGGCGTTCTGCGCGACATTGATTTCGGCATCTATCCCTACACCTCCTCAAGCTCTCCCCTTGCGGCATACGCTCCCATCGGCTCCGGTGCGCCGGACATTCCCGTGAACCGCGTCATCGGCGTTGTGAAAGCATATTCCACCTGCGTCGGCGAAGGTCCTTTCACCGCCGAATGGTTCGGAGAAGAGGCCGAAAGGCTGCGTAAAGAGGGCGGTGAATACGGCGCCGCAACGGGACGCCCCCGCAGAGTCGGCCCCATCGACCTTGTTGCAACGCGGTACGGCGTTCAGATGCAGGGTGCAACGGAAGTCGCGCTCACAAAGCTCGACATCCTTTCCTACATGGATTCCATCCCCGTTTGCGCCGCATACGAATGCGACGGTGAAGTGACCCGCACGTTCCCCTTCCCTTCGAAACTCGGCAGGGCAAAGCCCATTTATGTTAAACTTCCCGGTTGGGGCTGCGACATTTCAAAGATTCGCACCTATGATGAGCTTCCCGAAAATGCCCGCAAATACGTTGAATACGTCGAACGCGAAATCGGCTGCCGCATAAGCTATGTTTCCGTTGGCCCGGGCAGGGAAGAGATAATTCTCCGATAAGAGGACTGCCCGAAAACTGTTGAAGGACGATTAATTTATGAAAGAATTTTACGAAAGCCCCCTTTCGAGCCGATATGCCTCGGAATACATGCTGCGCCTCTTCTCGCCGGACAAACGCTACGGCACATGGCGCAGGCTTTGGGTTGCGCTTGCCCGCGCGGAGCATCGTCTCGGTCTTCCGGTAACGGATGAACAGGTGGCGCAGCTTGAAGCGCATGTTGATGACGAAATAAACTATGCCGCCGTTGCGGAATGGGAAAAAAAGCTTCGCCACGACGTCATGGCGCATATCCGTGTTTACGGCGAAAGCTGCCCCGATGCCGCCGGAATTATCCACCTCGGCGCAACGAGCTGCTATGTTACGGATAATGCGGATATCATGATTTACCGCGATGCTCTGCTGCACATCCGCAGCGAGCTTGTTTCCGTCATTGCCGCACTCTGCGATTTTGCATACAAATACCGTGCAATGCCGACTTTGGGCTACACGCATTTTCAGCCCGCTCAGCTTGTGACCGTCGGCAAACGCGCCTGCCTCTGGGCGCAGGATTTTCTGCTTGACCTTGACGAGCTGAATTTTGTTATCGACAACCTGCTGTTCCACGGCTGCCGCGGAACAACGGGCACGGACGCAAGTTTTCTCTCACTTTTTGACGGCGACGTTCAAAAGGTTCGCGAACTGAATGCAATGATCGCGGAGGAATGCGGTTTTTCAACGCTTTTCCCCGTTGCGGGGCAAACCTACCCCCGCAAATACGACAGCCGCATTCTGAACGTGCTTTCCGCAATTGCACAAAGTGCATATCGGTTTGCAAACGACATGCGGCTGCTTCAGCATCTGCGGCAGGTGGAAGAACCGTTCGAAAAGAATCAGGTCGGTTCCTCCGCAATGGCATACAAGCGCAACCCCATGCGCTGCGAGCGAATCTGTTCGCTTTCGCGCTATATCATGGCGGATGCACTGAACGCGCCGATGACGGCCTCAACACAATGGTTCGAACGCACTTTGGATGACTCCGCGAACCGCCGCATATCACTTCCGGAGGGTTTCCTCGCCTGTGACGCAGTGCTCAGGCTTATGCGCAACGTCACCGCCGGCATCCACGTCAACGAAAAAATCGTCGAACGAACCGTGCTTGAATATCTTCCCTTCATTGCCACGGAAAACCTGCTCATGAGTGCGGTCCGTAAGGGCGGCGACAGGCAGGAGCTTCACGAGGTCATCCGCACCCGCTCCATGGAAGCGACGGCACGCATGAAGGAGGGGCTGAACTGCGACCTTCTCGACAGGCTTGCGCTTGATCCCGCCTTCCCGTTGGACAGGGAAGAGATAACCGCCGTGCTCGATCCCGCCGCATTCATCGGAATCTGCCCCGAACAGGTGGAAGAATTCGTTGCCGAAGCGCGCGCACGGATTGCCGATTGCGCCGCCGAAACAGGCGACGTAAGCATCAACGTATAACTTATAAACAACAATGACCGATGTCGCGGGGAGCCGCCTTTTTTGCAGTCTCCCCGCAAACCCGCGCCGTTCATCAACGCCGGAATGCCCATGAACAACAAATACAAAATCTTGCTCGTTGAGGATGAGCCGAGCATACGCAAATATGTGAATGCACTGCTCAACGCCTCCGGCTATATCGTAATTGAAGCTGCAAACTGTGCCGAAGCCAAGCCCTGTTTTCTTTCACACACGCCCGACCTTGTTCTTCTTGACCTCGGGCTGCCCGACGGGGACGGAATGCAGCTGCTTGAGTTCATACGCAGCCGTTCTGCCGTGCCCGTAATAGTGCTTTCCGCACGCAGCGATGAAACGGACAAGGTTGTTGCGCTTGACGGCGGTGCAAATGATTATGTTACAAAGCCTTTCGGTTCGGCCGAACTGCTTGCGCGAATGCGTTCCGCTCTCCGCACCGGGCGACAGCACGGAACAGGCGAAACGGACGGCAGGCTCTGCATCGGCGCACTCACGATCGATTGCGATGCCCGCCGCGTTTTTGCAGGCGAATCCGAAGTTCGGCTCACCCAAACGGAATACAATCTGCTGCTCCTGCTTGCGGAAAACAGCGGCCGAATGATGACGTATCAAAAGGTGATAAAGGCCGTGTGGGGCGAAGGGGTGAATGAGGCTAACATCAAAAAGCTTCAAGTGAACATAGCAAATATAAGAAAAAAATTTGCCGGTGTTTCCGTTCCCCTTCCCGGCACTGTCTCTTA
>ENA-OZAC01000825-OZAC01000825.1-human-gut-metagenome-genome-assembly--contig:-NODE-825-length-11926-cov-10.759582_pt1 | contig 11926 bp, 9 predicted proteins | sample MGYA00243298_ERZ653493 | MGnify/ENA primary metagenome ERZ653493 (study PRJEB26926, sample SAMN06165177) | human gut metagenome | biome: ENVO:00009003; feature: ENVO:2100002; material: ENVO:00002003...
TGGATCTGCGGATCACCAAGCCCCGGAAACCGGAGTGGCTGGCGCAAAACCTGGATAATCCATTCCGAGGCTGGGACGGTGCGGAGCATATCCCTGCTTCTGCTGCGAAAAAGGCAGCCAATCAATACCGCAAGACCCGTTCCCAGCTGATGAAGCTGGCCGCTGAGCCGGGCGAGGACGCCCAAGCCCAGGCACTTGAGGCGGTGGCAGCCTACACTCAGACCTTCAACAAGATGGGCTTTATCGAAACCGAGGAACGGGATGAAATTTACATGGCTCTGCGGGGGATCCTGGATGCCCTGCCAGGCGATGCACTCCAGAAAGATGCCCTGCTGGAGCAGTTTGAACAGCTGCGGGATTTTTGAGCAGGTAGCGTAAAACCGCGAAAAAACAGGAGCAGATCATGAAACGGATGCGAAGCCTGAAAGAAAAATGAGGAAAACAATATGGCACTACAAGATAAGAAAATCATGCCGCCCCTTGGCTGGCCCACCGGGAGATCGAGCGATACTCCATTGGCTGGCGCATGGGCTATGGGGAGGATTACATAGACCGATTTGACGATTGGAGTACAGCATGGCAGAAATGAAACTTTATGAACTGGAAATGCTCCGCAGCAGGATCTATCACGGGGAGCAGGAACTGATTTCCACTCTGACACCGGAGCAATTCTTTGCCCTGCTGTCTCACGACTATGATACTGGTTTTGCTGCTGGAAAAGCCTCCGCACAGAAGGAAATTCTCTGTATGCTGGCAGCGGACGGGATGCCTGTTGAGAAGATTGCGCTTCTGCTGCGGATAAAGCCAGAGAAGGTGCTGGAGATCATAGCCACCAAACAGGCCCACATTGAGAAATGCAGAAAGAGACTCAAACAGGAGGCAAAGCCATGAAAGACTTTTGCCAATACGGAAATCGTCGGGATGACGAATGGGAAATCTTGCCCTGGATACCTGATCCGCGCCCGCCCTTCAAAATCTGGGTAAAACCAGAGCAGATCGCGCCATTCTTTCTCATTCCCCACCACCCCTATGCGATCTCCCTTCTGCTAAAGATCAGCGACGGATTCCGGACAGAGAAATTCCGACGGCTGGGACTGACAGGCAGCAGCGCGGATTGGGAGCGGCTTGTCCGGGGCGTGATCCAGGAGTTCGAGGAAAATAACAGCGGCGTGGATCTGTTTCACTTCGACTCTGACGAGGATGTGTTCTGCGTGTACTCCCAGTACATCGACGATTTGATGCTGCTGTCCAAAATGATCCGGGCAGCCTGTGATGATGAAAAAACGATGCGGACTTATCTTGGCAAAATCGAGTACATCAAGCTCTTTTGGGAGGGCGCACCGGAGGGAGAACCGTTGGTGATCCTCTATGAAGTGGATACCGAAAATGAGCGGTTGGCCCATCGCTCCATTGACATCTCTGCAGATGGCCGCACCCGCAACATCCCTGACCTTTATGACGGCGCTATCGAGATCACGCCGATCCCCACCGTGGAGGAATTGAACGCCCATGTCTGGGGCGAGGAATTCCACGCCTGCGTCATAGAGAAAGCGGAATTTGAGGCCATCTGGGAAAGCCACACCTATGATGGAGCGTTAAAAGAATCAGGAGGGTTCTGATGAAACAGACAGATATTTATACCGAAGCTCTGATCTGTCTGCGCTCCATCCTTCTGGCAGACCATCCGGAATTCCAAAACTGGATCGGCTGGTTGGAGCGGGACATTCAGGACTGGAACCAGCGGCGGGAGGTTACCCACCATCTTCGGGCATACGGCGGCATGGGCTCGTTCAATGACCTTCCCAGTATGCACGGAAATCACGACTACATTTTTGACTTTCTCAAGTCCGTGTGCTATGCCTTCGGCCACCTCTACGGCAAGCGGGAGGGCATTTCGCCAGAGGCATTGATGGAGGAGTGCCTCCACGATGTAGAGCAGGCAGCCTATCACCCCCATAAGGCACTGAACCAAGCCATTGCCCAACACTTGATGCAGGGCGATCTACAGGAGAATCTGGATAGGCTGTAGGAGGACTTGCTATGAACGAAAGACTATTTCGTACCCAATTCAATCAAATGGAAACCACCGAGAAGCAGGCGCTGATGGAAAGCTTGGCTACTCGTTATGATATGACCTTTCTTGGCCTGCATACCTTTGACCGCTGGGGCCAGAGCAGCACCACCGGCATATTCGAGAAAGATGGCCGGGAGTATGTTTTCGTTCCCGGCGATACCGTCACCCTGGGCTGGGAACGGTTCGCCGTCGGGCTGGATCAGGACAGCCGAGAGGAACTGGACTATCTGTTCCAGGAATGGGAGATGGAACAGGACCCAGAGGAGATGATCCGGGAAAGCATGGCTCCCGTTCGGCAGGCAGCTATTGGCCCTATGCTGGTGGGCCGGGAGTTGGAGGAACTGTGCTGGGAGCCGGTCACAATGGCCGATCCCAGGCTAACCGCCCATCCTGACTGGCTGAAGAAGTTCCGGGAGTTTGCCTGGAGCGACCTTGACAGCCTTACTATGCACCAGTCAGCCCGCATTGAGCGGACGGAAAAGGGCTTTCAGATCTGTATCTATAACCGCACTGATTACGATGAACTCCTTGCCGGGCTGGAAAAGCAGGGTCTCTCGCTGCCTACGGCAGACGAGTGGGCCTATCTGTGCGGCAGTGGGTGCCGCACCCTGTTCCCCTGGGGAGATGGAATGGACTACTCCATGCACCTGCACCACTTCGAAAGCCCGGAGGATGAGGACAAGCCCTTCGATATGGAGGAGCCTAACTTCTTCGGAGTGTCCATCGCCTATGACCCCTATATGCGGGAGGTCGTGAAGGCCGAGCAGTTTACCACCTGCGGCGGTGATGGCGGGCGCGGCATCTGCGGCGGACTTGGAATTTTCCTCGGTTTCCTGCCCTGTTCGCCGCACTGCAAGCCGGAAGTGCAGGAGGATAAGGAATTGAACGGTGACTATGACTTCTATCGGCCCATTATCCGGGTGGAGATGGACAGATAGACTGGAGGGATACCATTGGAAAAAAAGAATCTCAGTTGCCCCTCCTGCGGCCCGTTGGCGGCACAGATGGAGGAGGCCAGCGGCGGCTCCTACCGCCAGTATGACCAAATCCTCCAGAAGATCATGGAACTGGAGCAGCGGGGCAACATGGAATTGTTTGCCGGGGACTGCACGCTGGAGGAGACCGATGCGGCGCTGGCATCCGAGCGGCATTACACTGTCTGCCACTATATGCGGTGCCGCCGCTGCGGGGCCCTCTATTTTGTGGGGGCCTGCATCCGGGGCAGGCCGGTCTTTCGTCAGGTGGACGACATCAAGAAGGAAAACCTGAACACCCGGCTGTGGGGCCGGTGTGGAACCTACTACTTACAGAAAAAAACTGAAGGAGGCGTCAATATGGATGTCGTGAAACTCCCCAAAAAAGTCCGTATGGTCTGCTATGAGATCATGGATGGCAAAGAAGAAGCCTTGGACACGCTGGAATCCTTTGCCGATAAATACCCCCATCAGGTAGCAGCGGTCAAGGCCGAGGTCGCCTATTTCAACCTGGACTATGAAAAGGCGCTGGCTTTGGATTTGGCCATCCTTCCCTGGCTGGAGGAGTGGTATTACAGCAATGTGAGCGATGAACACATGATCGCCATGACGGTGGCGGCCATCCGGCTCCACCGGGAGCAGGAGCTGATTGAGGCGCTGACGAAGGAACAGACGCGCATCCGGGCTGAGAACGGCCTCCCCCAGCGGGATCGGTTCTGTGACATCCTGATGGACTACCTCAAGCGGGGCGTAATGCCCTTTGCGGACAACGACAAGAACTACCCCTACCATGAACCAGAGGAACCGCAGACAAAGGAGCAGCTCTGGGCAAAGCTGGTGGAACAGAATAAGAAACTCTCGCCAGACGATCCCGATGCCAGGCGGAAGCTCTATAACCACTGCTGTATGTTCGGAACCGCCAGGGATGCCGTAGATCTCTTTGAGGAGATTCAAGGCGTGCCCATGGCTGACTCCTCCTATCGGGACGCAATCGCCCGCTATCTCTATTTAGGCGAACGGGAGAAGGCGCTCCAGACAGCGGAGCGGTTGGCAACATCGCGGCTGTGGGCGGTTGCTGGGCCGACGCAGGTGCGTCCCATGTCCTTCTTTGAGGACCCGAACCTGCGGGAGTTTTTGCTGGAGCCGGAATCCCTCCGGCGCATCCGGGAAGCTGCCTTCATTGATGACGGGAGTTTGATCCGAAAGTAAATTGCTTGGGAATGGAGGATCTGCCATGAGCAAGGAGCTGGAACTGTATAAAGCATTTATTGACGGCCTTGTGGAGCGGAAAGACAGCATGACGGCCCTGTGGGTCAAGGGCGATGGCTTTCCTAAGACAGAGGACAACAAGGCGAAAAATGAACTTCTCGCCGCACTGACCCCGGAGCAGAAAGGTGTGCTGGCTGAGATGCTTCAGGACGAACATATTGCGGGTATCCACGATACCCTTGCATATATCAATGAGATGATGGATCTGGAGGGGCTGGAGCTTCATCAGGACGGTGAATCCTATCCCAACGACTATTTTGAGAGCCTGCACTATGACTTCATCAGCCGTTGTGACGGAGATGAGTGGCCGGAATAAAAGGAGGCGTGACGGATGTATATCAAAAAATACTGGGGCAACTTTATCGGAGGCTCGGACGACAGCCTGAACCTTGTGGCCTTTTTAGAAGACCAGAAGAAAGAGGAAATCCCCCTCAGCGAGATTTTCGCCAAAATCGGGCTGGACAAGCAGAACTGGGACTTCCGCCAGACCGTGGAGTATCTGGAGTTTACACACTCCGATGGCGTGGAGATGGACTTCCACTTCGCCATTGATGTGGTCACTGATCTGGCCGCCATCCTGCTGGAGTGCAGCGTCAGCGGCAGTGTGAACCTCCAGGATCTGGACGAGTACAACACCCCCTCCCGCCGCATCCGCATCACCGCCACGCCAGAGGAGCACGACGCCATGAACAAGGCCCTGGCGGATTTTGCGCAGAACCCGCTGGAATATGACCTCAGTGAGATGATGGACGACGAGGAGATCCGGGAGATGGCTCGGGATGTGGAGGCGCTGCGGAAGGAACTGTACGAGGCCGCCGGCCGCAACCGGGACTTTCATGTGAAGGCAGAGGACATGAAGAATCTGCTCCCCGACTGGGAGGAAGCCAGTGGCTGCATCGCCACCAACCGCATCACGGTGGAGGGCTGCAAGGTTGGCTACTGCTACCGGGAGAAACCGGACGGCGACTGGGACAGCGGCTGGCGCTTCACCGCCGGCGATGAGAGTGACGAGTACATGGACGACCCTAACAACGCTGGGATCTACGGTCTCAACTCCATCTGCAACGACGATCCCGACATCATCCCTCTGCTGAACACCCCCGCCCCCTGCGCCTTTGAGCGGGATGAGAACGGCGTGTTCAAGCAGATTAAAGACTGGAAACCGGATGAGGACGAGGAGGACCCTGATATGGATATTTTGAAGCAGTGCCAGAAGTGGCATGAGAACAACGAGCATCACAAGATCATTGAAGCACTGGAGGGTATTGAGGAGCGCACTCCGGAAATGGACAGCCAGCTTGCAAGGGCGTACAACAACGAGGCAGATCACAGAACGCTGGAAGGCAGAGCTATGCTCAAAAAGGCCATCGCTCTCTTGAAACCTCATGAGGAATACTTTGAGGGAGACTACTACTGGAACTTTCGCATGGGCTATTCCTATTACTATCTGGATCAGGAGGGCAGGGCTCTTCGTTACTTTGAAAAGGCATTGGAGGCCCGCCCCGACGACGAGGACACCATGCAGCTGATCGACGGGTGCAAGAAGGGCATCTCCCTGCCGCAATTCTCGGAGTGCTTCCGGGAGCGGACAGAGGACTGGTGGGAAACCTTTGCCGAGATGGAAGCAGAATTGCGCCAGATGATGGATGAGGACAAGGAGCACACCCGCGGTGCGGAGATCGTGGCCCACATGGAGGAAACCCTGAATCTGGTCTTTGATGAGATTTCCTTCGAGATGGGCTTTAACGGTGAGAAGTACGAGCTGATCCTCACCCCGGAGGGCGACAAGGTCAAGCTGTTTGAGCTGGTCTACTTCCAGAAGCACGCCCCCAAGGAGGTGCTGGAGCACTGGAACATCCTGGTGGGCCGTCAGCCCCTCCAGAACATCGGTCTGCGTACCGAGGATGGATGGGACATCTCCGGGGAGGATGTGCAGATCTGGCTGGAGGAGCAGGGTGAAAACAGTTTCGCCATCTCTGCCTACTGCGAAAAGCTGCTGCCCATGCTCCGGGAGGAGGAAGGCCGAGTCTGGTGGATGCTCACCACCCTCACCGACCAGGTGCTGGGCGAGATCTCCCACATGTGGTACATTGACGATTTCGATGTGCTGGAGGAGCCCAAGGCGGAGCCGTCCTTCCCCCTGTCCCAGCTGCCTGACAAGCTGAAGGAAAAGGGAGCGAACCTTACCACCGATCCGGAAGCCTATCTGGACAGCTATCTTGGCTACGAAATGAAACCCAATCAGGACCCGGACGCCGACTGGCGGCTGGATGTGATGGCCGGCTCCACCTGCTGTGTGCCGCTCATCAACGGCTATCTGAATGGGGACAACGACTTTATGGACGCACTCCATGCCGACGGCGCAGTGGCGGGCTTCTTCTGCTATCCCCTGGATACCCTCCGTGAAGAAGAAGGATCGGAGAAGATCTTCGACTTCCGGGACAAGCTGGAAGAAGTGTTCACCACCGGCGACGGCCCGGAGGTGCTCACCCTCACCGGCGGAGCCACCGGCCTTTTCTGCGGCTATGTGGATTTCATTGCCTGGGACATCCAGACGGCGCTCCAGATGGCCAAGAAATTCTTCGAGGATAGCGACATCCCCTGGGCCAGCTTCCACACCTTCCGCCGGGAGGCGGGCACGGTGAACCTGAAAACGCCGCCCAAGGAGGAGCCGGACGATGAGGATCAGGTCCCCGAGCTGGACGAGACGCTGACGGGTATGGACTATATCCCCTACACCCCGCAGGACGAAGAAGAATTCTTCCAGCAGCTGGAGCAGTGGAACGACGAGGACGAGTACACCCGCTGCATCCAGGCCTTGAATGCCATCCCGGAGGACTGGCGAAACTACCGCACCTCCTATGCCCTGGCACGGGCGCTGGAGAACTATGCGATCATTGGGGACCACGACGAGGGTACTCCTAACTATAAGGGAGATAAGGCCCTGCGCCGAGCCATCGAGGTACTGGAGTCCGTCCGGGAGGAGGGGCAGGACAAGGCCCAATGGAACATGCGGATGGCCTATGGCTATTGGTATCTCAACGGGCAGGAGGAGAAGGCCATCCCCTACGCCCAGCGGTGGGCGGAGCTGGACCCGGAGGACGAGGACGCCCCGGCGGTGATTCAAGCGTGTCAGGAGGAGATTGCAAAGCGAGCCGAGGCAGAAGCCGAGGACGAGAGTGACCACACAGGCGTCTTCACCGGCTTTGTGCTGCTGTCTAAGGCAGAATGGGATAAAGCGCAGTTCATCCGGGACATGAAAGAAAAGTGGGACATCGCCGTGGATGAATACGATGCCAGCGAGGAAAAGGACGACGACGCGCTGGTGTTTGAAGTAGGCGATATGCTGGCCGCCGTCAGCCTGAATAACTATCCTATCCCCGGCGGCGAGGCCGAGGGCAACGCGGAAAACAACTATATGTGGGAGGATGCGGTCAAGGTAGCCAAAAAGCACCGTGCCCACTTGATGGTAGCAGTGCTGGGCAAAGAAGAAGATCTGCTGGAAAAGGGCAAGTTGTTCACCAAGGTGGTAGCCGCCTGCTGCCGTCAGGAATATGCCACCGGCATCTACACCAGCGGCGTGGTGTTTGAACCCCGGTTCTATGAGGGCTTTGCCGACATGATGCAGGAGGACGAATTGCCCATCTTCAACTGGATCTGGTTCGGCCTCTGGCGGGATGAGCATGGCATGAACGGCTACACCTACGGCATGGCGTCGTTTGGCAAGGACGAGATGGAGGTGCTGGGCACCGATGCTAAGCCGAGCGATCTGCGGGACTTTTTGGCCAGTCTCGCCTCCTATGTGCTGGAGAACGATGTGGAACTGCACGATGGAGAGACCATCGGTTTTGCGGAGGATGATAAGCACACCATCACCCGCAGCCCTGGCATCGGACTGCCGGAGGAGCAGATGACCCTGAAAATCTCCTGGGCGTCATCGGACGGTGACCCTGACGATGATGACGATGACCCGGATGGCGAAGCGCCCGAGGATGAGGAATCCGGTGTTCCCGAGGTCTACACCGAGGAAGAAATGGAAGCTATCGAGGGGCACATCCAGCAGTATTTCGGTGAGTTCGAGAATGTGTTCCATGAGCTGTCTTCGCCGGACATCCATGTTGACATCTGCGTGGTGCCGCCCTCCAAGGAGCGGTACTACTACACCCTGGTCACCATGGGTATGGGCGCTCACCGGATGAATGTGCCCGAAGAACTGGCGGAATACAAGCTGGAGCGGGCGGAACTGGCCATTGCGCTGCCAGGGAACTGGAAGCTGAAGCATGAGGATCTGAAGAATGAGCGGTGGTACTGGCCTATCCGCCTGCTGAAAACCCTGGCCCGCCTGCCCATTGCCAGCGATACCTGGCTGGGCTTCGGCCATACCATGGACAATGAGGAGGATTTTGCAAAGGACACAAAGCTGTGCGCCGCCATTCTGACTGGTCCCCAGGATACCGAAGATGGCAGCGAGGTCTGCATCCTGCCGGGCGGCGAGGAGGTCAACTTCTATCAGGTGATCCCCCTCTACCGAGAGGAATTGGAATATAAAATGGAGCATGACGCAGATGCTCTGTTGGACAAAATGGACGGCATCAGCTTTGTGACTTACAATACCCGTCCCAACGCCATGACCATGGGCAAACTTGGCAGTGTGGAGGACGGCGGCGTGATGGAAATGGATTGCGCTGACTGGCACCTGGAAACCATTCAGGAAAAGAATCTGCCGATGGATGAAATCAACGCCTACAACCATATGGCTATTTTCCTGCGCTGGTGCATGGAGCACGACCTGATGGGTGAAGAATTCCTTGCGGAGTATGGAGAGGTGGTAGAAAAGGTCAAGGCTGATCCTGCCGGCGTGGATCTGCGGGAATTTATCCGGGATGAACTGGATGGGCAGCTGGTGGGCCCGATGTTTAACAAGATCGGCCGAGCCTTTGCCTCCTATTACTATGGGGAGCCGGACAGCCCCTATTTCCCCAGCGACATCGACGACTACGCCATTGGTGTCATCGGGCAGGAGCGCAATTACTCCGACGAGATCCAGGACGAAGCCTATCTGTTCATCCCCTTTGACGAGGACTACTATCAGGCCATGGCAAAGGTGATCGAGGAACGCTTCACCAACTGGCAGGGACAGGACTTCGACGAGGACACACTGGAGCCTTCCGAGGTGGCTCAGGCCATCATGGAGTATCTGGACTGCGAGTGTACCTATTTCCCCTCCATGAAGGATGATGACCCCATCATGGCAGCTTACGGTTATGCCAAGCGGGACAGCGCCCAGGAAGGCTTTGTGCCGGTACTCATCAAGGCGGATGATGAAACGCTGTTGGAGTGTCTGGTGATGAACGCCGACCCGGAGAATGATGCGGACATTTACGAATTTGACCTGAAAACCGTAACGGAGTACCGGAAGAAGATGCTCTCCGCCCCCATCAAGGACGGAAAGGCGGTTTTGGAGGAATTGACCGGCCAGCGCAAGGAAGAAGCCGAGGACGATGATATGGACTGGGAGGAGGAGATCCTGGGCGAGATGGAGGGCGGAGAACCAAACGACCGCTTCTCCAGCTACTGGGATGATGATACGGAGATGACCTATCCGCTCATCCTGGCCAAGATCCCGGTGAAGAATCCCTGGGAGATCTTCGCATACCTGCCCTTCGGAAACTGGAACGACTGCCCCGACACACCGGACCTGATGGCTGCGGCCAAATACTGGTTCGAGCAGTACGGCGCAGTTCCTGCCGCCATGAGCCACGATGAGCTGGAGTTCCTGCTTCCGGCCCCCGTCCCCAAGGAGAAGGCCATGGACACGGCGGTGGAACTGTATGGCTTCTGCCCGGATCTGGATCAGAATGAGGATGGAAGCATTGGCTCCTTGGCAGATGCCCTGTGGCAGTCCACCGTCTGGTACTTCTGGTGGGATTGATGGGAGATTGTGACCATGAACGAATATCTGAAGGAATATATTGAACTCCAAAAACAGTTTCGAGAGACAAAAGGAAATCCAGACAGTGTCCGCGCTCTCTATACCTTCAAGGAGAAACTGGAACTATCGGAAGACAAACAGGCCAAGGAGGTGCTGGTGGATGTGTATGATCTGCTGGACTTCAAGAAGGATGCCTACGAACTGCTCTGCCAAATCGGAAATCGTTCCGACAAGAAGACCCTCAAGCGGCTGGGCATCTTGAAGGACTATGCGGAAAACTGGGGCAATCATTATGCCCTCCCCAGGCCCAAAACGCCGGAGGAGAAGCAGAAAGAGAAGGAGCGGCAGGCCCAGCTGGGCCTGCCCGCCTTCCGGTATCACCCCAATCCTCTGGAAACTGGGGCTTTTGAGGAATCCGCAGACGGCGTTGTCTGCGACTGCTGCGGCAAGACGACCCATATTTTCTATACAGCCCCCTTTTACGCCGTGGAGGATATTGCATATCTGTGCCCAGAGTGCATCGCCAACGGCGAAGCAGCCCGGAAATATGACGGTAGTTTTCAAGATGATTTCTCTGTGGATGATGGTGTAGACGATCCGGAGAAGCTGGACGAGCTGATCCACCGCACCCCCGGCTACTCCGGCTGGCAGCAGGAATACTGGCGCGCCCACTGCGGCGACTACTGCGCCTACCTGGGCCATGTGGGTGCCAGGGAACTGCGGGCGCTGGGTGTGCTCGAGGAAGTGTTGGACGATCCCATGTGGGATGACGAACAGAAGAAAATGATTCAGGAATCCGTCAATGGCGGGCATCTGCAATGCTATCTGTTCCAGTGCCTCCACTGCGGAAAACACCTGGTCTGGATGGATTTTGATTGAGGTGGCAACATGGAGAAGAAGGATTTTCCCAAGGGAACCAAGCCCCGTGAGATCTTCGTCTATACCTGTGAGCGGATCGCGGAGCCTTTGAACCCGCTGGGCTACAAATACCGCAAGAGCAAAAATGACATCTACAAAAAAGACGGCATCTTTGTGTTCTCCTTTTACTTTTCCCCCTCCATCCGCTTTGGCTCCACCACTTTTACTGCCTTCTTCGATGTGAGTTCCCCGGTGATTGCCCAGTGGCGCAGTGAGCAGGAAGGGACGGAGGAAACCTATGATGGTATCGTGGGTACCTCCATCGCCCGGCTGACCCACCGGTATGATGACTTCCCCCGCTATGAGGTATCTACTCTGCTGGAGCGGGAACGCTCTATCCAGGAAATTTCCGGGCAGATCCAGGACTATGCACTACCATTCTTTGCCCGGTTTTCCAATCTGCCCAAGCTGCTGGACGATGTGGAACAGGAGGGGTTCTTCCCCCATCGGAAGGGGTTCGATGTCCCTAAGCGGAATCGGGAGTTCATCGAATGCTTCCGGGAGTATCTCCAAAAGCAGTAGGAATCAGCAGAAAGGAAACAACACCTATGTCAAACAGTAGAGTATCCACTTGGAGTGGAATCCGGAACAAATTGGAGAATGACTACCTGTGCCCGGCACTCCGGGGCCACATCCAGTATTTTGCCACCAGTTACAGCAAAAGCGCCGACCATGAGGGCCGGGCCGCCATTCGTGTGGACGGCGTGGAAGTGCTGCGGAGCAACTACTACACCTATTTTGAGAATGTGTGGACGAAAT
>ENA-OZAC01000848-OZAC01000848.1-human-gut-metagenome-genome-assembly--contig:-NODE-848-length-11671-cov-4.404184_pt1 | contig 11671 bp, 7 predicted proteins | sample MGYA00243298_ERZ653493 | MGnify/ENA primary metagenome ERZ653493 (study PRJEB26926, sample SAMN06165177) | human gut metagenome | biome: ENVO:00009003; feature: ENVO:2100002; material: ENVO:00002003...
CGAGATGTCTTAGGGTCTCGTGGGCTCGGAGATGTGTATAAGAGACAGCAGATGCCCATGCGCACGCCCACTGCCTGGGGATACACAAGCTCAAACGAATCGGGCTTGGGGTCGGCAGGACCGGGCACGGCGGCGCGGGCATCCGCACCGGCGCCCTCCGGCTCCGCATCGCCGCGGACAAGCCTGCCCTCGGCATCCAGCGAAGCGTTGGCCTCAAACGCCTGCTCGCCAAAGGAAAAGTCCGCGAGCGAAATGAGCTCGTAGTCGCGCGGCTGGGAGTTGTCGAACACCAGGCGGTCGGCATCGAGCTGCGGCATGTCCAGAGCGTCGGTCGGCAAAATACGACGTAGCACGTCATAGGTCAGATCGGTCTCGACGTCGAAGGTCGGCGCCGTCACCTTGCCGCGGCTCACGCCGGCATCCATCGCCAGAATGACCAGCTCTCGCGCACGCGTCATGGCGACATAGAGCAAGCGAGCCCGCTCCTCGAGCGAAAGCTGCAGGTCGTCGTTACGCAGGCGGGCAAATGCCTCGGCGGGAGAGCCCGTCGCACAGACGTCCTCCATGAGCTCTGGCGGCAGCCACAACGACGTGCCCTTGCCCTTAAACGCATGCTCAAACTGCTTTTTGACGTCGTCGCCCTTCACGAAGGTTCCGTCGGCAAGCCTAACGCCATCAAAACGGGCCGGCAGCGCCACGACCTGCGCTCCGCCCTCGACACGCCCCATCTGAGCCGCACCGGACGATTTGCGCACGCCAAAACACTCGGCAACCGCTACGACCGGATACTCCAGACCCTTGGACGCATGCACCGTCATGATGCGCACCGCGCCGTCGCCCTCCTCGTTGAGCGCGCCTGGGGCCTCCTTGCCCGCCAAGAAGCGGTCGAAGGCAAGCGCAATGGAACGCGGCGAGTTACCGAACTCGGCCTCCGCCTCGGCCACGGCGTCGAGCGCCTTGAGCACGTTGGCGGCGATGGCCTTGCCCTCGGGACCACGCTGCGCCAGACGCACAAACCAGCCGGAGGCGTTGACAGTATCGCGCGCGATGGCGGCGAACGAATCGCGCCCCACGCGACGAAGCGCATAGCGCAGCACCTCGCGGGCGCGCGTCACGAGCGGCAAGTCTTGCAAACCCGGCACATCGGAATCGCTCATGATGCCCGCATCGATGTTGCGGCGCGAGGTCTCCCCCGTCTGGTCGTCCAGCTTGGTCGCCAGCGCCAGGAACTCCTGGGCGCCGAGCGCAAACATCGGCGAGGCCAGCAGCGGCATAAGACCCTGCGCCGTATCGGCCGGATTGGCGAGTGCGCAGACCAGGGCACGCACCGTCTGCACCTCGGCTGCCTGGGCAAAGACCGAGCCGCCTGCGATCACGCAGTCGAGCCCCTGGTCGCGGAAGGCCTGCGCATAGACATCGGCGTTGGTCATGCGGCCCAGCAGCAGGACCATGCTGCCCTGGGGCTGGCCGGCTTTAACGAGTGCTTGGAATCGCTCCGCAATCGCGCGAGCTTTCGCCTGCGTTCGCTCCTGCGTACTGCCACCAGCAACGAAGATCGCCTGGCGGCGCGATGCCTTCGCCTTGAGCTTGTCCTCGCGTTCGTCGCTCGGTTCAAGATCCAAGAACCCCTGCATCAAACCACCGGTGTCGCCGTCAAAGACGCGCGCCACATAGCGCAGCACCTCGTCGTGGCTGCGGAAGTTGCGTACAAGCTTGACGAGCTCGCCGGCGGGGGCATCGGACGTGGCGACCGTCTCGGACGCCGTCGTCGAACCCACCTTGCGCTCCTGGCGACGGAACACCTCGACCTCGGCACCACGGAAGCGGTAGATCGACTGCTGCGCATCGCCTACGGTGCACAGTGCGCGCTCCCCCGCGCCCGTCAGGTAACGGATCAAATCGACCTGCATCTGGTCGGTATCCTGGAACTCATCGATCATGACCATCTTAAAGCGACCCTCATAGGCCGCTCGGATGGCGGGATGATCGCGCAGCGCCTCGTACGCCATGCGCAGCAGGTCGTTGTTATCAAGCGCAGACTGGTCAGCCTTGAGCGCGCGGTATTCCGCCTCCACAGCACGAGCAAGCCCCACCAGCGCATCGAGCGCCGGACCGCCGCAGGCAAGCACGATATTGATAAATGCATCGGCGGCCTCGGCCTTGAGCAGCTCCACCTGCTCCTTAGGAAACGCCTTGCTCGCCCGAGGCATGCTGCACGACATCATGAGTCGCGCCGCATCCTCCATGGTTTTGCCGCTCGCCTCAAACGCGTCGATGGCATCGAGTGCCACCTGCGCTTTCTCGGTCGCGGCCTTGCTTGCGCCCAGCGCCGCACGATAGGCATCGGCGAGTGCCGAGGTATCGGCCTGGCCGCGCGCCACGCACACGTCGTCCATACCGCCCGGCAGCTGGCTCGAGAGCTCCAGCAGCTCACGCACCAGGCCCTTGATGGTGGTGCCGGCGCCAAAGAGGCCGCCCTCGCCTGCCATGGGATACCAGGCGTAGAGGCTTTTAAGCGAAGCGGCGAGCTCGGGGGCGGCATCGGGCGCCGTCGCTCGGGCCAGCACATGCTCAACAGCCTGATCCATAAGCTCATCGGTATCGGTAAGCACCGTGAACTCGGGATCGATGCCCAGCTCCAACGCATGCGCGCGCAGGATGCGCGAACACATGCCGTGAATGGTCGAGATCCAAGCGTCGTCGACGGTCAGGGCCTCCTCGTCCATACCCTCTTCGATAAGCGCGCGACGCACGCGGTCGCGAATCTCGGCCGCGGCATCTTTGGTAAAGGTAATGGCGAGCACCTGATCCAGATGCTCGACAAACGGACCGGATTCGGGCGAGAGCGCATAGACGATGCGGCGCGTGAGGGTAAAGGTCTTGCCCGAGCCGGCACCTGCCGAGACAAACAGCGGGCGGTCGAGCGTTTTGACGACTTGCAGTTGTTGCGGCATCAAAGTCGAAAGATCCATGGTCTACACGTCCCTCCTTACAAACGTTCCTTCGTGGTTATACGAGCAGCGCGCATGCACGGCCTGAGCCGACGTCGGGTCGACGGCGGCAACGTCGCCTGCCTCGAGCTCGCGCAGACGCTCGGCAATGCCGGTCTCCACGCGATCGAGCAGCGCATCGAAGTCCATGTTGCCGCCCTCGCCGGGAAAGCCCTTCTTAAGGCCTGGGATGCGGCCGTCGCCGCGCTCTTCCTCAAGCAACTCGGCGCTCGCCGCACCGCACAGCGCGGGCTTGCCGCCCTTGGTCGAAAAATAGAGCGCGGCGCGGGTATCCAGATCCAGCGCCCGGCGCATGGCCTGCGCGTAGATGAGTGTCTGGGTATGGGGCGGCAGCCAGCGCGGGTCGTCGATGGGGGCCTCGCCCGACTCCTCGTCGCGCACCGTGGGGTCGGCAAGCTTAAACTCCTCGACACCCGAACGATGCTTGTAGTCGATTACCACGGCGCGATTCTCGGCATCCACATCTACGCGGTCGATGCGCCCGCCGAGCGGCCAACCGGCATACTCGACCTGGAGCTCGTTGAACGCAAACTCCAGGTAGCGCGGGGCAAAGGGGGCAAGTGCCTCGGACTCGTAGGCAAGCACGCCCTCCAGCTGCGGCAAGATCTCGGCCACCTGGCGCTCCTCCACCGCAGAGAGCGGCACCAGCGGGCCCTCCGTGCCGCGCTTGCCGGCGTGCTCGGCCAACGTCTCGTCAAAGACCTCGTGCAGCAGCTCCTGTGCACGCGGCAGATTCTCGGGCGTCACGCGCTCCATGCCTTCTTGGGGCAGACGGGCATGCAGATGCTCCAGCACGTCGTGGACAAAGTTGCCCTTCTCCATGTTGCCAAAGCCAGCGTCGATCGACTGGGGCTTGACGCGATACGAGACGAACCAGCATAGCGGACAGGTCGAATAGGCCTCGATCTGCGAGGCAGACGTCAAGCGCGGCACCAGCGGCGCATCCTCGCCCTCGCCATCGCGACGGCGCAGGACCAAATACGGCACGGCCTCGGCACTCAGATGCTGAGGGGCTTCACAGGTCACGCGCTCGCGCTTGAGGCCTTCACCTGCCGCGGGATCAAAGTCGGCGATGATATCGCCCTCGCCCACGCACGTGGGCTTGGCAGCGCCAGCGGCCTCGGCATGTGCCCGCAGCTCGGTCCATACGGCTGCCGGGTAGCACTCGCGCGCCTGGCGATCGTGCGTCACGCGGGCAAGCGCAACCGGACCGCGCGCGGCCTGCATCGCGCGGCCAAAGCGCACACGCAGCAGGGCCGCGGGCTCAAGCGTCACACCGTTGCGATCCAACTCTGCCGTCAGCGTGGCCAGCGGGCCCTCCTCATGTGAGAGCGGATAACTGTCCAGGTCGACGTCGGCAAACAGCACGGCATCGTAGCCGCCAGGACGCAAAACCGACGCATCGGCAAGCGACACGAAGCGCACTTGTGCCCGTGGCGTGCGATCGACCTCGTAGGTCGCGTAATCGTAAGCGGTACTGCGCTTGTCCACCTTGGTTCGAACGCCGTCGAGAACCGGCACGGTCGCGGCCTGCGACACGTCGAGTGCGCGAGCATCGTTCATAAGGATGTCGATGGCATGGCGCAGCAAAGCCGTCTCTGCCTGGCGACGGGCCTGGCCGTCAAGGCCGCCTAGAGCGCGATCGGGCAGCGCCTCGGCAACGGCGAGCATGGCCTTGAGCGCCGTCACGGGTTTGTCGCGCCACAGCGCCTGGAACACGTCCGAGACCACACACGGCACGTTCTTAAACCAGTTTTCGTCGCTCGCCGCCTTGCGCGCGCCCCTCACCTGACCCTGGACGCTCTGCAGCAGGCTCTTAACGCCCGCAGTGGTCTTGTTGCGCGACAGGCGTATGTTCTTGTCGAAGCCGCGGGCGCTCGCGGCGTCGGCACCCGAAAGCGGACTGTAGATCCAGTCGGTAAGCTCCGGCGCGGGCCACCACTCGGTCTTTGACGCCATGCCCTCATCGGCGGCCTTCATGCGCTCGATCAGGCCGGCAAGCGCCGCAAACTGCCTGCCCGCAATGGATTGAGAAAACGCCGTGAACTCAGTTGTCTCGGCAGCGATATGACGAGCCGCCAGACGAGAGGCGAGCTCAACGAACAGCTGGGGTGCCCGGGCAGAAACAACGAGCACGCGCACAGGGTCGGCAAGCGTCGCGACGCCGTCGACCTCGGAACCCCGGCACGTTTTTACCAGATCATCAATTGCGTCCGCATAAGCATGAGCACGGGCATGGGGGCCAGCGACCTCAATAAAGGCAGGCTGAGCGGCGGTCCCGCAAGCGGCATCAGACGCGCCGACACCCTCCCCTAGCGGCGCGATCTCAAACAACACATCGCGGGCATCAAATGCCGCGGCAAGCTCCTCGCGCATCGCCGCCTGCTCGCGGGCAAGCAGCACGACGACCTCTCCCCCATTGTTCGCCACGGCAGACAGCAGCTCGAGCAGACCGTGCGTAAACGACGTGATACCGCGCACGCATACGGCGCGAGTGCACGCCAGCAGGCTATCGGCCAGGACACTGGTCATAATGTCAGCTGCCTCGCAGGGCTCAACCATATCTCGACGGTCCAAACCGCCCGCGTAGGCGCGCAAAAGCTCGAACACACGAGCCTCGGCATCGCTTTTTGGCTCAGGCCGGCAGTTGTCGCCACGGCATCGTTCGGCACCCGTCCCCGCAACGCCCGGCAACACGTCGCGGGCCATGCGCGCGAGCATGCGCACTGTGCCCTGGCTGCGCGAAAGCGGCTGCAGAGCGGCGTCGTCGCGGCGGTCGATCATGTCCGAGAACAGCATCTGGCGCTGAAGGTTGTCCACAAAGCTGCGGCCATCGCCCATAAGCTCCCACAGCGAGCTGAGCCACGATGTGGGCGTCTTGTAGTCGACACCCAGTGAAACCCCGGCTTCTGCCGCATCATGGCGGCACAGGTCGAGCTCGGCAAATGTTGGCGCCAACAGAACAGCGCGCCCGTGGCGGGCAACCAGGTCGGCCAGTAGCGCCGCCTCGGCATCGCTCAAATCCGTGCCGGCATTGGTGGTATAGATTCGAACAGGCATGGTCCTCCGCTCAAACTGTTCGCAATAATCAATGCATCCATCCTACCCGCCCACGCGGACAGATTTGCCCCACGCCAACAGATTTGATCCCTTGAGGACGGAGGAAAATGGATCACAGAGGGGGTCAGTCTAACCCGGTGATCCGTTTTCCTCCGTCCCCAAGGGATCAAAAAACCGCCCCCGGAGGGACGGTTCTTCGTAATTCAATGTTGTCGCCGGTCTACTCGCCATCCTCCAACTTAATGAGGATCTTGCGGTAGCCACCGTACTCGCCGTTCAGCGCCTTTGAAACGCGGCTCACCGTGGTGGACGAAGCGCCGGTACGGGCCTGAACCTCAACATAAGGCTCGCCCTCGTCCAAATAGCGCGCAACCTGCAAACGCTGAGAAAGGTCGCAAATCTCGCGCGGCGTGCAGATATCGGTCAAAAACGCTTGGATATCCTTCTCGTCGTCCAAAAGGCTAAATGCGTGGACCAGCTGCTTGACATCAGGCTTGTCAAACATGTTCTCGATATTCATCGATCACCGCCAAACCCGCCAAAAGGCATCGAAGTTGATACTGACATCGGGCATCGTTCGCCCGTTCTATGCAATAGGGCAACGCCTGTGGCTTTTGCCCGTAGCAGTGTAGCACACCACCAAACTAAAGCGACAAGACTCTCTGCCAGCGGCGCGTTTTTCAGGACGAACGCCGTTTAGAAACCATATGCGCACGTAAGCTCCACGAATATTTGAGACAATGGGCGCCCAAACACCGCGGCGCGCCCGCGCAACCATCCAAGTCGCCGCCGCAAGCCGCTTCACGCGACGCCAGCAACCCCGGCGCAAGAAAGGATTCACGCCATGCGCTTTATGCTTAACTGGCTCTTCACCTCGATCGCCATCGCGATCGCCACGTTCCTCGTCCCCGGTATCCAACCCTTCGGCTTTGCCGAGGCTTGGGTCTGCTTTGCCTTCGTGGGACTGTTCCTCAACATCGTCGACTCGCTCGTCAAGCCGTTCCTGACGGTCATCTCGCTGCCGCTCACTATTATCACGCTTGGTATTTTTCAGCTCGTAGTCAACAGCTTTATGCTCGAGCTGGCCAGCTACCTGTCGGTCAATCTGCTGGGCGCGGGTATCTCCATTGCCGGCTTTGGATCGGCCTTTATGGGCAGCATCCTGGTATCCATCATGCGCAGCATTCTCGACAGCATCGCCGAGGGCTAGAACTGTTCAATACGAACCGTCATATCGACCCAAAACGAAGGCCGCCCATCGCAAAAAATGGGCGGCCTTCTTATTTGTCAAGTCTCAAAGGACGAGAGAATCTACCATTTCTACCCCGTCCCCAAATGCAGGTGTGGGTTAGATGACATAGTCGTAGCCATGGTTGGGAGCGACAAGTTGATCGAGCGTCACACCGTCGAGGTAGTCGTTGATGAGCTTGTCCAGGTTCTTCCACACGTCGAGCGTGGGGCACTCGTCCGAACGCGAACAGCCCTTGCAGTCGCCGTCCAGGCATGCGACCGGTGCTAGGCTGCCCTCGGTCAGACGCAAGATCTCGCCCACCGTGTACTGCTCGGGCGGGCGCGTGAGCACGTAGCCGCCGCCCTTGCCACGCATACCCGAGAGCATGTTGGCACGTACGAGCGTAGCCAAGATGTTCTCGAGATATTTCTCGGAAATCCCCTGTCGCGCCGCGATCTCTTTGAGCGGGATGCGACCGGCCGCCTGGTGCTCGGCCAGATCGACCATAACGCGCAGGGCATATCTGCCCTTAGTAGAAACCAACATATATAGTGCTGCCTTTCGGTCATTTAGTCCGTAGAAATTCTAGCCGAAAAATTGGTTTTGAAAATACCCGTTCCGGTCAAGATGGTTAATCGACTCGTAATAATCTTCTATTTCCTATTGCGTTACTAGGCTTTACTGTCTACTATGCTTGCCAACAGCAAAACGAACAACCCATAAGGTTTGTGGGTTTCGCTGCTATACACACCGTAAAACCACACGGTATCCAGCAACTTGAACACTTTGGAGGTTCACCATGAGCAAGGTTTACACGTCCATCGATCAGCTTATCGGCCACACTCCGCTTCTGGAGCTCACCCACTTTGAGGCCGACGAGGACCTCAAGGCCTGCGTGCTCGTCAAGCTCGAGTACTTCAACCCCGCCGGCTCCGTTAAGGACCGCGTCGCCAAGAATATGATTGACGAGGCCGAGAAGGCCGGCAAGCTCGTGCGCGGCGACGATTACACCATCATCGAGCCCACGAGCGGCAACACCGGCGTCGGCATCGCCTCCGTGGCGGCCGCCCGCGGCTACAAGGTGATCATCACCATGCCCGAGACTATGTCCGTCGAGCGCCGCAAGCTCATGCAGGCGTACGGCGCGCAGCTCGTGCTTACCGACGGCTCCAAGGGCATGAAGGGCGCTATCGCCAAGGCCGAGGAGCTGCAGAAGGAGACCCCCAACAGCATCATCGCCGGTCAGTTTGTGAACCCCGCGAACCCCGCCATCCACAAGGCCACGACCGGCCCCGAGATCTGGGACGATACCGACGGCAAGGTCGACATCTTCGTCGCCGGCGTTGGCACCGGCGGCACCGTGACCGGCGTGGGTGAGTTCCTCAAGGAGCAAAACCCCGAGATCAAGGTCGTCGCCGTCGAGCCCGCCACCTCCCCGGTGCTCTCCAAGGGCCAGGCCGGCCCACACAAGATCCAGGGCATCGGCGCCGGCTTTGTGCCCGACGTCCTCGACACCCAGGTCTATGACGAGATCATCCCCGTCGAGAACGAGGACGCTTTTGCTACCGGTCGCGCCGTGGGCAACAAGGAGGGCGTGCTCGTGGGCATTTCGTCCGGCGCCGCCGTGTGGGCCGCGCTGCAGCTGGCCAAGCGCCCCGAGAACGAGGGCAAGACCATCGTGGCCCTGCTGGCCGACACCGGCGAGCGCTACCTGTCCACGGCACTCTTCCAGGACTAGCTCCTGCTGTTGAACGGATGAGCCCAAGGCGAGCCGGTCTCCCCTCTCTTCTGGCGGCCTGAGCCCATCTCGGTAGGGTGTCCCACGAAACACCCGAACTTGCTACAATGTCTGCGGCGCGGAACCAGCCTCCCGCGCCGCTTTTCTTTTTTGGCCGCATGCCACCAAGGAGAACCTCCCCATGCACAACAAGCGCGTGCTCGTCGCCATGAGCGGCGGCGTCGATTCCAGCGTGACCGCGTACCTGCTCAAAAGCCAGGGCTACGAATGCGTTGGCGCCACCATGCGCCTCACCTGCCCCGCGCCCGATCCTGTCACGGGCATGAGCAAGGTCGACCGCGATATCGCCGACGCGAAGGCCGTCGCCGAGCGCATCGGCATCCCCCACCACGTGCTCGACCTGCAGCAGACGTTCGACCGCAGCGTGATCGAGCGTTTTGTGACCGCCTACCAGGAAGGGCTGACGCCCAATCCGTGCATCATCTGCAACCGTCACATTAAGTTTGGCGCGCTACTGGACGCCGCGCTGAACATGGGCTGCGACTATATCGCCACGGGCCATTACGCCAAGACGAGCCAGGCGCCCGACGGCACGTGGCAGCTGTACCGCGGCGAGGATCCCAAAAAGGACCAGAGCTACTTTTTGTATTCGCTTACGCAGGAGCGCCTCGCGCACACGATCTTTCCGCTGGCAGGCCTGGACAAAGAGCGCGACGTGCGCCGCATAGCCGCCGAGCAGGGCTTTACCAACGCCAAGAAGGCCGAAAGCGAAGACATCTGTTTTATCCCCGATGGCGATTACGCGGGCTATATCGAGCGCCGCTGCGGACATCCTGCCTCGCCGGGCGACATCGTATGGCGCGACGGCAGCGTGGTCGGGCGCCACAGCGGCGCGCTGCGCTACACCATTGGCCAGCGCAAGGGCCTGGGCGTCGCGATGGCACGCCCCGTGTATGTGACGGGCGTCGACGCCGCCAGCAACACCGTGCACCTGGGCGAGGCCGAGGACCTGACGGCCGCGGCGCTCGCGGCCGATGAGTGGATCTGGAGCGCGCCGGACACACGTATGGAAGCCGAGCTGGATGCTGGCGGGATTCGCGTGGGCGCCAAATACCGCTACCGCCAGAAAGACCAGGCGGCGACCCTCACGCGTGGCGAAGACGGGCAGATGCTGCTGACCTTTGACGAGCCCCAGCGCGCCATCGCCCCCGGCCAAGCCGTCGTAGTCTACCGCGGCGACATCGTCCTCGGCGGCGGCACCGTAACCGCTGCCATCAAGTAGCCGTACCCCCAATAAGTTGCGGTGAAATAGGGACTGTTTAAGCGTTTCAGGCCGCTAAACAGTCCCTATTTCACCGCAACTTAGAGAGGACGGCCTCGGTCGGCACTGCTGTGTCAGCCGAGGCCGCTACATCGTTAGCGCTGGACGTAGGCGCGAACCAGCTCAAAGGTGTTGCGCACGCCGTCAATGTGGCTGCGCTCGTAGTTGTGACTCGCGTACACGCCGGGACCGATCAGGCCGTGACGAATGTCGTAGCCAGCCGAAAGCGTAGCCTCGACGTCGGAGCCGTAGTGCGGGTACACATCGATCGCGTAGTCGAGCTCAAGCTCGCGGGCGATGTTGGACAGCGTGGTCACCAGATCGTAGTTGTATGGGCCACCCGAATCCTTGGCGCAGATCGAAACCATGCGCTCGGTGCAGCCTAGGTCGTCGCCCACGCAACCCATGTCCACGCTGATCATCTCGCGCGTGTCGGCCGGCACGAAGGCGCCGCCGTGTCCGACCTCCTCGTACACGGTAAAGAGCAGCGACACCTTGCGCGAAAGCGTCACCTCGCCAGCGGCGACGGCACGCGCCAAGCCCAGCAAAATGGCGGCCGACAGCTTGTCGTCCAAGAAGCGGCTCTTGATGTAGCCGCTCTCCGTCACCGTGGTACGCGGATCCATGGCAATGATATCGCCCGTCTGAATACCCAGCTCGAGCACATCATCCTTGCTATCGACGTTCTCGTCGAGCAAGATCTCCATGTTCTTCTCGATGGTCTTGACCGGCTCATCGGCCACATGCGCCGAAGGCTCGGTGTTGAGAACCACACCCGTAAAGACTTTGCCGTCGCGCGTGTAAACGGCGCAGTTCTCGCCATCGGCCGTAGACCACTGATGCCCGCCAAGCGTCGTGGGACGCAGACGACCATTGTCCTTGATGGAGCGCACCATGGCGCCCAGAGTATCGACATGGCTCGCCAGTACGAGCGGCTCACCCTCGCCACCAAGCTCAACGAGCACGTTACCCTTATTAGAACGCTCAGGCCCAAACCCCATATCGCGCAGGGTCTCCATCAGATAATCAGTCGCCGCACGGGTATAGCCCGTAGGCGAAGCAATCGAGGTAAGCGCCTTCAACTGGTCAGTAATATAGGAGAGCGTAGAATCCATCTTGGACACCAAAGTCACCCTTTCGTATCGAATTAAACCCACAGCAACAATACCACCGCGAACCATCTTTTTACCTAGCGAGATGACCCATCGAGCTCTTCAGAACTGCGCCCGCCACGATAACGAGCCGTCGGGCCCCTGCCCGTTTGCCCCACAATCTTTCCGCAGGACGGAGGAAGCCCCCGCCGCACGTAG
>ENA-OZAC01000850-OZAC01000850.1-human-gut-metagenome-genome-assembly--contig:-NODE-850-length-11669-cov-6.231875_pt1 | contig 11669 bp, 6 predicted proteins | sample MGYA00243298_ERZ653493 | MGnify/ENA primary metagenome ERZ653493 (study PRJEB26926, sample SAMN06165177) | human gut metagenome | biome: ENVO:00009003; feature: ENVO:2100002; material: ENVO:00002003...
CCGCTGCAGAAGCTTCCCCCGCCGCAGAAGCTTCCCCCGCCGCCGTCCCGACAGCTCCGCCCGCAACGGCGGTTCCCGTTTTCAGCGGGTACACAAATGCCTGTCAGCCTGTGAAAGTCACTTTCCCCGCCGCAGGCTCCGCCTCCGCTTTCTCTGTCAACTTTGTGCTGCCCGAGGGCTGGACGGTCAAAGCCGAAACCGACGGCGCTTCCGCTTCCCTTTCGGACTTTTGCGCCGGAATGGATATGCGCAAGCTTATTCTTGACGAAAACGGCAATTGTGTCGGCGCCGTATGTGCCGCCGAATATGACAAGCAGGCCTATGAGACCGACGGCGTTGCAGGCGTCTATGCCGCAGCCACGCTCATGAACCATGTTCGCCTTTTCACCGAATCCAATTATCACGCCGTCAGCGAAGCTTCCGCTGATTTCGAAAGCGGCTGGACTTCCGCCTACCATGAATGCACTCCCAACGACTGGACGGTCGGAAAGGGCTTCCATGCGTTCGAAAACCCCGCCGCAGCCGCATTCACGAAGGACAACCCCGTGTTCGTTATCATTGAGCTTTCCAACAGCGTTGACAACGCCGCAGGTCTTGCCGCTTATATTGCGGAAAATATCAGGTTTGAGTAAAAACTTGGACGGATTTACGTCTGAAGAGGATATTAAGTTTTATTATCATCTTTTCAACGTTCAAAGAGTCGCTCGTTTCATGCTCCCTATGAACATTGACTGAATCATAACTAAATCAGAGTTAACAAAAATTTTGGATAACAAGCTTATTTAGAATATTGGGTTCACAAAAGCCGCCGACCGACAGTTTCGGAAGGCGGCTTTTTGTTATCGATACATTATTCCGTCAGCACATTATCATAAAGTATCGGGCACTGTGGAGCATTGTTTCGGAGGGCTAAACCCGCAAGTCCGTTTTTGCGGTTTGTGCTGCGCCTGCGGAATCCGAATTCAGTTTTTTCAGGGCTTTTCGGAATTCGATTGAAAACAGTATCGCCGTGCATGTTACCGCAATTGCATCGGCAGCCGGTTCGGCAGTGTAAACCGCATTTGTTTTATCCGCAAGCAGCTGCGGCATGATATAAATCAGCGGTATGAGCAGCACAAATTTTCTGAGAACCGCAACGATTATTGAGCAGCCCGCGTTGCCGATGGAAACAAAAGTCATCTGGCAGGCGATTTGAATTCCGAAAAGGAAGAGCGCACCGCAGTATATTCGCAAAGCATCACCGGTGAAATTTACAAGCTCCGGATTCGGGCTGAATATTCCGGCAAAGGTTTTCGGAACCAGCATCACGAAAGCCCAAAGCGCGACGGAATAGCAGAGGCTTACGGTGAGCAGACGGAAAAAAGTCTTTTTAACACGGTCGGCATTTTTTGCCCCGAAATTATAACTCAAAATCGGCTGTGCGCCCTGCGCAACGCCCTGCAGCGGCAGCATTGCAAACTGCATCACGCTTGTGAGGATCGTCATTGCGCCCACGGCAATGTCCCCGCCGTATTTCAGCAGCGATGAATTGAAGCATACCGAAATCACGCTTTCACTTGCCTGCATGATGAACGTTGCAAGCCCGAGTGCGATGCACGGAAGTATAATGCGCGGAGCAAAGCGTATGTTTTCACGCTTCAGCTTCAAAACCGTTTTTCCCCCGCGCAGGAACAAAATGACCCATATGCAGGATATCCCCTGCGAAATGACTGTTGCAAGCGCCGCACCGCGAACGCCCATTCCGAAACCGAAAATAAAAATCGGATCGAGCACGATATTTGCAGCGGCGCCGATAAGCACCGTCAGCATCCCGTATTTTGCAAAGCCCTGCGCCGTGATAAAGGCATTCAGGCCGAGCGTCAGCTGCACAAAGAGCGTTCCTATCGCATATATGCTCATATAATCCGCCGCATAATCAATCGTGTTTTCGCTTGCACCGAATGCAAGCAGCAGATCCCTGCCGAACACAAGCAGAACCACCGTCAGCACGGCGGAAATCACAACCTGCATCAAAACACAGCCGCCGAGAATTTTTTCGGCGGAGTCATAATCACCCTTGCCCATGCTTATTGAAGCGCGCGGCGCACCGCCGGAGGCCACAAATGCGGCAAACGCGGAAACGATAAGTATGAGCGGCATACACACGCCCACGCCCGTCAGCGCGGCACTGCCGTCACCCGGTATATGACCGATATAGATTCTGTCAACAATGTTGTAAAGCATGTTCACAAGCTGCGCAATGACCGTCGGCACAGCCAGCTTAAACAGCAGCCTGCCGATAGGTTCCGTGCCGAGAAAAGTCTTTTCCTCCCCCGCCGCCGTGTTCGCATTGACTGCCGTGTTTTCTTTGCCGGATGAATCGGTTTCGATTGAATTCCGAGCCGCCTTAATCTTCATAACCGTTTTTATGACCGCTGCTCCCGCCGCAGCGAAAGCTTCCTTCCTTTTCATTTATATCCGTTTACCCGTTTTGCGGATGCGCTGTTTTTGCGGGCAGACACGCTTCCGCCGCACCGCATGATTGATTATATCCCTCATTCCCCTTCCGCGCAATGCATAAAACCCGCCGTTTGCCCGAAGTGCGAATTTATCCGCAAAACCCGCTTTTTCGATTGAATCCGGACATTGATTTAATTTAGTTTAAGTACTGCCGCTTTATGCCGAAATTCAAACGGTCTCCGGCTGTTTCGAAAAGGAGTGCGGCACAACAAAAAGGCGGACGGTTCCGCCTCCGTCCGCTTTTTGTATGCATGAAGAAATTAACGATTGAATATGGTTTTGCCGCAATGCGGCAATGCTGTCGCTCCGTTATCAGCCTGTTATGCGATACTTGCGGGTGTACATGTCAAACTCGTCCTCGAATGCGGGATTATCCTTCTTCATTTCGGACAGAGATTCATGCATGTTCATATTGTGTTTGCCCGCATCAATAACGCATAGAGCAATGTTGGAACAGTGATCCGATGCACGTTCAAGATTCGTCAGTATGTCAGACCAAATGAATCCCGCTTCAACCGTGCATTCGCCGTTCTTGAGCCGTGCAATGTGCCTGTCGCGCAGCTGAACCTTCAAATCATCAATAACCTGCTCCAAAGGTTCGATTTTCATCGCTTTTTCGGGATCACTGTCCCTAAATGCGGCACATGCAGCCGTCAAAATTTCGGAAACGGCACTGCAAAGCACGCCGAGTTCCGCCTTTGCCCGTCCGGTAAACTCGATTTTTTTGCTGCGGAGTTCCTCCGCCGATTCAAGAATATTGACGCTGTGATCCGAAATTCGTTCAAAATCGCCTATCGCTTTGAGCAGCTTGGAAACCTCCGCACTGTCGTCCTCCGTCAACTGATTCCTGCTGAGTTTGGTGAGATACGTCCCGATGATGTCCTCCAGATGATCGCTGTTATCCTCGGCTTTACGTATTTTTCCCGCCGAATCCGCATCATAATTCGTGAGCATATCCATGCTCAGTTTGAAAGCCTCCGCCGTCTCCTCCGCCATGGTTTCAACCATGCGCTCGCATTGTTCCAGCGCGATTGCGGGTGTTGCAAGCAGGCGGTCGTCCAGTTCGGAGATTGTGTCCTTCTTGTTTCCGTCCGGAACAAGCCGAACCGCAATTTTTTCAAGCAGGGGCGCAGCCGGAAACAGCAGCGCGGTGCAAAGGATATTGAAAAGCGAATGCGCGACAGCAATGCCGAAATAACTTGCCGCCGTATCAAACAACAGTGGTTTGAAAACATAGGAAACGATCGTGAACACCGTCAGCCAAACCACCGTGCCGATAACGTTGAACGAAAGATGCACGATTGCGGCACGCTTTGCGTTCTTGTTGGCTCCGAAAGAGGATATTATAGCCGTTATGCAGGTTCCGATGTTTTGTCCCATGATGATCGGAATCGCCGCACCGTAAGATACCTGTCCCGTGACGGTCAACGCCTGCAAAATGCCGACGGAGGCCGATGAGCTTTGGATTATCGCCGTCAGCACCGCACCCGCAAGCATTCCGAAAAGCGGATTTTTGAACATTATGAACATATTGCGGAAGGCGGGAACATCCGCAAGCCCGGCAACAGCACCGGACATTGTATCCATTCCGAACATCAGCGTTGCAAAACCGAGCAGAATTGTGCCTGTATCCTTCTTTTTGTCCGTTTTTCCCGTCATCAAAAGAATCATTCCGATCAATGCAAGCACGGGTGTGAACGATGTGGGTTTCAAAAGCTGAACGAAGACATTGCTGCTTGAAATTCCGCCGAGGCTCAGAATCCACGCCGTTACCGTTGTGCCGATGTTCGCCCCCATGATAACACCGATGGACTGTTTAAGCGTCATGAGTCCCGAGTTAACAAACCCAACGACCATAACCGTTGTTGCTGATGAGCTTTGAATCACCGCCGTCACTCCGAGACCCGTCAGGAAGCCCTTCATGCGGTTGTTTGTCAGCTTGCCGAGCAAAAGCTTCAGCCCTCCGCCCGCTCTGCGCTCCAGTCCGTCACCCATTACGTTCATGCCGAACAAAAACAGGCACAGACCGCCGATAAGCGTTAAAATATCAAAAATATCCATTAACTTTCCTCCCGATTTTTCCGATGCACCGTTTCGGCCGCATACGCATTGATTTCGTATGTTTTTATTCTGTGCCTGTCGATTTGACGGCGCAGCAAAGCCTCTCGGTTGCTGTGCTTTTAATTTTATCATGTCCACGGATAAGATACGGCTAAGAAATTGCCGCATCGCCGTTTGCTTTTCGTATACAGGTAAATATATATCGTGTTTTCCTTGACATATCGGCAAAAATCTGTCACAATAAGCATGAACGGAAGCAATGGGTTTTGTTTCGTTCAAAAAAATTTTACCTATTCAGGAGGTTTCACCCGTGCTGTTTAAAACAATTGAGCAGGCAAAGGAATTCATCCTTGACAATGAAATTGAAATGGTCGATTTCAAAATGACCGATATCGATGGTCGTTGGCGTCATATCACCATCCCCGCCGCCCGTTTTAATGAAAACACGATGAAATACGGCATCGGCTTTGATGGTTCCAACTACGGCTACGCACCCGTTGAAAACAGCGATATGGTCTTCATTCCCGACCTTTCCACCGCTGCTGTCGATCCCTTTGCGGAGGTTCCGACCCTCACCATGAGCGGCGATGCAATGATTATCGACCGCCCCGAGAACCGCCCGTTCGATCAGTATCCCCGCAACGTTATCAAGCGCGCTGTTGAATACATGCGTGAATCCGGCATTGCCGACGAAATGATCATCGGACCGGAATTCGAATTCCATGTGTTTGACAATGTTCAGTTCGAGACTCGTCCCGAATGCGTTCGCTGTGAAATTGACACCGAAGAAGCCGATTGGAACACCGGCAGCAGTGAAGACGGTTTCCAGATTCCGCACAAGGGCGGCTATCACATCGGTGCTCCGCAGGACAGGTATTACAATCTCCGCAGCGAAATGTGCATGCTTATGGAAGATTGGGGCGTTAAAGTCAAGTATCATCACCACGAAGTCGGCGGCCCCGGTCAGCTTGAAATCGAGGTTGAGCTTGATGATGTTGTCAAAATGGCCGACAACACCATGGTAACAAAATACATCATCCGCAACGCTGCCGTTGAAGAAGGCTGCACCGCAACCTTCATGCCCAAGCCCATCTATGCGGAAGCCGGCAACGGTATGCACGTTCACATGCTGCTCACCAAGGACGGCAAGCCCCTTTTCTATGATGAAAACGGCTATGCTCAGCTCTCCAAGCTTGCACACAACTTCATGGGCGGTCTGCTTAAACATGCAAAGAGTCTTTGCGCAATCACAAACCCGTCCACCAACAGTTTCAAACGCCTTGTTCCCGGCTTTGAAGCTCCCGTTACCATCGGCTATGCAACAGCGAACCGCTCTGCGGTAATTCGCATCCCCGCTTACGCAAAATCGCCCATGGCTAAGCGTTTCGAGCTGCGCAACCCCGACGGAACCTGCAACCCCTACTATGCTTATGCGGCAATCCTTATGGCAGGTCTCGACGGCATTATCAACGAAATCGATCCTTCCGTATGCGGCTGGGGTCCCTATGATTTCAACCTGTTTGACCTTCCCGAAGAGGAAAAAGCAAAGATCGACAGCCTTCCCAAGAGCCTTGACGAGGCACTTGATGCCCTTGAAGCAGACCATGACTATCTGACCCGCGGCGGTGTATTCCCCGAGAGGCTCCTCAATATCTGGATCGATCGCAAGCGCAAAGAGGCTGCACGCATCAATCAGATTCCGCATCCCGCCGAATTTGAAAGGTATTATGATCTTTAATCCTTTATCGGATGATTATTAAATAAGAATGCTTAAGCATTCTTCGTAATTCTGAGCTTTCTTTGAGCAAAGAAAACCGCCGCAGGCAAAGTTCCTGCGGCGGTTATTTGTTTCGGAAGCATTTACGGCAGATTCGGTTCCGTCACGTTCGTTTCAAATGTCATTCGTCTCTTTCGGCGTCATACGGGCGCAGAATCAGCACCCTGTCCTCACCGAGGCTCATCTTTGTAATTGTTGCTTCACAATCGTTAAGGTTGTGAATTCGGCAGTCCTTTGCCGCATCAATGAAGGGTGCCAGCGGGCAAAGCTCAAGTTTAAGCTTCGGGGTTTTATAGTGCATGGGGATAACGACTTTGGGCTTCAGAATATTTGCAAGTTCACGCGCCTCAAGGTCATCTATTGTGTAAATCGCACCGATCGGAACCAGCATGATGTCAATATGGCCGACTTTTGCAATTGTTTCTTCGTCGGGAATCATGCCGAGATCGCCGCAATGAAGTATGCGCATATCATCCATGTCGTAAATAAACATGGTGTTTTTGCCGCGAAGCGCACCGCCGCTGCGATCATGTAAAGTTTCAACACCCGTGATATAAATGCCCTTGACATTGTATTCGCCCGGGCTGCGGATAATCTCGGTATTGCCGCGCAAAATGCTGATGTTGTTGTGATCGTTGTGTTCGTGGCTTATTGTCACGATATCTGCATGCATGGGCGGTATTTCATAACCGTAGGACGGATCGCACGGATCGGTCAGAACGGTGCTGCCGTTGCTGTCCGTCAAAAGAAAGCAGGAATGTCCATACCATTTAATTTTCATAAGTCAGTCAATTCTCCTTCAAACTATTGCACTAAAGTCATTTTTGCACTGCTCAGCAGTATCGCCGCAGCAGAAGCCTGCACTCCGCCGAATTTCCCCCCGTCCGAATTTCCGAAAGCAGCAAGCACGGCACGTTCCGCCGAATGAACAGCGCGTTCATAAAGCCTTTTTGTTTCAAACCCGCCCGCAAGCGCAAAGGAGCGAAACAATGCTGTTCTGACGCTGTCCGTCATGATGCAGCGGCAGCCGGAGCAATAATAAGTCAAAAGCCGTGCGCAGGCATATTCCGTGCTGCACGGAAAAACAATTTTTTGCGGCATTTCCGGCATTGGAAGCAGCTCCGTGCATCGAACGCAAAAGCTGTTTAGGAACTCAATCGTCGGGTTAAAGCACAGATATCCGTTTTTTGCGGAAACTTGTTCAAAAATATTTATGCCTCGATATTTCCGCATATTCGAATACGGCAAGCCGCATTCTGTTTTTTCGCATTCATTCAGCAGTCTCTCCGGCGAAATTCCGAATCGCGGCAGCAGCGGGACGGCAGCAGCACACACGGATGAATTCATTGAAATATCCTGTCTTTGAATCATTATTCCGGTATGCTGAAGCAAAAAGCCGATTATGCTTTCGGCAATGATCGAATGCATATCCAATTCATCCGCCCGAATGCCGTACATATCCTTCATTTCACCTCATGAATGACTTTTGCATAAATCTATATCCTATTTTAACTTATTGAGACGAAAATTTCAACCCCAATCTTATAGAAAATGCACTTTCTTGATATTTTTTCATATAGGATATGGTCTCTGATTCTTTTGCGTTCGCATTTTCATACGACACAAGCCCCGCAGGGATTTGCATCCTGCGGGGCTTGCAGCCCCGACCGAATCGGAAATCCGATTCGGTCGGGATTATGCTTTTGTTCATGCACAGTATCGGTTTCAGTCACTCGTTACGCTGATTTTCATCACTCGCAGCGTTGACTTCCGCCGTGTACCGAGCAGGATTCAGGCTCAGTCTTCTTCCTTCTTGCGGAAGATAACAACGCCTGCGCTCGCAACGATCGCTGCAATACCAACGCCGATGAGGCTCATTGCGCCGGTTATAGGCGGATTGGGAGCATCGGTGGGAACTGCGGTGGGTTCATCGGTGATGCCGGGCTCATCGGTGATGATGGGCTCGCTGCCGACTACGATTGAACCGTTCTCTGCGAAGAACGCGATGGGCGTGTTCTCGCCGCCTACGGGCATGTTGAAGAATTCCTTAACGAGGATCTCGATGGGCAGTTCGGTGCCGTCCTCAAGGCCTTCCGCAACGGTGAAGTTCATCGTGAAGATCGTGCCGCTGCCGCTTACCGGGTTGGTGGGAAGCATGGAGCCGAGACGTACGCTGCCGGGAATGCTGGTGAAGTCAAGAATGTTCATGCCGCCGAGGTTGCCGATTGCATTCATGATCTCGCCGTTCTCAACGTTGTTGAGAGTCAGGTTCTCTGCATCATACTGTACCCAGATGTTCATGCCGTTTGCCTCGTATTCGCCGTTGATGGTGAGGTCAACGTTTACCTGGCTGCCTGCTGCAACATAGTGTACGCCGCCGACGCTGAAGATAACGTCACCGGGTGCGGGAGTTACAGGCTCATCGGTGATGGGTGCCTCAGTGATGGGTGCATCAGTGATGGGTGCATCAGTGATGGGTGCATCGGTGATGGGTGCATCGGTGATGGGTGCATCAGTGATGGGTGCATCAGTGGGAGGTACGGGAGTGTTGGGGATGCTGCCGCCGCCGGAAACTTCAACGAGGTCGAGGTTGAGCCTGAACATGTCGGTGATGTCATAGTGACGGAACGCAACCTGAACGGTCTGACCTGCGAAATCGCTGATGTCTACGCTGCCCTGCTGATAGGTGCCGGAAGCGGTGAAGTAAGCGAGTTCGTCGCTGGTGGTGCCGTTTGCGATTACATATACGCCGAAGGTTTCAGCCGCATAGCTGGGATCCTGACCTGCGTACCAGAAGGTAACGGTGCTGCCTGCGGTGAATGCCGGGCTGATGAGCCAGTTGTCGGGAGTCAGCGCGGTGCCGCCGCCGAATGCGCTGTTCTTATAGGAAGCGGATGCCATGCAGTGGGTGCCTTCGTATACGTTGTAGTCGGAAGCGCTTGCATCCATCCATTCCCAGTTGTAGCCGTCGCCGTCGTCATCGCGGATGGTCCAGCCTTCAGCGAAGGGATCGGTTTCGAAGCCCCAACCGGTTGTTGTGCCGGGTTCGGGAGTTACGGGGTTCTGGGTGGGAGGTACAGGGGTGTTGGGAGTGCCGCCGCCGGGAATGATTTCAACATCGGTTGCGTCATTCTGGCCGAGGAGGTATACGGTGAAGTTGTAGGTGTAGCCTGCTTCGAAGGTGTAATCGTCTGCACGGCCGCCTACATTACCCTGGCTGGAAGCGATCCAGATACGGTCGCCGGGAGTCGGGTTGGTAAGGCACCAGTCATAAGTACCTGCGGGTACCTGGATGGTAACGGTGTTGTTAACAACAACGTTGCTGGTGGTGGTGCTGCCGTCTGCATTTACGGGAATCTTATACTCGAATGCATCGTACAGACCTGCGGGTGCGTTGCCGCTCTGGGTGAGAGGACCTTCTACGGGGATCTCATTGCCGAATGCGGTTGCATCTGCATCGAGGAGCATCTGGTAACCGGAACCGTCGCCGAATACATCACCTGCGGTGAGGCTGATGGTGGCGGTGGTTGCGTTGGGATCACGATACCTTGCTTTTACAGTGATATCGGAGTAAACGGGTGCGCCGTTGTAGTCCCAACCCGTGAATACGTAACCCTCATGCTCGGGAGGTGTGGGGAAGTCGGCTTCATCAAGGATGGTGCCTGCTTCAACGGTGTAGCCGCCGGGGATGGTCTCGTTGGTGAGGCCGTCAACGAAGGTTACATTATATTCGGGAACTTCGATGGGAGCAACGGGCATGTTGTTCTTGGTGTAAAGAACGGTTACTTCTGCGCCGGTGCCGATGGTGCCGCAAAGGGTTGCTGCGCCGGTTGCGGGATCGATAATGAAGAGCTGACCTTTGTCGTTATCAACCTTGGAGTACTGTGCCCAGAAGAGCTGGTTGGTGTTGTGATCCCAAACAGTGGACTGAACGTACTCAAGACCATGGCCTGTTCCGCCGATCGCGGTGCAGTTGCCGTTGGTGAGGTTGATGGAGTAGAGAACAGCATTGGTTGCTTCGTAGCTGAGACCGTATGCATTGCCGCTGCCGTCGATTGCAAGGGTCATGATGGTTTCAGCACCTGCATTGAGAGCAGCAACTTCGGTAAGCGTACCGGTTGCAAGGTTTACGGTGTAGAGGGAACGACCGTCTGCATCGTTTGCTGCGATAGCGTACATTTCGCCTTCTGCATGGTTGTATGCCATAGCAACAACAACGCGGCCTGCGCTGGTGCCGGGGTATGCAACCTGGTGGGTGTCAGCGTTCATGATGTAGAAGCGGGTGTCGTTGGTGTCGCTGTCATACATGAAGCCGTATACATTGCCGCCTGCGAATGCGCCGCCGAAGGTGGAGCCCATTGCACCGAAGTTTTCGATAACGCTGGGATCATAATCAGCGAAACCGCCCCAGATGCCGGAAGTGCCTTCGGGATCGAATGCGATGTAGCCTTCAAGGTTTACAGTGGGCAGAGCCTCGGTTACGGTAACGGTTGCGGAACCGGAAACGGTGGGATCTGCAACGGAGGTTACGGTAACGGTGGTGGTGCCTTCCGCAACGCCGACAACAACGCCGTTTTCGTTAACGGTTGCGATTGCGGTGTTTGCAATGCTGAAGGTAACGTTCTTGTTGAATGCCTCTGCGGGGAGAACCGTGTAAGCAACGGTTGCCCTGCGGCCGGCGGGAACTGTTACGTTTTCAACTTCGATGGAGGTGGGAACTACGGGTGCGCCGACGTATACATTGTCAACGTTTGCATAGTCGCCTTCCTTATCAACGGTGCTGTCCTTCTGATAGGTCCAGGTGACGGTGTGTTCACCTGCGGTGAGCTCAACTGCATAGGTGGTCCAGGTTTCAACGCGGTTCCACTTTGCAACTTCGGTGCCGTCAACAGTGAGATGGAGACCATCCCAAACGGTGTTGCCGGAGCCTTCGCCGAAAGACATAAAGTCGAACTGGAGGATGTCACCTGCTGCCGCGGTAACCGTGGTGGAAACCGTGGAGGTGGAGTTTGCGACGTTGACGTTGGTGCTCTTTGCAGCATCGCCGTCTACGATCCAAGGATGGTCGCCTTCAGAAGTGAAGGTGAGGGTTCCGCCTGCAACGTTGAGAGCCTCATTGAGGTTCGCAGCGTCTGCGGGTGCTGCAGCGGTACCGGTCTTGGGCGCGGTGCTAAGACGCGGATCGTTCGCTGCAGGGGACTCTGCCATGACAGGAACGGTAACCAGAGAGAGTACCATCATGACTGCCATAAGCATTGCGAGGAATTTCTTCATGCGTGAATCTCCTTCCAAACTGTCTCTTATACACATCTCCGAGCCCACGAGACCCTAA
>ENA-OZAC01000862-OZAC01000862.1-human-gut-metagenome-genome-assembly--contig:-NODE-862-length-11571-cov-3.701633_pt1 | contig 11571 bp, 13 predicted proteins | sample MGYA00243298_ERZ653493 | MGnify/ENA primary metagenome ERZ653493 (study PRJEB26926, sample SAMN06165177) | human gut metagenome | biome: ENVO:00009003; feature: ENVO:2100002; material: ENVO:00002003...
AGGCGCTCGAAAAGCCTATGCCCGTTCCTATCGAAGAGATCGCAAGAGATAAACTACACCTGCTCATCAAGGAGTATCACCTATCCGAGGATCTTAGTATTCTCGGTCAGATGTGCTTTACGGATGGGCTTGTTGAAATCTACGATCCCTCTGAAGATGAGTATCGAGAAGTGTTCGTCAAAGCAAAGACCATGATCATTGACCCGGACACCTATCTCAAGCGAAACTTCGGCAGCCGTCGAAACACGGTAGCGCATGAATGTGTTCATTGGATTTACCATCGAAACTACTTTCTTGCTATGGAGGCGCTGAAGGAGGGACGTGCTGTAGCACAGCGCTGCCCCGTTGAAGCTAAAGACGAATCTTTCAAGGATGTTTGGACCGATGTAGATTGGCTCGAATGGCAGGCAAACGGTATCGCCCCTCGCATACTGATGCCAAAAGAAACAATCGCTGACGGATTTCAAATGATCATTGACCGCAGCAAGAAAAACAAATTTGTATCCGCAGGACTGATCTCCAAGTCAAAATGGATTCTGGAACAGTTCGCCGGATTCTATCAAGTATCGCAGACTTCTGCCGCGATTAGACTCACGGAGCTGGGACTCCTATCTTGAGCCATGCACCAGCTCCTCTTTTTTTAGGGTATTACTTCGCTAAAAAGCGGAGCCGCTAATTTATGAACTTATGAAAGGAGGGATGCAGATGGAAGAAATACGAGACTGCCTCGGTCGCTTAGCTTGCTGCGGCAACGCGGCGACCGGTTACGTCTCCTCTCTGTATAAAGGCCATCGGACGACAGCCTACCTGTCAATCGGCGAAACCTTCACTGTCGAGAGAGACAACACAATAACCGTTGTGACACGGATCACCACTTCGGCCTTTAAAGTACGCAGTTACAGAATTGCTGCTTAACCAGATCCATAACTAAATAGAAGTCCGCAGAGCTGCATGACGGCCAAGGACATAGTTTCATCCCAACAGGGAGGACTGTGCCTTTGGCCGTCTTTCTGTCTCTACGGACATAAATCGGCTCCAGCGGATTTCAACCTTATCTATTTGCAAATCCAAAGGAGACGATTTTATGAAAAAGAATGAAAACAATGTAAAGCGTATCTACGACAAACAGACCAAGACATGGTTCGAGGTCAGTCCAGAGCAGTACGAGGAATTTGACCGCTGGCGTACCAATCTCAGAAAGCGCGAACAATACCATCATCGTTGCATGTGTCCGCGCAGTAAATGGTGGCTCTGCGATGGCATGTGTCAGGACTGCGAATTCCATGCACCCGGTGATACCCTTTCTCTGGACATGCCGGTTGCAAATGAGGAAGGCGACGAAGTCACCCTTCTCGACACTCTCGTTGATCCGGCTCCCACTATTGAATCCGTCATCAGCGACAAGGCCGAGCTCGATCAGCTCTTTGCCCGCCTGAATGAGCTGATGCCGGAAGCTGTCGAAATTGGCAAACTTCGTCAGGACGGTCTGTCCGACGAGGCGATTGCCAAGATTATCGGCATCAAACGCACCACGTTCCTGTCGCGTCTCAAAAAGGCAAAGGAGCAGCTCGCCTCAGAATTTCCGGATCGCTTCTAATAATGTATGGCTCCGGCTGCCGTTATGGTGGCCGGAGTTTTTCTCAAAATTTTCTCCCTTCCTTCGTCAAACCGCCTGCCTCACCTCCAGTGGGAAGTGTAAGGAGCACGAAACAACAAGCTCCGGAACGGAGGTGAACGACATGTACGAAGCACGCAACAAGAGCCCTGCGGACGCAGAAGTCATCGAGGTGTTGACCGCGATCAGTCATGTATCCGCAAGGCTGGCAAGGAAGCTCACAGCCCTTGCCGCACAAAGCAAATCCGAGGAAGGAGAAAAACATTATGAGCAAAATGAGCGATATGGCCATGACCATCGAAGAGCTCCGAAATGCTGCTGCCGCTATTAACGATGCTGCCGACTGGCTTTCCCGTCAGTTTAGCGATGAGCCCGCAGTTGCTGAACCGGAACTGAAGCTGGAGGATGTCCGCTCTGTATTGGCGGATATGTCCCGCAAAGGTCACACGGCTGAGATTCGTGCCTTGCTTCAGAAGTACGGTGCCGTCAAGCTCTCCGGTGTCGATCCGGCGAACTACGGCGCACTCTTGAAAGATGTGGAGGGACTGGACCATGCCAACTAAACACGCATTACTCTCCGCGTCGTCATCTGAACGCTGGATTCACTGCCCGCCGTCCGCAAGGCTCTCCGAGAGTTATGAAGATAAAGGAAGCGACTACGCTGCCGAAGGTACCGATGCCCACAGTCTGTGCGAATTCAAATTGAAGACCGCACTTGGCATGGAGGCTGACGATCCCACCGAGGGCCTGACTTACTACGATCAGGAAATGGACGACTGCGTCACAGGCTATGCAGCCTATGTGCTGGAGCAGGTCGAAGCCGCCCAGGAAGTCTGCAGCGATCCGGTCGTTCTGATTGAGCAGCGTGTTGACTTCTCCCGCTGGGTAGAACAGGGCTTCGGAACCGCCGACTGCATCATTATCGCGGACGGCACCCTGCAGATCATCGATTTCAAATATGGTCTCGGCGTATTGGTCTCTGCTGAAGAAAACCCGCAGATGATGTGTTACGCGCTCGGCGCTTTGGAGCTGTTCGATGACATCTACGACATCAGTACCGTCCGTATGACGATCTACCAGCCGCGCCGGGATAACCTTTCAACCTACGAACTTTCCAAAGAGGACCTGTTCCGCTGGGCAGAAGATGTTCTGAAGCCCGCTGCCGATCTCGCCTTCGCCGGTGACGGCAACTTCCTCTGCGGAGAATGGTGTGGTTTCTGTAAGGCCAAGAACGCCTGCCGCGCTCGTGCCGCTGCCAATCTGGAGCTTGCGAAGTATGAATTTAAGCTGCCGCCATTGCTCACCGACGAAGACGTGGAGGACATTCTCTCCAAGGTTGACGATCTGGTGACATGGGCATCCGACATTAAGGAATACGCGCTCCAGCAGGCGATCAGCGGCAAGGAGTGGTCCGGCTGGAAGCTGGTCGAGGGCCGCTCCAATAGGAAATACACAAACGACGCTGCCGTTGCTGCGGCAGTCACCAATGCCGGTTTTGATCCGTATGAGCGGAAGCTCCTCGGCGTCACTGCCATGCAGAAGCTCCTCGGCAAGTCCCGCTTTGATGAACTCCTGACGGCTTACATTGAAAAGCCGCAGGGCAAACCCACACTTGTGCCGGATAGCGACAAGCGCTCGGCCATGAATACAGCAAAAAATGATTTTATGGAGGAAAACGACAATGAGTAAGAATGTAAAAATCAGTAATCCCATGAAGGTTATCACCGGTGTCGACACTCGCTGGAGCTATGCAAACGTCTGGGAGCCGAAGTCTATCAACGGCGGCACTCCCAAGTACAGCGTGAGCCTCATCATCCCGAAGTCCGATACCAAGACGGTCGCAAAGGTCAAGGCTGCGATTGAAGCCGCCTACCATGAGGGCGAGTCCAAGCTCAAGGGCAACTCCAAGAGCGTACCGCCTCTTACTTCCATCAAAACGCCTCTCCGTGACGGTGACGTAGAGCGCCCGGACGATCCGGCTTATGCCAACGCCTACTTCATCAATGCAAACTCTGCTACGGCACCCGGCATTGTGGATGCAGACCTCAATTCTGTGCTTACCCGCTCGGAGGTGTATTCCGGTGTCTATGGCCGCGCCAGCATCACGCTGTACGCATTCAACTCGAACGGCAATCGCGGCATCGCCTGCGGCCTCAATAACCTGCAGCTGATCCGCGCCGGTGAACCTCTCGGCGGTAAGGCAAGCGCTGAGTCCGATTTCTCCACCGATGCCGACGAAGATTTTCTCAACTAAGGAAAGGAGCACAAACTCATGGAAAACACGGTTATGATTTCATCTCTTCTCTGCAACATCCTGATCGGGTGCTTCTGCATTGTGGTCCTCTCTTGGGCCGTGGTCGCCATCCAGACGGTCATCAATGACTTCAAGCGTGAAAAGCGCGAGGAGAAAAAGGCCCTGCAGGACGATGAATACCACGAGAAACGTATGGAAGCCCTGAAATAATGCATGTGGGCTGGTGGCGTACCCTCGCTGCCAGCCCTTTTTAAGGATGGTGATGATATGCAAACTTTGAGTATTGATATTGAAACCTACAGCAGTATCAGCTTACAAAAATCCGGTGTTTACCGATATGTGGAAGCTCCGGATTTTGAGATACTGCTGTTTGGATATAGCGTGGACTCCGGACCGGTGCAGGTGATTGACCTTGCCTGCGGCGAGAAGATACCGGAGGACATTATGGAAGCCCTGACGGATGATGCCGTCATCAAATGGGCCTTTAACGCGAACTTTGAACGCATCTGTCTTTCGCAGCACTTAAAGAATCTGGGCATCAGCCTCGATCCCTTCCATGATAATCATCCACTCTCCACAGAGTGTGCCCGATATCTCAATCCGGAAAGCTGGCGCTGCTCCATGATCTGGTCGGCCACGATGGGCCTGCCGCTCTCCCTCGAAGGCGTCGGCGCGGTCCTTGGTCTGGAGAAACAAAAGCTCACCGGGGGCAAAGACCTGATCAAGTTTTTCTGCCAACCCTGCGCTCCGACAAAGGCAAACGGCCAGCGCACCAGAAACTACCCTTATCAAGCGCCGGATAAATGGGCTGCTTTCAAGCGATACAACATCCGTGACGTTGAGGCCGAGATGTCCATTCAGGAGCGCCTACAAAAGTTCCCGGTGCCGGACTCCGTCTGGGATGAATACCACATCGATCAGGAAATCAATGATCGCGGCGTGGCTATCGACCTTCCGCTGGTCAGGCAGGCTATTGATATGGATGCCCGCTCCCGCGCAGAACTGACAGATGCCATGCGTGAGCTGACGGAGCTCGATAATCCCAACAGCGTGCAGCAAATGAAACAGTGGCTTTCCGACAACGGTCTGGAAACAGACAGCCTCGGTAAAAAGATCGTAGCGGAGCTTATCAAAACCGCGCCTCCGGAGCTGCAGCGTGTACTTATGCTCCGCCAGCAACTTGCCAAGTCCAGCGTCAAAAAGTATCAGGCCATGATAAACGCAGTCTGCGCGGACAGTCGCGCCCGTGGCATGTTCCAGTTTTATGGAGCCAATCGTACCGGTCGCTGGGCCGGGAGGCTCATTCAATTGCAAAACCTGCCGCAAAATCATCTCGCTGATCTTGCCGATGCACGCTCCCTTGTCCGCTCCGGCGATTACGACAGCGTCGAAATGCTATACGAAGATGTACCGGACACGCTATCGCAGCTTATAAGAACTGCCTTTATTCCGAAAGACGGCAATAAGCTCATTGTCTCCGACTTCTCTGCAATCGAGGCCCGCGTCATCGCATGGATGGCCGGTGAGAACTGGCGACAGGAGGTCTTTGCCAAAGGCGGTGATATCTACTGCGCCTCTGCCAGCCAGATGTTCAAAGTTCCGGTCGAGAAGCATGGTATCAACGGACACCTGCGTCAAAAAGGCAAGATCGCGGAATTGGCACTCGGCTACGGCGGCTCGGTCGGTGCGCTCAAAGCTATGGGTGCGCTGGAGATGGGCCTTACCGAAGATGAGCTTCCTCAGCTGGTCGATGCTTGGCGTCAATCCAATCCGAGGATCGTCGCTTTCTGGTGGGACGTAGACCGGGCCGCTATGGAAGCAGTCAAATATCACCACGCCACCAAAACACACGGCATCCTCTTTACCTATCGGAGAGGGATGCTCTTTATTACTCTGCCCTCCGGACGGAACCTTGCCTACGTAAAGCCCAAGGTCGGCACTAACAAATTCGGCGGCGAGTGTATCACTTACGAAGGCATCGGCGGCACTAAAAAATGGGAACGGCTCGATTCTTACGGGCCAAAGTTTGTGGAGAACATCGTGCAGGCAACCTCCCGTGACATTCTGTGCTATGCCATGAAGACGCTTCGATGCTGCAGCATTGTCATGCATATCCACGACGAGCTGGTTATTGAAGCGGACCCGCGTATGTCGCTTGATGCGGTATGTGAACAAATGGGCCGCACTCCTCCGTGGGCAAAAGGCCTGCAGCTTAGGGCCGATGGCTACGAAACCGAATTCTATAAAAAAGACTGAGTCTCCTTCGTCAAAAGCGGGCTGTCACCTCCAGTGGAAAGTAGAAATGGGCGGTGACAGCCTGCCCGGAAAGGAGGCTCTTTTCATGAGTGTTGATATTCACAATAGCGAAGGATATGTCGATCCCACAGCATTTGAGGCACTCTCCGGCATTGAACACGAGGAGCAAAAAGTGCTCCGGACATTCAGGCCTATCGTCTATATCTGCTCTCCCTATGCAGGAGATATAGAGACGAACGTGGTCGCAGCTCGCAGATACTCCCGTTTTGCCGTGGAAAAAGGCTATATCCCCATCGCACCGCACCTGCTGTTTCCACAGTTTTTGAATGACAGCGATCCCAACGAGCGTGGGCTTGGACTTTTCTTCGGAAACGCCATCATGAGCAAGTGCTCGGAGATCTGGGTATTCGGAAGCAAAATCTCAAACGGCATGGCAGCGGAAATCAAACGCGCACGCTGGAAGAACTATCGCCTGCGCTATTTCACAGAAGAATTGGAGGAGAAAAACGATGTTTGAAATCAAAGAAAACCGGCGTGTTCTGCCTGACGGAACCGAAATCACAACTTACAGCCGCGATGTGATCAGCGCCAACATCCTCGAAGTGGAAGCAGGCACCACCGGATACAAAGGCGGCGACACCGGTCATGGCGGACGTACCTATTTTCGTATTGCCGACGCAGCCAGCACCGACATTCAGGTGCATCCCCTCGGTCGCTATGCCGATGAAGGCTTCGAAGTAATCCTCGGTGGTGACTGTGAACTGGAAACCATGATCCGCGCACTGAAGTTTATCACGCAGGTCTTGGAGGAGGAAGCCGAGGAGGTGTTTAACTGATGTTTACCCTTTACAGCGCGGACATTACCGGCAATCCCGGTAACTGCTCCTATCCCCATCGCCATGACGTGACGGACAAGGCCAGTCTGAAAGCTGCTATCTGTCACGACTATGTATGCGCGGAATATAAAAACCACTACCGTAACGGAGACAACTTCATCGGCAGCGATTGCCTGCCGGTGGACTGCGATAATGATCACTCGGAGGAACCAGCCGATTGGATCACCCCGGATGATGTTGCCGCTGCTTTTCCCGGCGTCAGCTTTGCGGTCCACTACAGCCGCTTTCATAACCGTGAGAAAAACGGCAAGCCCGCCAGACCGAAGTTCCATATTCTGTTCCCGATAGATTTCATGACCGATGCTGCAGATTACAGTGATATGAAACGGCTGGTCAATACGATATTTCCGTATTTTGATACACAGGCGCTGGACGCAGCTCGTTTCTTCTTTGGCACCACGACAGCCGACGTAGAGATCCGGGAAGGCAGTATGAACCTGACGGACTTTCTGCAGGATGCGGATGCTTTCGATCAGGATATGGACGGCGGGCAGTATGGTGACCGTGTGATCTCCGAAGGAAACCGTAATGCCACCATGTCCCGCTTTGCCGGGAAGGTCATCAAAAAATACGGTGATACCGACGAAGCGTATCAATGCTTTCTCGATGAAGCCGCCAAGTGCAATCCGCCTCTTTCGGACGGCGAGCTTAAAACCATCTGGCGTAGCGCACAGAAGTTTTACTCCCGCGTGGCATCGCAGGACGGCTATGTGCCTCCTGACATTTACAACGATGATACCAACTATAAACCGGAGGACTTCTCCGACGTCGGGCAGGCCGAGGTGCTGGCAAAGCACTTCTCAAATGAGCTGCGGTATTCACCAGCCACCCACTTCATCCGTTATACGGAACACTACTGGAAGGAAACCGAGCCCGGTGCGCAGGCTGTCGCTCATGAGCTCACCCGCAGGCAGCTGAAGGAAGCCACCAAGGACATGCAGGAAGCTCTAAAGAAAATGGAAGACTGCGGAGCCCAGACCATTCTCGACGGCACCAGTAAGGCAAAGGCCGAACAGCTGATGAGCGATGAACAGCTCGAAGCCTATAAGGACTTTCTCTCCGCCAAGGCATATCAGGCGTTTGCGCTCCGTCGCCGGGATTCCAAATATATCACTGCGACCTTAAAGGAATCGCACCCCATGCTGGAGATATCGCCGCGTGATCTGGATGCCGACTGCTTTGCACTTTGCACGCCTGCTGCCACTTACGATCTTCGCAAAGGTCTCGCCGGTGCCAGAGAACACTCGCCGGAGGATTTCATTACCAAGATGACGGCGGTCTCGCCCAGCAGCAAGGGAGAACAGATCTGGCTCGACTGCCTTGACCTGATCTTTTGCGGCAATCAGGAACTGATTGACTATGTGCAAATGATCTGCGGTCTGGCCGTCATTGGCAAAGTCTATGTGGAAGCCCTGATTATTGCCTACGGCGGAGGTCGCAACGGTAAATCCACCTTCTGGAACTCTGTCTCCCGCGTCCTCGGACTTTACAGTGGAAACATCTCTGCAGATACGTTGACAGTCGGCTGCCGCAGGAATATCAAACCGGAGCTGGCCGAGGCCAAAGGTAAACGCCTGCTGATCGCGGCAGAGATGCAGGAAGGAGCTCGTCTCAACGATTCTACCGTCAAGCAGCTCTGCTCTACGGATGATATGTTCGCGGAGAAGAAATATAAGGACCCGTTTTCATTTACGCCCTGCCATACACTGGTACTCTATACCAATCACCTGCCGCGTGTCAGCGCTTCTGACGATGGTATATGGCGCAGGCTTATTGTGATCCCGTTTGACGCCAAGATCGAAGGTGCCGGTGATAAGAAGAACTACGCGGAATACCTCTATACCAATGCCGGTGAGAGTATCCTCGCGTGGGTAATCGAAGGTGCCAAAAAGGTCATTGAACTTGATTACAAAATCCCGGTTCCGGCATGCGTACAGAAAGCCATTGATGAATACCGCGCCCAGAATGACTGGTTTGGACACTTTATCGAAGATAAATGCGATGTCGGCGCTGAGTATAAGGAGAGCTCCTCGGCGCTATATCAGGCGTATCGGAATTACTGCCTTGATACCAACGAGTATGTCCGCAGCACCGCAGACTTCTATTTTGCGCTGGAAAACGCTGGCTACGAGCGGATTGCGGTCAAGAGGAAGCGTTTCTTTAAGGGCCTGTGCCTGAAAAAAGACGACGGCGATTTTGATGATTTTCTGACCTGATTTCATGGGAAGTGCAAGGTCTATCAAAGTCTTATACAAAAATTCTATTAGGAGCATATTTTTTCAGCCTAAGAAAAAGTTCAGTAAATGGCATTGATACACCTTGCACCTTCCTGTTTTAACGGCCTGATGAAAGGAAAAATATGCAAGAAAAGACAATAGAGAAAAAACTTGCTGACGCAGTAAAGGCTCGTGGCGGTCTGGCCCCCAAATTCACGAGTCCCGGCTTTGATGGCATGCCGGATCGTATCGTACTGATGCCGGGTGGCCGCATAGCCTTTGTAGAGGTCAAGGCTCCCGGCAAGGCACCGCGCCCTTTGCAGGAAGCGAGACACCGATTGCTGCGGCAGCTTGGCTTTCGCGTCTACGTGCTGGATGACGAGAGCCAGATTGGAGGAATCCTTGATGAAATATGTTCCACATGATTATCAGCAATATGCTACCGACTATATCGAAACACACCCTATTGCGGCGGTCCTGCTGGATATGGGCCTTGGCAAGACGGCGATCACACTGACGGCCCTTCTGGATCTTCTGTTTGACAGCTTTGAGGCACACCGCGTTTTGATAATCGCACCACTTCGTGTTGCTCGTGATACATGGCCCGCCGAGATTGAAAAATGGGATCACTTAAAACTCCTGACCTACTCTGTTGCGGTCGGCACGGAAAAGGAAAGAAAAGAAGCCCTGATGCGTCCTGCAGATATTTACATCATCAACCGCGAGAACGTCCAGTGGCTCATAGAGCAAAGCGGCCTGCCCTTTGACTTCGATACCGTCATTGTGGATGAGCTATCTTCTTTCAAAAGCCACCAGTCAAAGCGTTTCAAAGCACTTATGAAGGTGCGGCCACGGATCAGGCGCATTGTGGGCCTTACCGGTACCCCTTCCGCAAACGGTCTGATGGACCTGTGGGCAGAATTCAAGATTCTGGACATGGGACAGCGCCTTGGTCGCTTCATCGGCATGTATCGGAACAACTACTTCACACCGGATAAGCGCAACGGCCAGATCATTTATTCCTATCGGCTTCTGCCCGGTGCGGATAAAGCGATCTATCAGAGAATCTCCGATATCACGATTTCCATGAAGGCTTCCAACCATCTGAAGATGCCGGAGCTCGTAATAAACAACTGCGTGGTGGAATTATCCGACGATGAAGCTGAACGATATGACGAATTACGGCAGACCTTGGTATTGCAGCTGCCGGAAACGGATATCACTGTTGCCAATGCCGCCGTCCTCTCCGGCAAACTCCTGCAAATGGCAAACGGTGCGATTTATGACGATGACGGCCAGCCTATTCGGATACATGACCGAAAGCTGGATGCCTTGGAGGACCTTATCGAGGGTGCGAACGGAAAGCCGGTATTAGTGGCCTACTGGTTCAAGCACGATCTTGATCGTATCAAGGCCCGTTTCAAGGTCCGTGAGATCAAGACCTCTGCCGATATCCGCGACTGGAATGCCGGAAAAATCCCGGTGGCGGTGATACATCCCGCTTCTGCCGGTCACGGCCTTAACCTGCAGGCTGGCGGCTCTACCCTTATCTGGTTTGGCCTTACATGGTCGCTGGAATTGTATCAGCAGACCAATGCCCGCCTCTGGCGGCAGGGACAATCCGAGACCGTGGTCATTCACCACATTATTACGGATGGTACTGTTGATAATCACGTTTTAAAGGCCCTGCAGAGCAAAGAGAAAACCCAGAACAGTCTCATTGCCGCTGTAAAGGCCGAACTTTATAAATGACAATCCATGCAAATCAGAGTCAATCCGAGGATCACAAATTCGGAGGTGAGACTTTGGACCCATACGAGAATCTGGCTCAGGCCATCATCCTTCAGGCCGTAAAAGACTACCGGCTTACCGATGATGAGTGCGAGCTTGCAGAAATCGAGCGCTTCTTCCGCTCCGGCTGGTTTGGTGTCCTGTCAAAAGTCGATCCGGAGTATCTCATCAAAAAGCTGCGGAAGGAGAAACAAAAATGACTGCAAAGGAATATTTATCACAGGCCCGGACGCTGGATATGCGGATAAAATCCAAGCTCCAGCAGATCGAGTCCTTAAACGAACTGGCCACATCTTGCACCGTTGTTTACAGCGATATGCCACGTAACCCGAATCATGGCGGCTCCAAGGTGGAAACCGCTGTCATAAAAATAATCGAGGTCGAGGAAAGCCTGAAACGAGATGTGGATAATCTGGTTGAGCTGAAGAAGGAAATCATGGCGACAATCCATGCCGTTTCCGACGTCGAACTGCAAACCCTGCTGGAGAAGCGGTATCTGTGCTTCCTCTCGTGGGAGAAGATTGCGGTGGAGATGCACTACAG
>ENA-OZAC01000883-OZAC01000883.1-human-gut-metagenome-genome-assembly--contig:-NODE-883-length-11315-cov-3.773801_pt1 | contig 11315 bp, 7 predicted proteins | sample MGYA00243298_ERZ653493 | MGnify/ENA primary metagenome ERZ653493 (study PRJEB26926, sample SAMN06165177) | human gut metagenome | biome: ENVO:00009003; feature: ENVO:2100002; material: ENVO:00002003...
GAACACATCGGCAGCAGGCTGGCCGGCGTACTGGGTGATGACCACAGCCGCGACGGCAAAGCCGTTGCCGCGGAACAAGTCAACCAGGCGCAGCACATCCTCGTCATAGGTAATGCCAAGGTCACCACGAGCCTTGTTTTTCTCGATGTGGTTCGCGTTGATCGCGATGATAACCTCGACATCGTCGGCGATGCTCTTGAGCATGCGGAACTTGCTGTCCGGTTCAAAACCCGGCAGCACGCGGCTCGCATGATAGTCATCGAACAGCTTACCGCCAAACTCCAAATAGAGCTTGCCGCCAAACTGCGAGATGCGCTCCTTAATGTGAGCAGCCTGCAGCTCGATATACTTCGCATTGTCGAAACCCTGGCGCATATATGGCTCCCGTCCCGTTTCCATTTAATGTTCTAGGCGATTATAACGGAGCCCGCCCTCCCCGATACCCAGACCATCAACAGGCACCAACCAAACATCCGTCAAACCTCTTGTCGGACATATTTGGTGCAAACTAACCTGACCCCATTGCACCGCCCCATAACACCAACAATGGCAGCGCCGCAGGTGGAGCAAAAGTCAGCGAAAGCCCGCCAGAGCGAGCAAGGTGACGTGAAAGAGGAGGGCATAGGCCTTTTGGCCATGCCCGACGATTGAACGTCAGATTGCCGCTCTGGCGGGCTTGCAGCGTCGAGTGGTTCCGGCGTTTGGTAAAACGCCGGAACACAAGAGTGCCCCCTCCCGCGCACGGAACGGGAGGGGGCTAAAGGTAGGAGTCTACCGGTGGGTTTACCCCACCGGACAGACGATGACCAGGTGATCCTTTACAGGATCGTCAAGGTTTCCGTGGGGTACCCGTTGGGTACTTAGAGCAGCACGCAGGCGACGGTCAGGATGACGGCGCAGACGACGGAGAGCGCGACGATGAGCTTAAGGGCAAACTTGAGCCAGGTCGTCCACTCGATCTTGGCCAGGGCGAGACCGCCCATGATGGCGCCGGAGGTCGGGGTGAACAGGTTCACGACACCGATGGCGGCGGAGAAGATCATGACCATGACCTCGGGCGAGAAGCCAAGCTTAACAGCCAGCGGTCCCATGATGGGCATGGAGACGGTGGCCATACCGGAGGTCGAGGGGATCAGGAAGGACAGGCCGAAGTAGACCAGGAAGCTCATGGGAGCGAAGATCACGCCGGACAGGCCAGCCAGGGCATTGGCGGCAGCGTCGAGGACGAAGACGTCGAGGCCGGTGTTAGCCATGAGGACGGAGATACCACGGGCGAGGGCGATAACGAGAACAACGGACATCATGTCGGCAGCGCCGGTGATGAAGGTGTTGACGATCTGCTTCTCGGACAGGCCACCGATGATACCGATCAGGACGGCCATGAGGAAGAACCAGGTGGAAGCCTCGTCGAAGTACCACTGGCCAATGGGCAGGCCGGTGATCAGGGCAGACCAGCCCTGGACGACGGCGTTACCATCGGCGTCGTAGACAGCGCCAGCGTCGAAGAAGTTGGCGACGCCCTCGTTGAGATCGGCCAGCGGAATGAAGCCGACGATCATGACGACGAAGGTGAAGGCGAAGGCGATCAGAACACCCTTCTGACGACCGGTGAGCTTGACCTCCTTGTGGACCTCGGAAGCAGCCTTGCCGTGAGCCTCTTCGGCGTCCTTGAGCTCCTGCATCGACAGGATGGTGGAACCCTTGTCAGCCTTGACCTTCTTGGCATAGTTCATCACGAAAACGATGGACATAGCGGTAGTGACAATCCACAGGACGGCACCGAGGCCGATGATGATGGACTGGTTGACCTCAATGCCAACGCCGGTCAGAGCGTCGACGGCAGCGCCGACGGCGAACGGGTTAACCGTGGAGCCCAGGCAGCCGCAGCCAGCGCCGAGCAGGACGGTAGCGGCGCCGACCATGGGGTCGAAGCCAGCGGCCATCATGGTAGCGGCGAGCAGGGCGTAGAAGGGAACGGTCTCCTCGCACATACCATAGGTGGTACCACCGAGGGAGAAGATGAGCATAAGGACAGGAACGAGCATGATCTCGTTGCCCTTAAGCTTCTGCACCAGAACGGCGATGCCGTTGTCCAGAGCGCCGGTCTCGGTCATCATACCGAGGAAGCCGCCCAGGATCATAACGAAGAGGCAGACGGGCAGAGCGTCAGCGAAGCCCAGGATCGGGGCGGTGCAGAAATCGCTCAGGCGGGCTGCAGTAACCGCGCCGCCGGACGTGCCGGAGACGATAACGGTAATCACTGCAACAATTGCCAGCAGAGCTAGAAGAATGGTGAACGATGAAGGCATACCGCGCTTTTTCTTAGCGGTCTCAGTCATGGTTCTCATCCCCCCCTTCATAAATCATTTAACTTTCTCGCGCTAAGCGGATCTTCCGTGCCGTGCCCACCGCCCGACGCGAGATATTTACCAGACAAAGCCGCTCGGGGTGTGCAGCAAGACACCCCGAGCGAGATGCTAGATGCTCTTACTTGAGCGTGGCGTACATGACAGCCTTGATGGTGTGCATGCGGTTCTCGGCCTCGTCGAAGACCTTGGAAGCGGGGCTCTCGAAGACCTCGTCGGTGACCTCCTGCTCGGTGATGCCGAACTGCTCGCACTTCTCGGCGCCAATCGTGGTGTTGGTGTCGTGGAAGCTGGGCAGGCAGTGCAGGAAGATGGCACCCGGGTTGGCCATAGCCATGACCTCGGAGGTAACACGATACGGGGTAAGCTGAGCGATGCGCTCGGCCCAGACCTCGTCGGGCTCGCCCATGGAGACCCACACGTCGGTGTAGATAACGTCGGCACCGGTGACGCCGTCCTTGACGTCGGTGGTCAGCTTGATGGTGCAGCCGTTGGCCTCGGCGATGGGCTTGCAGGCCTCGATGACGTCGTCAGCGGGCATGCACTCCTCGGGGCCGCAGGCCACAAAGTTCATACCGAGCTTGGAGCAGACGACCATGAGGGAGCGAGCAACGTTGTTCTTGCAGTCGCCCATGAAGACGAGAGTCTTGCCCTTGATGTCGTAGTTGAAGTTCTCCTGGACGGTCAGGATGTCGGCGAGCATCTGGGTGGGATGCCACTCGGTGGTCAGACCGTTCCACACGGGCACGCCGGCGTTCTCGGCCAGATCCTCCACGTCGGTCTGGGCGAAGCCGCGGAACTCGATGCCGTCGTAGAAGCGGCCGAGCACGCGGGCGGTGTCCTCGATGGACTCCTTCTTGCCCATCTGCGACGAACCGGGATCGAGGTAGGTGACGCCCATGCCCAGATCCATGCCGCCGACCTCGAAGGCGCAGCGGGTACGAGTGGAGGTCTTCTGGAAGAGCAGAACGATGTTCTTGCCCTCGAGATAGCGGTGCGGAACGCCAGCGCGCTTCATATCCTTGAAGTTCTTGGATAGCTTGAGCAGGTACTCGATCTCCTCGGTGGTGAAGTCGAGAAGCTTGAGGAAGCTACGGCCGGAGAGGTTAACACCCATGGTTCGATTCCTTTCGAAGAAATGAATTACGTAAGTATTAGTGTTGCCCGTTTAACGGGCGAAGCCGGTGCGGTTGTAGGGGGACCGCACCGGAAACGGAAAGACTTAGAGGTCCTCGCGCCAGAAGGGCATGCTCATGCAGCGCGGGCCGCCGCGGCCGCGGGAGAGCTCGGCGGAGGGCACGACGAGAAGGTCCAGGCCCTCCTTGTACAGCACGTCGTTGGTGACGGTGTTGCGGGCGTAGACGCAGATCTTGCCGGGCTCGACGCACAGGGTGTTGGAGCCGTCGTTCCACTGCTCGCGGGAGGCCGCGATCGGGTCGCCGCCGCCGCAGGGGATCAGCTTGACCTGGTCGACGCCGGTGGCGTCCTCCAGGACGTGCTCGAGGGTGTCCTCGATCAGGCGGATGTTCACGTCGCCCGGGTTCTTGCCGGCGGTCAGCTCGTAGACGCGCAGGGTGCCCATGATGGCGGGGTGGATCGTGAACTTATCGACGTCGATCTGGGTGAAGACCGTGTCGAGGTGCATGAAGGCGCGCGAGACCGGGATGTCGAAGGCCAGGATGCGCTCGACCTTGGAGTCGGAGTTCCAGAAGATGTTCTGGGCCATGACGTCGATCGCGGCGGCCTGGGTGCGCTGGGAGATGCCGACGGCGAGGGTCTTCTCGTTGATGTTCAGCACGTCGCCGCCCTCGGTGTGGAACTGGCAGTCGCGGCGGAAGTACAGCGAGACGTCCTTGTAGTCGGGGTGGTACTTGAAGACGTACTTGCCGTACAGGGTCTCGCGGTTGCGGGTGACCGAGTACATGCGGTTGAGGTTGACGCCCTCGCCGACGACCGCGAACGGGTCGCGGGTGAAGTAGAGGTTGGGCATCGGGTCGATGATCAGGTCGGACTCGGACTCGGAGTTGACCAGGGAGTCGAGGGTCGTGGACGCCGTAAGGGGCATGTCGATCTCGGCCTTGGTCATGCCGGCCATGGTCTTCTTGACGAACTCGAGGTTGTCCTCGATGGAGTCCAGCTTCTCGCGGACGATCTGCGGCATGTGCTGGCCGCGGATGCCTGCCTCGGCGATGTACTGGTCGGTGAACTCGGCGCGGGCGCCGGGGACCTGGTCGAACACCTCGGCGACGAGGTTCTCGAGATAGAGGACCTCCACGCCCTGGTCCCTCAGGATCTGGGCGAAGGTGTCGTGCTCCTGCTGCGCGACCTCCAGGAACGGGACGTCGTCGAACAGGAGTCGCTCGAGCTCGTCGGGCGGCAGGTTGAGGAGCTCGTCGCCGGGACGGTGCAGGCAGACCTTCCTGAGCTTGCCGATCTCGGAAGGCACGTGCAGACCTTTCGTCATGGCCTCCTACCTTTCTTTCGGGCCTTACTGGCCGAATGTATCAGCGCCCCTCCGTATGGGACGCTGCTTGCTGACAGCTCTAGTTATATCCAAAAACCACCTGCAATTCCACCTCGCCCCCGAGCGGTCAGCAAAGTGCGATGAACGGTATATCGCATATGATTCCCCCATGATGCACTTCGGTTCTCTAAAGCAGGTTTTCAAAGGTAAATGTTCTTTTTTCTAAGGAATTAAGCTAGATTGCACAAATATTGTCATGTTTAGGAATTGCATAGCTAAAACGGTTTTCTGCATATATATGTCGTTTGTCCATGATTCAATTTGGATTCGATTATATTCAGCTCGCAATCATTCTTATTCATACATCCTCACCAGTTGAGTATGGATATAGATTGTTTCCAAACGAGTTGGACAGTTAGTTGCATGCCTTGGCAGCGTAAGAAGTAGGTAAAGATACCGTTCACGCGATACGTCCGTGCCAGCGGTCGACTAAATTGAGACAATAGTGAAAAGTGTTAGGCTACCGTCCTCTGTGGGGACTGAACGGACAGATGCATATGCCGAGCAAAATCGAAAAGAAGCAAGCCGCCGCAAAGCTGCGCAAACCGCCGCGCGACTTCTCGTACACGCAAAACCGAGAGCTTAGCTGGCTGCGCTTTGACAACCGCGTGCTTGACGAAGCCTTCGATGAGACCGTTCCGCTGTTCGAGCGTCTAAAGTTCGTGTCGATTTTCGAGTCCAACCTCGACGAGTTTCTCATGGTGCGCGTGGGCGGCCTGTCCGATCTGGCAGAGCTCAAAAAACAACCTGTCGACAACAAGAGCAATATGACCGCCTCCGAACAGGTCGATGCTGTCATGGCCGAAATGCCCGGGCTCCTTACCCGTTGGGAGTCCATCTTTAAGAGCATCGAGGGCAAGCTCGACACCTTGGGCGTTCACCGCGCCCGCATCGATTCGCTTACGCCCGAGGAGCGCACCTTTGTAACCCGCTACTTCCAGGCCTACGTGTCGCCGGTCATCTCGCCGCTGGTCATCGATCCGCGCCACCCCTTCCCCAACCTGCGCAACGGCGCGCTCTATCTGGCCTGTGGTCTGGACGGCGCCACCGACGAGGAGAGCCTACTGGGCCTTATCGAGATTCCCGCCTCGATGAACCGCGTGGTCGAGATCCCCTCGCCCACCGGCACCTACTCCTACATCTTGCTCGAGGACGTCATCCTCGCCTGCCTGGACAGCTGCTTTGGCTCCTATAAGCCGCTGGATCGTGCGCTGATCCGCGTCACCCGCAACGCCGACATCGATCCGGACGGCGAGGGCGTCGAAGAGGAAGAGGACTACCGCCAGCACATGAAGCGCATCCTCAAGAAGCGCCTGCGCCTGCAGCCGGTAGTGCTCGCGGTCTCGGGGTCGCTCGAGAAGGCAACGCTCAAGACTATCCGCAAGGCGCTCGAGCTTTCGCGCCGCCCTGTCTTTACCTGCGATATCCCGCTCAACCTGGGCTACGTCTTCGGCATTGAGGGCAAGATTCCCGAGCACCTGCGCAACGAGCTGCTCTTTACGCCGTTTAGGCCGCAGCCCAATCCCAACATCGACATGACCCGCTCCATCCGCGAGCAGGTGCTGCAGCACGACAAGCTGCTCTTTTATCCCTACGAGGCCATGAACCCGTTCTTGGACCTGGTGCACGAGGCCGCCTATGACCCCGAGTGCATCTCGCTGCGCATCACGCTCTACCGCGTGGCCAAGCAGAGCCGCCTGTGCGAGTCGCTGATCGATGCTGCCGAGAACGGCAAAGAGGTCACGGTGCTCATGGAGCTCCGCGCGCGCTTTGACGAGCAGAACAACATCGAGTGGGCCGAGCGTCTGGAAGAAGCGGGCTGCACCGTCATCTATGGTTCCGAGGGCTTTAAATGCCACTCAAAGATCTGCCAGCTCACCTATCGCGAGGGTATGGCGCTCACCCGCCTCACGCTTTTGGGCACCGGCAACTTTAACGAGAAGACGGCCAAACTCTACAGCGACTTTATGCTCATGACGGCCCATCCCGGCATCGGTGAAGACGCCAACCTGTTCTTCCGCAATCTGTCGCTGGGCAACCTGCGCGGCGACTACCGCTTCCTGGGTGTGGCGCCCGTCGGACTGAAACCGCTCATCATGCGCGGGCTTGACCGCGAGATCCAGCGCGCCCTTGCCGGCGAGCCCGCCCGCGTGTTCTTTAAGCTCAACTCGCTGACCGACCGCGAGGTTATCGACAAGATCGCCGAGGCATCGTGTGCCGGCGTGCGCGTAGACATGATCATCCGCGGCATCTCGTGCCTCAAGCCCGGTGTTCCGGGCAAGACCGAGAACGTGCATGTCCGCTCCATCGTCGGACGCTTTTTGGAGCACGCGCGCGTCTATGCTTTCGGCGTGGACTCGGACATGATTTACCTGAGCTCGGCAGACATGATGACGCGCAACACCGAGCACCGCGTGGAGATCGCCTTCCCCGTGCTCGACCCCACCTGCCGCGCCCTAGTGCACGAGTATATGGGCATGCAGCTGCGGGACAACGTGAAGGCCCGCAGCCTCACGAGCGACGGCACCTGGGTCCCCGTGGAGCGTGCAGAGGGTGAGAAACCCTTCAACTCGCAGGAAGCTCTACTGGAGCGTGCCTATCGCAACGCCGAGGCCGCCGCGCAGCAGCGCGCACAGGAGAAGGAACGTGTGGCCGAGGAGGCCATTCAGGCCGAGGTTGAACACGGGGCAGCTGCCAAACCGGAAGCGGTTGCAGCTCCCCCGGTGAATGAGCCCGAGGCTGCCGCAGAGACCGCCGTGGAGAAAGCGCCCGAGCCCGCTACCGCGACTCCGGAGCCCGCCGCCGAGGCAAAGCCCACCCCTGCTCCTAAGCCGCAGCCGACCACACCCGAGGTTCAGAAGGTCCAGGCGACTGTCATTGAGCCCGAGCCTGCACCTGCACCTCAGCCCGAGCCGCAGGTCACCAAGCCCGTATCCGAGACGAGCACCCGTCGCGATAAGCCCGCCGGCAAGACCAAGGCCATCGAGCGCCATCGCCCCGGTCGCGTGCGCATAGGCCTGGGCCTGATCGGCCTGGGTCTTAAGACGCTCATTACCGGCAAGACGAAATAGTCGTTTGTAGAAGCAGTTTGTAGAAGCGCCCCGCATTTGAGGAAAGCCTCGGATGCGGGGCGCTTTTCCCTGCTACCATGGTGCGAACAACAACGCGAATGACAGGCAGGAATATGAAGCTCACTATAGAATCGATGACCTACGGCGCCGACGGGCTGGCGCACGCCGACAACGGCAAGGCCGTCTTTGTGCAGGGCGCCGTGGCAGGCGACATCGTCGAGGCCGAGGTCGTACAGGACGGCAAGTCGTTCATGCGCGCCCGCACCACCGAGATTCTGGAGCCAAGCCCCGATCGCATTCAGCCTCCCTGCCCCTTCGTGGGCATCTGCGGCGGCTGCTCGTGGGGCAATCTCTCACGCACGGCACAGCTCGCCGCCAAGGAGCAAAACCTGCGCTCCACGCTCGAGCGCATCGGCAAGTTCGCTCCTGAGCAGGTCGATGAGTTGGTACAGCCCATCTGCCACACCAAGGACGACTGGGGCTACCGCAATAAAATCGAGCTCGAACCGACCGTCGTCAACGGTCGCGTGCGCCTTGGCATGCACGGTGTCGACCCCAGCAAAATCGTGACCGTCGATATGTGTCCGCTGTTCGATAAGCGCTTCCCGAAGGCACTCAAATCGGTCGTCGGCGCACTTAACTATCTAAGCGGCAGCCATGACTTGGGGCTCGAACGCGTGGGCATTCGCGCATCGCGCCGCACCAAGGCACTCGAGGTCGCACTCTGGACGCCGACAGGCTCTTTTCCGCGCTCGCAGGTCTCCCGCGTGCTGGCGGACGCCGCTCATCCCACGAGCATCGTGCGCGTGATGAGCAAGGGCGAAAAGAAGGCCCGCCGTGTCTCTAAGGTGGAGATGCTCGCCGGTGAGGGCTCGTGGACCGAGAACATCGCTGACGGCCAGATGCGCCTGTCCGCCCCATCGTTTTTCCAAGTCAACACCAAGGGCGCCGAGATTTTGATCGAGCTCGTTATGGAGGCGCTCGATCCGCAGGAAGACGAGCTTGCCGTGGACCTGTACTGCGGTGCCGGCACCTTTACCCTGCCGCTCGCCCGCCGCTGCGACTTTGTCGCTGCCGTCGAGGCCTACGGCCCCGCCGTGCGCGATCTACGCCGTAACCTGGAAATCAACAAGCTTGATAACGTCGACGTCATTGGCGGAGACGCGGTGCGCGAGTTCCCCGACCAGGACGCCGATGTCCTAGTAGTCGACCCGCCGCGTGCAGGCCTAGCGCCTGAGGCCATCGACCTCATCGCCAGCACAAGCGCTCGCGATGTCGCCTATGTGAGCTGCGACCCGGCCACCCTGGCGCGCGATCTTAAACGCTTTGTCGAGGAAGGCACCTTCTCCCCCGTAAAGATCACGCCAGTCGATCTGTTCCCACAAACCTTCCACTGCGAGACCGTCGTTCACCTTAGGCGCAACTAGCTGATGATTTTTCTGGGACGGGGATTAAATGATCAATTTGTACCGAATGATTATTTAATCCCCGTCCCTTTTAAACATTGGGAAATCGAGCGTGGCAAGCGGGGGTCTTCGGGGTATAAGACGGCTAATTGTATGCCGCCTATGAAAGGAACCCCCATGCCCAGCGTTGCCGTTCTCGCCGCCGATGGCTTTGAAACTATTGAATGCTTGACCATGGTCGATGTCATGCGTCGCGGCGGCGTGCGCGCCACGCTCGTCTCGATCATGCCCACGCGTGAGGTCGTAAGCTCGCTGCAGATCCCCGTGACCTGCGATGCGCTCTTTGATGAGATCGACTTTGACGAGTACGACTGCGTCGTGCTACCCGGCGGCCTACCCGGTGCTACCAACCTGCGCGCCGATCAGCGCGTCTGCGACGTGGTCCGCGAGTTCGCCGCAACCAAGCACGTCGCCGCCATCTGCGCCGCCCCGTTTATCCTGGGCGAGCTCGACCTGCTCGAGGGGCGCCACGCCACGTGCTTCCCTGGCTTTGAGAAAAGCTTCCCCGAAGGCGCCTATACCGGCGAGAAGGTCACGCAAGACGGCAACATCATCACCGCCAGCGGCATGGCCCAGTCGCTCCCCTTTGCGCTTGAGCTGCTGCGCACGCTCGCCGGCGACAAGGCCGTCGATAAGGTCGCCGAGGGCATTCAGCTATGATTTTGGCTTCGCAATCACCGCGCCGCATCGAGTTGATGCGCGAGGCGGGCTATGACATTCGCATCATTCCTGCCGATATCGACGAAACGCCGTTTGATGGCGAGGCCCCGCTTACGCTCGTTGAACGCTTAGCACGCGCCAAAGCCGCCGCCGTTGCCGCCGAACATGCCGAGCCCAATGAGCTGACGGTCGCGGCCGACACCATCGTCACCTTTGACGGCAAGATTCTGGGCAAGCCGGCAACCGAGGACGAGGCGCGCACCATGCTCCGTGAGCTTTCGGGCCGCACGCACCAGGTCGCAACCGGCGTCTGCATCGTTAAGGCAGGCGACACGGCCGCCCCGCATGCCGCCGAGAGCCTGTCCTTTGTCGATGTGACCGACGTGACGTTCTACGAGCTCACCGACGAGCAGATCGAGCACTACGTCGCCTCGGGTGAGCCCATGGACAAGGCCGGCGCCTACGGCATTCAGGGCACAGGAGGACGCATGCTCGTGCACGATATTTCGGGCGACTTCTATAACGTGGTGGGCCTACCCATCGCCCGCGTCGCGCGCGCGATTCAAAAACTCTCGTAATTGCATCTGGCGCTGGGTATCCCCCAGCGCCTACAATTTTGGCGTACCGTACGGATCCCGACCGGGCACAAGGCGCGGCGGAAAACCGATAGGAGTTAAACATGGATACACTGCTCGAGGCCATTGACGTCTGCGATGTCGATGGCTTTTGCTATGGCAACTATACGGACGAGGAGGCCGGCACTGGTTGCACCGTAATCGTGACACCCGAGGGCGCCACCGGCGGCGTTGACGTTCGCGGCGGTGCTCCCGCTTCGCGCGAGACCGACCTGCTGCGACCCGAGAACACCGTCGACAAGGTCCACGCCGTCTGCCTTTCGGGCGGATCGGCCTTTGGCCTCGAGGCTGCAAGCGGCGTCGCTCGCGAGCTTGAGAGCCGCGGCATCGGCCTTCCCGTCGGCCCCACGCAGGTGCCTATCGTGTGCTCGAGCTGTATCTTCGACCTCGCCTTTGGTAACCCCACCGTTCGCCCCGACATTGAGGCCGGCATCGCCGCCGTGCGCGAAGCACTCGACAACACCCCCACCAAGCTCGAACAGGGCAACGTAGGCGCCGGCACGGGCGCTACCGTGGGTAAGCTCATGGGCCCCGCTACCTGCATGAAGGCCGGCCTTGGCGCTGCCGCCGTGGCGCTCGGCCCCATCAAGGTG
>ENA-OZAC01000896-OZAC01000896.1-human-gut-metagenome-genome-assembly--contig:-NODE-896-length-11140-cov-12.218945_pt1 | contig 11140 bp, 8 predicted proteins | sample MGYA00243298_ERZ653493 | MGnify/ENA primary metagenome ERZ653493 (study PRJEB26926, sample SAMN06165177) | human gut metagenome | biome: ENVO:00009003; feature: ENVO:2100002; material: ENVO:00002003...
CTTAGGGTCTCGTGGGCTCGGAGATGTGTATAAGAGACAGTCTTTATACAATATCACAGGAGCTTGATTTTTTGTATGTTCTCCGATAAATTTCTCCATCCATACCAGCGTCCAAACTTGTATCCGCACTGATGGAATGTTCCAACCATATGATACCCAAGTTTCTCATGAAAATACACACTGTCCTTTGTCAGGTATTCATCATCTATCTGAGGATAGCCTATACATGCATTGACATTTAATATTCCCTGTTTCTTAAGTATTTCCTCTAGCCTGTCGTAAAGCAGTCTGCCTATGCCTTTTCGCTTCTGTATCATATCTACATATATTGATGTCTCAACAGACCAGTCATATGCTGCTCTCTCCTTAAATGGACTGACATAGGCATAGCCTACTATATTTCCATCCTCTTCTGCCACCAGATAAGGATATTTTTCCAATGTATGACTGATACGGCTTTTAAAATCTTTCTTCGATGGTACATCATACTCAAAGGTGATAGCGGTCTACTTTACATATGGTGCATAGATGGCAAGCAGTTCTTCTGCGTCATCCTCTGTTGCTGTGCGTATTGAAATCATTTGCGTGTCTCCTGTTGTGTTACTTTCCATGTTACATATTAAATATAAATAGAGTTGCTTTGAACATAGGCTGTACAGCTTACTAAAGACCAATCTACATATCAATGTATCCCGGATCTTCCGGCATTATAATTGCTGCTATAATGTATGCGATAAGTCCACTTCCACCTGCTAAGGTAAATATAACCCACGCAAGACGAATAACTGTCGGATCTACGTCAAAATAGTTGGCAATGCCTCCACATACTCCACAAACTTTTTTGTCTTTATCACTTTTATATAATCTTTTTTTCATGGTTGTTGTCTCCTTTTAAATATATGTTATTCGCCCCAATAATCTATACTTTCATCTGTTCTCAGTTTTATTCTGAACATTTTCCACATAAAATCCTCTTTTTCATTATATATATCAGTTATAAAAATGCATTCCTGCTCAATTCTATAAAATATATAGTTGTGTTCTATGTGCAAAAAGTAGTATCTGCTTGATATTCCTAACATTCTTTCAACTGACGGACATTTCAGCGGATTAAATTTTAAATCACTAATAGCTTTTACTATAATACCTACTTTATCTGATCCTATTGTTTTCTTCATCTGTGCAAGCTTCTTCCTTGCCACAGGTGAATATTTTATTATCAATTTTCTATACCCCCAATTCTTTTTTCAAATCTTCTTCGCTAATCCAGCCTTCTCTCTCAGCTTCATCTTCTGCTTCCTGTAGCTTTTTATTCAAAGTATATATTGCTTTTAACCGGTCTAGCTCGTCTATTTCCTCCATAGTTAAAATTCCGTATTCTCCTCTGCCATTTCTAGTCAAATATACTCTGCTGGATATATCAACTTCTTTTAATACATCCGTGTAGTTTCTTAAATCTGATATTGGTTTAATATTTGGCATAAAATCATCTCCTTTTCTATATAATACTATTATCGTTAAATATAAGCAAGTATATTCGCATGTTAATTCCCCACATATTTTTACAGCCGTAGATATGCTTCTTGCTCATATCCGGACATTCGTCAAATAAAAAATCAGAGGCAAGCGAGCTTGCCTCTGATTTTTTATTTTCCTCATTGTCTACGATTACATCATGCCCATTCCGGCGCCGGCACCGGCTGGCATTGCTGGAGTGTCCTCTTTGATTGTAGCTACTGCTGACTCTGTTGTGAGGAGTGTTGAAGCTACTGATGTTGCATTCTGTAATGCACTTCTTGTAACCTTTACAGGATCAAGGATTCCGTTATCAACCATATCTACATACTCTTCTGTAGCTGCGTTGAAGCCTGTTCCCGGAGCTGACTCCTTTACCTTGTTGATGATTACTGCACCTTCAAGTCCTGCATTTGCAGCGATATAGTAAAGTGGAGCCTCGAGTGCTTTAAGGATAACCTTTGCACCTGTCTTCTCATCTCCCTCAAGTGTATCAACAAACTCTGCAACCTTCTTTGATGCATGGATATATGCTGATCCACCACCTGCGATGATTCCCTCTTCAACTGCTGCTCTTGTAGCGTTAAGGGCATCCTCCATACGAAGCTTAGCCTCTTTCATCTCTGTCTCTGTTGCAGCACCTACACGGATAACTGCTACACCGCCTGCCATCTTGGCAAGACGCTCCTGTAATTTTTCTTTATCAAACTCAGATGTTGTCTCATCGATCTGACCACGGATCTGGCTTACTCTGCCTGCGATAGCATCCTTGTCTCCGGCACCGTCAACGATGACTGTGTTCTCCTTCTGAACCTTAACTGACTTAGCACGGCCAAGCATATCGATTGTTGTATCCTTAAGCTCAAGTCCAAGATCTGAGCTGATTACCTGACCACCTGTAAGGATTGCGATATCCTCAAGCATTGCTTTTCTTCTGTCACCATATCCAGGAGCCTTTACAGCTACTACATTGAATGTACCACGAAGCTTATTAACGATAAGTGTTGTAAGAGCCTCGCCCTCAACATCCTCAGCGATGATAAGAAGTCTTGCACCGGCCTGAACAATCTTCTCAAGTAATGGAAGAATATCCTGGATGTTGGAAATCTTCTTGTCAGTAATAAGGATATACGGATCATCAAGTACTGCTTCCATCTTATCCATATCTGTGCACATATATGCTGAGAGGTATCCTCTGTCGAACTGCATACCTTCTACAAGGTCAAGCTCTGTCTGCATTGTCTTTGACTCTTCAATTGTGATAACACCATCGTTTGTAACCTTTTCCATAGCGTCTGCTACGAGATTGCCAACTTCCTCATCTCCTGCTGAGATAGCTGCAACTTTAGCTATCTGCTCTTTGCCCTTAACCTTCTGGCTCATATTCTTAAGTGCCTCAACAGCCTTGTCTGTAGCCTTCTTCATACCACGACGAAGCACGATTGGGTTTGCTCCTGCCTCAAGGTTCTTCATTCCTTCCTGAACCATTGCCTGTGTAAGAACTGTAGCTGTTGTTGTTCCGTCTCCTGCTACATCATTTGTCTTTGTGGCAACTTCCTTGACAAGCTGTGCTCCCATGTTCTCGAAAGCATCCTCAAGCTCAATCTCTTTTGCGATTGTAACACCATCGTTTGTGATGAGTGGTGCACCGTATGATTTGTCAAGTACTACGTTTCTTCCTTTTGGTCCAAGTGTTACTCTGACTGTATTTGCTAATTTATCTACTCCAGCTCCAAGTGCTGCTCTGGCTTCTGAGCCATATTTAATTTCCTTTGCCATGATTTATACGACCTTTCTATTTATATATTTGATATTTAATTCCAAAATGTAAGCAGCTATGACCGGATATGTAAAACGTACCGGATCTTTAGCTTCTATCCGTAAATTAATCTTACTCTACTACTGCAAGAATATCATTCTGTCTAACGATGATGTACTCTTCTCCGTCAAGCTTAACCTCTGTGCCTGCGTATTTAGAATAAATAACCTTCTGTCCGACTGTTACCTGCATCTTAACTTCCTTGCCGTCAACCATTCCGCCAGGTCCTACTGCGATAACCTCAGCCTCCTGTGGCTTCTCCTGTGCTGAACTTGTAAGGATGATTCCCGATTTTGTTGTTTCCTCTGCTTCTAACTGCTTTAATACTACTCTGTCTGATAATGGAACTAATTTCATTGTATTGCCTCCTTTTATCTCTGTTAGCACTCATTTCTTTCGAGTGCTAATTTCTTTCTGTAAATAAAATATCACTATTGCATTTCAATGTCAACAGTGATATTTCATTTTAATATTTATTTTACATTTTCTATATCAATCCGTAATGCTTTAACGCATTTTTCACTCCATCATCTGAAATATCCGATGTGACATATTCCGCAATTTCTTTAACCGGTGGCATTGAGTTGCCCATCGCGATTCCATGTCCTACACTCTCAAGCATTTCAAGGTCATTTACACTGTCGCCTATCGCATAGGTTTCATCAAGCGGGATATCCAGATGATTGCACAGCCATTTGATGCCGGTTGCCTTTGAGGTTCCCTTCGGCACGAACTCCACGACATTTTCCACATGCTCAAGTATCAGAAAATCATCGGCAAACTCTGCCTTCACACGTTCATAATCAGTACCGTCTATCACGTCAGCGGAGAATTTATTAATTCTTATCTCGCCGTCATATCCTCTTATTATATGTGCATGCTCACCAAGTGACTCAAAAAGGTAATCCACATACGGATCATCCTCAAAACCCTCGTCATCTATCCAATAGTCTGTGGAGCCCTCAAGCACTACAGGCATTTTACACTCAGAAAGCACCCTTATGACCTTTTGTACCATATCTGCGCTCATGTCATTTTCGTATATTACTTTGCCATCCATTTCAATATAGTTGCCACATGCCGCAATTATTCCATCAAAACCCATATTTAATAGCTTCTCTGACCTCACACTGGCTCTGGCACGTCCTGTACATATAAATGCCAGATGTCCGTTTGCCTTGAGGGCCGCCACAGCCTCTAGGGTGCTTTCAGGAATTACCATGTCATCGTCCCATATTGTTCCGTCTATGTCAAAAAATACTGTTTTACTCATTTGCTGCTCCTAATATTATTATTATCATGTCAAACACTGCTATCTTAACATCTTATAAGTCAAATTTCAATTAGTTTATCCACTGTGCCAACACCTTTAGAAAGCAGTAATTTTGTATGTCAAAAATCCCGGTACAATGCACCGGGATTTTGCTATAAGCTATAAAATGTATGAAATAAAATTTATTAAGAAGAATTGCTATAATAATTTGTTACTGTACTGAGAGATATGAATATCCCATGAGACTCTCATCAACCTCTCTGGCGGCCTCACGTCCCTCTCTGATAGCCCATACTACAAGGGACTGTCCACGATGGTTATCACCTGCCACGTATACGTTTTTTACGTTTGTAGCGTAATGTCCCTCCTGTGTACTTACGTTTGTTCTGGCATTAAGCTCTACACCAAATGCCTTTGCCACGTAGCTTTCTGTTCCAAGGAAGCCTGCTGCTATAAGCACAAGCTCTGCCGGAAGCTTTTTCTCTGATCCCTCTACCGGAACCATCATGAACCTGCCTGTCTTCTCGTCCTTTTTACTCTCAAGACTTACAATTGTAAGCTCCTTTAGGTTGCCGTTTTTGTCCTTGTGGAACTCTTTTACGGTTGTCTTGTAGGTACGTGGATCATGTCCGAATACCGCAATGGCTTCCTCCTGGCCGTAGTCTGTCTTTAAGACCTTCGGCCACTGTGGCCACGGATTGTTTGCGGCACGCTCTGTAGGCGGACAAGGCATCATCTCAAGCTGTGTGACTGATTTGGCACCCTGACGGATTGCAGTTCCGACACAGTCGTTTCCTGTGTCACCGCCACCGATAATGACTACATTTTTGCCCTTTGCAGATACAAACTTGCCATCTGTCAGGTTAGAGTTCAAAAGACTCTTTGTATTCTGGGTAAGGTAATCAACAGCAAAGTAAATACCCTTTGCATCTCTTCCGTCTGCCTTTATGTCTCTTGGATTTTTAGCACCACAGCAAAGGATTACCCTGTCATACTTCTTGTAAAGCTCTGCCGGCTTTATATCCTTTCCGACATCACAGCCTGTGACAAAATGAATGCCCTCTTCCTTCATTATATTAACTTTTCTGTCAATAATGCTCTTATCAAGCTTCATATTTGGAATACCATACATGAGCAGGCCACCGACGCGGTCCTCTCTCTCATATACTGTAACATCATGGCCTCTCTGGTTAAGCTGGTCTGCTGCCGCAAGTCCTGAAGGACCCGAACCAATGATTGCCACCTTCTTGCCGGTTCTGACCTTTGGTGGCTTTGGAGCTGCATATCCGTTTGCATATGCAGTCTCTATTATACCATGCTCATTGTCCCTGACTGACACCGGACTGCCCCAGTGTCCGCATGTACATGCCTTCTCGCACAATGCCGGGCAGACTCTTGATGTAAACTCAGGGAAATTATTGGTCTTGTGCAGACGATTATATGCCTGCTCCCAGTTGCCGGTGTATACAAGGTCGTTCCACTCCGGAACCAGGTTGTGCAGAGGACAGCCTGATGTCATGCCTGCTATTGTCATTCCCGACTGGCAGAAAGGAACTCCGCAGTCCATACAACGGGCAGCCTGTTTCTGTTGATTTTCTTTTGAAAGGAACACATGGAACTCGTTAAAGTTCTTAATACGCTCCTTTGGCTCTACAGACGCTGCTTCGCATCTGTCATATTCCATAAATCCTGTTGGTTTTCCCATTATCTGCGTCCTCCTTAGCCTCTTGTGCTGGCATAAAATGCCTCAATCTGTGCCTGCTCTGCGTTAAGACCCTTTTCTTCCATCTGTACAATAGCCATCTGCATACGGTTGTAATCGTAAGGAATAACCTTCTTGAACTTAGGAAGATACTCACTGAAATGATCAAGGATTTCCTTACCCTTTTCTGAGTTTGTAAGTGTTACATGCTCTTTTATCATTTCCTTAAGCTCTAATACATCGTACTTGTTTGAGACCTCCTCAGTAAATACCATCTGCTTGTTGGTTCTCATGTAAAGGTCATTGTCCTCATCAAGCACATATGCTATTCCACCGCTCATACCTGCTGCAAAGTTTTTTCCGGTCTTTCCAAGGATAACTACGCGGCCACCTGTCATGTACTCGCAGCCATGATCGCCGACACCCTCAACTACTGCTGTTGCACCGGAATTTCTTACGCAGAAACGCTCACCGGCAACACCGTTTATGAAGGCCTTACCGCTGGTAGCTCCGTAAAGTGCCACGTTTCCGATGATGATATTATCATCCTTCTCAAACTTTACTCCTGCAGGTGGATATACGATGAGCTTTCCACCTGAAAGACCCTTTCCGAAGTAATCATTTGAATCTCCGACAAGCTCAAGTGTAAGTCCCTTAGGGATAAATGCTCCAAAGCTCTGTCCGCCTGCACCGTTACACTTGATAACAAATGTGTCTTCATCCAGCGTATCGTCATATTTCTTTGTAATCTCAGAACCAAATATTGTTCCGAGAGATCTGTTTGTATTTGTTACCTCAATCTCAATCGCGCGCTTTTGTCCGCTCTCAAGTGCGCTCTTAAGCTGTGTCATGATCTCAGTCATATCCTTTGTCTTTGAAAGCTCAAAGTCATATACCTGCTTAGGATCGAATATAACACTCTGCTTTTTGCCGTCAAACGGATTATTAAGTATGCAGTCAAGGTCAATCTTTGACTGTCTCTCGCTTAGATTATCACGCTTCTTTAAGAGATCTCCACGTCCAACGAGCTCATCCACTGTCTTTACGCCAAGCTTTGCCATATACTCACGAAGCTCTTCAGCGATGAAACGCATGAAGTTCTCAACGTACTCCGGCTTTCCTGCAAAGCGCTTACGAAGCTCAGGGTTTTGTGTGGCAATTCCTGCCGGACATGTATCCAAGTTACATACTCTCATCATTACACAGCCCATTGTTACAAGCGGAGCTGTCGCAAAACCGAATTCCTCGGCTCCAAGACACGCTGCTATTGCCACATCACGGCCACTCATCAGCTTACCGTCTGTCTCAATTCTTACTTTATTTCTGAGACCATTCATAAGAAGAGTCTGGTGTGTCTCTGCAAGTCCAAGCTCCCATGGAAGTCCCGCATTGTGAATTGAGCTGCTAGGTGCGGCTCCTGTTCCTCCGTCGTAGCCTGAGATAAGCACTACCTGTGCTCCGGCCTTTGCAACGCCTGCCGCAACAGTTCCTACACCGGCCTCAGAAACGAGCTTGACTGAGATTCTTGCATCTCTGTTTGCATTCTTTAAGTCGAATATAAGCTGCTCCAAATCCTCGATAGAATAAATATCGTGGTGTGGTGGTGGAGAGATGAGTGCAACACCCGGTGTTGAAAGTCTTGTCTTTGCAATCCAAGGATAAACCTTCTTTCCAGGTAAGTGTCCGCCCTCACCCGGCTTAGCACCCTGTGCCATCTTAATCTGAATCTCCTGTGCGCTTGTTAAGTATCTGCTTGTGACACCAAACCGTCCTGAAGCAACCTGCTTGATTGCTGAACAGCGGTTCTTTCCGTCTTTTCCGATTGTGAGACGATCCTTGTCCTCTCCACCCTCACCGGTATTTGATTTTCCGTGCAGATGGTTCATGGCAATTGCAAGTGTCTCATGTGCTTCCTTGGAAATAGATCCGTATGACATAGCACCTGTCTTGAAACGTGTCACAATTGAGTCAACGCTCTCAACCTCCTCGAGCTTGACACCCTTCTTAGGATAGTTGAAATCCATGAGTCCACGGATGTTTGTATTTTTCTCTTCCTCGTCCACAAGTGCTGTGTACTGCTTGAACATATTGTAGTCACCGCGCTGTGTCGACTGCTGGAGAAGATGGATTGTAGCCGGATTGTACAGATGGTCATCAGCTCCGCTTCTCATCTTGTGTCTGCCCTTGCTGTCAAGTGTAACATCTGTCTCAAGTCCGAGCGGATCGTAGGCCGCAGAGTGAAGCTCATTCACATCGTTCTCGATATCCTGTAATGTAATTCCACCGATACGGCTTACTGTATTTGTGAAATACTTGTCAATAACACTCTTGTCAATACCGATTGCCTCAAAAATCTTTGAGCCCTGATATGACTGGATGGTTGAAATACCCATCTTTGCTGCAATTTTTACGATACCTGTGATGATTGCATGGTTGTAATCATCGATTGCTGCATAATAATCCTTGTCAAGCATATGCTCGTCAACAAGCTGCTTAACTGTATCCTGTGCCAGATAAGGGTTGATTGCACTTGCACCAAAGCCAAGCAGTGTAGCAAAATGATGAACCTCTCTCGGCTCTCCTGACTCAAGAATGAGCGAAAGCGATGTTCTCTTTTTTGTCTTTACAAGATACTGCTGCAATGCAGCAACTGCAAGCAGTGAAGGAATTGCAACGTGGTTCTCATCAACACCCCTGTCTGAGAGGATAATAATGTTGGCTCCGTCCCTGTATGCACGGTCAGCCTCTATATAAAGTCTGTCTACTGCTTTCTCAAGACTTGTGTTCTTGTAATATATAATAGGTAAAACCTCTACCTTAAAGCCATCGGCCTTTAAATTCTTAATCTTCATAAGGTCAGTGTTTGTAAGGATTGGGTTGTTAATCTTAAGTACACGGCAGTTTTCCGGCTTTTCCTCAAGCACGTTTCCGGCCTCACCGATATAGAGTGTGGTTGATGTGACAACCTCCTCACGGATTGAATCGATAGGCGGGTTTGTTACCTGTGCGAAGCGCTGCTTAAAGTAGTTGAATAACGGCTCCCTGTTACCTGATAAAGCTGCAAGCGGTGTATCAGTACCCATTGCCGCTGTGCCCTCAACACCATTTTTAGCCATCGGAAGGATTGAATCCTTGAGTGACTCATATGTGTAGCCGAAGGCTCTCTGCATTCTCTGGCGCTCTTCCTTTGTATACTCAGGTACTCTCTGGTTAGGAATCTTTAAATCCTTAAGATTTACCATGTATCTGTCAATCCACTCACCATAAGGCTGCTTGTCTGCATATCTCTCCTTGAGCTCATCATCATCTATGATTTTTCCTGCAACAGTATCCACAAGGAGCATCTTTCCCGGGCGGAGACGATCCTTTTTCACAATCTTTGTAGGGTCAATCTCAAGTACTCCGACCTCAGATGAAAGGATAAGATAATCATCATCTGTCACATAGTAACGTGATGGACGAAGTCCGTTTCTGTCAAGCACAGCTCCGACTAAATCACCATCTGAGAATACGATTGAAGCCGGACCATCCCATGGCTCCATCATTGTAGCGTAATACTGGTAGAAATCCTTCTTCTTCTGAGTCATGATTGAATTGTTTGCCCATGGCTCAGGAATCATTATCATAACGGCAAGTGGAAGCTCCATACCACTCATTACCAGGAATTCAAGCGCATTATCAAGCATTGCTGAGTCAGATCCTGCCGCATTGATAACCGGCAAAACCTTCTGGAACTCTTTTTTAAGCTTTGGAGACTCCATGTTCTCCTCACGTGCTGACATCTTGTCAGAGTTTCCAAGAATAGTGTTAATCTCACCATTGTGCACGATAAATCTGTTTGGATGAGATCTCTCCCAGCTTGGGTTTGTATTTGTAGAGAATCTTGAATGTACTGTGGCGATTGCTGACTCATAATCAGGATCCTGTAAATCCATGAAGAACTGTCTGAGCTGCTCTACAAGGAACATTCCCTTATATACGATTGTTCTGCTTGAGAAGGAAACCACATATGTATTGTCGTTTGACTGCTCGAAAACACGTCTTGCAACATAAAGCTTTCTGTCAAACTCAAGTCCTCTCTCAACATCCTCAGGTCTCTTTACAAAGCACTGCATGATGCATGGCATACAGTCTCTGGCTTTTTGGGAAAGCTTATCAGGCTCTGTAGGCACTTCTCTCCATCCGAGAAATTCAAGGCCTTCCTTCTCCACGATAACCTCAAGCATCTTCTTTGCCTGAATAGTCTTGAACTCATCATTAGGGAAGAAAAACATTCCCACACCGTAATCTCTCTCGTCTCCAAGCTCTATTCCAAGTGGCTTTGTAACCTTCTTAAAAAACTTATGAGAAATCTGAAGCAGGATTCCTACACCGTCTCCGGTCTTACCATCAGCGTCTTTTCCGGCTCTGTGCTTTAAGTTCTCAACAATCTTTAAAGCATTCTCGACTGTCTCATGTGTTTTGATACCTTTGATATTTACTACTGCACCAATTCCACAGTTATCATGCTCGTAGCGAGGATCATATAATCCCTTAGCTGTGGCTGTGCTTTCATTCCATTGTTTACTCATAGGTTCTTCCTTTCCTAGTGTAAATTTGTTAACGGATAACTTATTAAGAAGTGAATCATTTCCTGTTTATGATTTTACAACGATGAAAGCCCAATGTAAATAGTTTTTTTCTCGCTATTGTCTGATTATTTGATAACTTAATATTATAAAGTTATTTTTCTGACTATAATTGTATTTTTATCTTATTTATAAGGTTATACGCACAATTTACTATCTGTCTCTTATACACATCTGACGCTGCCGACGATCTTACGCGTGTA